>Ga0268246_10000260_pt1 | contig 28104 bp, 27 predicted proteins | sample AgamicOrSfe_FD_200242 | JGI IMG/M metagenome (GOLD analysis project Ga0268246, IMG submission 200242) | Agave microbial communities from Guanajuato, Mexico - Or.Sf.e (v2) (version 2) | ecosystem: Host-associated > Plants > Phyllosphere > Phylloplane/Leaf | place: Guanajuato, Mexico | collected...
TCTGCATACCTCAATCGACGGCATGCCTGGGTTCACATCTTTCCCGAAGGCAAAATCCACCAGCATGAGGACAAGATAATGCGATACTTCAAGTGGGGTGTATCCCGCCTCATACTCGAATCTGAACCAGCACCGACGTTTGTGCCAGTCTATATCGAAGGCATGGACCAGGTCTACCATGAGAGTCGAGAATTTCCCAGGCCAATCCCAAGGCCGGGCAAGGACTTGGCAGTCACGTTTGGTGACGCGATTGAGACTGATCAGGGCATTTTTGGAGAGATGAGGAGAAAGTGGCGAGACATAGTGAGCAGGGAACAAGCGAAAGATCCAGAAGCAGGTCGGCATGTAGGAGTCTTGACCGAGAATCTAAAATATAGTGAGGAGGCCAAAGAGTTGAGAATGGAATGCACGATGAAGGTGCGCGATGAGATCATCAAATTGAGACGCAGCCGGGGGCTTCCAGACGAAGATCCAAAGAACTCGCTTGTTGCAACATGGCGTGCTGAAGGTGGCACGGGTCAAAGGGAAGGGCAGATGGCGGATGGCTCGTGGGTGAAGGACACTTGACGCGTTATCGATCGTACTGGTACGGGTGATATGAGGCATGATACAGCACTTCTTTGTTGAAACCACAGTCGCGTCAGATTAGATCAAGTAATTTTGCCTTCATCGGCATTTTCAAGCCCCAGGTGTCTGTGCCTCGAAACCACGGCCGTCAGATGTTTGGCAAGCCGAAGGCATACCTACATCATGGACCAGGTTAAGAAGGCGAACCAAACACTGGGAAGTACTCTTGAAAATGCCATCTGGCGCTCGTTTATCGTCATTCGCAGTCTGGTGGTATGGATTTTGGAAGGAAGAGAGTACCCAGAGCTCACGCTGCCGCCGCACACAGCACGTTGCCACAAGGAAATCAGTGGATTGATGGGTGAGCTGGTACTGGTATTGGTAGTGGTATCTGAACTGGTAGTGGTGGTGATGATGATGATGATGGTGGTGGTGTAGGTAGATGGAGTTGTTCCTGAGGTCAGGAAATTAGATAAGTCGATATCGAAGTGGGTACGACGGGAAAGGCCAGCTTAGCGTTGTCGATCATTTTCTTTCCCAAGACCCGTCCGGCCATACATAAGGTTCGCTTGTCCCTGCCCTGCCCCACGGTCCGGCCAAAGTCTCAGAAACCACGTCACATGCCAATTACATTGTTGTCGAAAAAGTCCATCGAGTCCATTGAACATCGACGCTCCGAGCATCGCATCGAGTTCTACACGCCAGGGGGTTGTAAGGTCTCGCAGTCTATCCTTCATCGCGTCGTTGGTCCTTGAAACACGCTTGAAACGCGTCTGGCGTCGAGTTCTACACTGATGGGCTCCTACGCGCCGAGGTCGCCAGATTTCTCCGCATATCAATCAGCGCCGGCGCAACCTTCTCAGTCACTACCATACAGTAGTGATTCATTTGCGCAACCTTCCTCATATTACTCGTCAATACCACAGCCATCCTACTACCCACAACAGACCCTGCAAGTCCCCCAGCAAGGCCAGCAACAGCCTCTACACGGCTCCAATGATGATCATTCAACAAGTCATGCAGGCTTCCCTCAGACTAACAACGACGGCTTCCGCGCCTCAGCCGCAATGAAACAAGAAGATTCTTCGTGGGGTCATCAACATCACAACGACATGTCCAGCAACGCTCATGTAGGACCAGCAACAGGTCGAGGCCGGGGCAGCGGTGCATCGACACTCAAGACCGAGCAATCTGCTGCAACACGCATCAAGAATGAGCCCCGAATACCGGCACCTGGCGAGGAAGAGGGTATAGAAGTCAAGACGAAGTTTCCAGTCGCGCGTATCAAGCGCATAGTACAGGCAGATGAGGATGTCGGAAAGGTCGCCCAGGTCACACCGGTGGTCATCTGTAAGTTGACATGCTCCTGGACAACATCGAGGTCCTGATCGCTAATGCCAAACACAGCAAAAGCACTCGAGCTATTCATGATCTCAATAACACTCTCGGCCGCAGAAGAGGCCAAAGCACGGGGCTCAAAGCGTGTGTCTGGTCATCACCTCAAGCAGGTCGTACAAAAGGCGGAACAATTTGACTTTTTGAGAGACATTGTGGCGCGTATTCCCGATGCGCCAACCAGTAAAGAGGGAAAGTCTAAAGGCGACAACAGCGATGACGGGGAATTCGAGGAGAAGGAGAAGAAACCTAGGAAAGGCCGACCAAGCGGTAGTGGTGGTGGGAAAAGAAGAAAGCGGACCGAACGGGAGGAGAGCTAATTGTACGACTATAATCGCGTGGGATAATGAACGACACGACAGCGGCCAGCATAGTATGGTGGCACAACGAATGTATGATGGCATGATGATAGAGAGCAGCAGACGGAATTGTAGTTTAGATTTCTGCAGTGTGGTGACAACCTGAATAGACCTTTTCCACGTGACCCCTGAGAGGTCGAAGCGATTTGTCATGCAAACATTTTTGCTCGATCGCTTGTGGTGATGCTTGTGCCTGTTGTGTACGCTTGGTGTCGAGGGTATTGCACAGCACTGAGCAAAGAATGAGGCAAGGAGTGGCAAGAGTGACCCTTCAATCTGCTTGCTGAGGAAACCACACTTTGGGTTACTATAAGGCATGTCTTCCACAACTCAATCGCAAGGCCTTCTGGAGGCGCGGCAGTATATTTCAACCTCAATTGCGGAAGCCAATGCGTATTCGCCTTTCCATTACTACGCTCGCTCTGTCGTGTATGCGAAACTGGGATTCCCCGACCTCGCTGTCATGGATGCTTACAAAGCGCTTTTGCTTGTCGATGAAGCTATGGACGAGTCGGGAGAGTATCATGAGCAAGTTTCAGACGCTGTCAGCGCATTTCTCGACACACCTCAGTGCCAGGATGACATGGAGCAAGAGATTGTCATACTAAAAGAGGAATTGGCCGCGCGCATTCACCCTGGCTCCGACGCAAGTACTAGTGTAGAAGCATTCGCAGAAATGGTGCGAATATCATTACTTCACCACCTGACCACCATCGGATGTCTACGAAGTGCCTATGTATTTGTGCACCAACTTCAAAGTCATGGCTCAAAATCTGTAGAAGCTGTCACGGAAATGCAGAGGTTTCTCACATTCACGACGAAACACTTCAGGGCTCATGGTCAAGACTTCGAACCGAAGGCATTGGACCCGAATATACTACCTGACCGTGGTCTTGTCCGGAGAGAGATATACCAATGGAATCTTCATGAGCAAGATCGCAACTCTGCTCAGGCCCTCAAAATCCTCAACGAGCAGATGATGACTGTATCTTCTAAACTTGAGGTGAAGGTTGTAGGGCTGCCAGTCCTCACGAACGATACTCAAGGCATAGCAGTCGCTTCCACAGTCGAACAACTCGGTGTATTTGCGTGCCAGGACATCGAACCTGGCGAAGAGATCTTACACGAGCGGTCCCTTCTCACAGCAAACGCACGTTTCCACGAACCACTGTGCGATGCCTGCAGTGGCGATCTTCCTGCACTCGCTACAGTCCCTGGAGGCCAGTCAAATGATACGGAAGCAACTGTCGCCTGCGAAGAGTGCGATGATATTGTCTTCTGTAGCCAAGCCTGTCATGACCTGGCGCAGAACTCGTATCATCCTGCTGTGTGCGGCATGGATGTCGAATCGATTGCCAAGGAAGTCCCGCCAGCCGAGTTGGCAGATTCGCTCTATACGTTGCTACTACTGCGCTCTCTAGCCATGGCACAAACACAAGAGACTCATCCTCTCGAGCTTCAAGAGGTCAAGTATATCTGGGGAGATTTCGTTAAGCCTTCCGAGCCGATACTTGCTACCGCGGCCGAGACAGTGGATGATGGTGATGCGTACTTCTCCAGCTCCGAGAGAACGCTTCCCTTTTCTTTCTCAGCCAACATACTACTTCCCCTCCATATGTTGGAGAAGATGGATCTGAACATCTTCGAGCCACTCGCATCGACAGGTGCGGGATCGCTCGAACTTTCTGAGCTGTGGGTATTAAACTCCTTATATGCTAAATTCCGTGGGACAGCCTCCGGCCGTGTCAACCCCATTGATGGAAAACCAGAAGTCGCTGCTGTGCATCCACTATGGTGTTTAGCCAATCACAGCTGCGACCCAAATGTGCAGTGGGAATGGGCTGGCGAAATCAAGTTTACATGCCGTGAGAAACGTGTTGCATGGAGCAAGCAGGATCAGACGACAACAGGAGACAAAGGCAGGCCGGAACGTGCAGGGGGTATCAGCAAGGGGGAAGAAATACTCAATCACTACGTGGATATCGATCTGCCCGTCGCTGAACGTCGCGAATGGGGTGCCGGTGCGTTGGGCGGGCTTTGCCGTTGCGGAAGATGTGTATACGAAGCTGGAGATTGATTGATTTACTACAATATCTCGAATACATGTCAAATTGCGGTCGCATCTTGCAGGATTGATAGAAGATGGCCGACAGACGCTACAAGCTACCTAGGTATGCGGTCGCAGAAACCGACAGGAAGATCCGGCTCCATCCCGACGACGAGACGCTATGCTCTGAAGATCCACTTCGAGTAGTTGAACTTCCTCGCTTTGCGCCCTTCTTGAACTGCAAGCGTAGCCTCATGATTCTGAATGGCCTCACCTAGCTGCTGCTTGAAGCTTGCTTGACGAAGTTCAGGAGGACAAGCGGGGACCATGAGCTTTCCCGTGGTGACATCTAGCCAATTCTGTCCACTGGGCATAGCCTGGACCTGGTCCATGAGCGATGCCACTTGACTGGTCGATGATAGTGGCCATCCGGCTGGCGTGGGCGCCGTGTTCTGACTGATCAGGTCGCACTCTAGCGGCGCATCCTCGAGTAGAAGCTTGTAGAGCTTGCGTCTACAATCGGACTCCCTAACCGAGTTGCCCGTCGCTTGGGCCTCCTCTAGAGCCTTCTCAACACTCTCACGTTGTGCATCGAGCGTTTGGTGTACCATGTTGCAATACCCGAGGCTCTTGTCGTAAGCTGTGGTGTAGTGAGGATCACCAAAGCCTAGCAGGGGCATGTTGGTAAAGCTGATATGATAGTCAACGCAAAGTCCAAGCACTTACTACACAAGACTTACTCGTGTAGGCTTTCCGATCAGCTGTGATTGTTTTGAACTCAAGATCTGGTGGGTGTTGCTGATATAGCGAATCTGAATGCTACGCTCAGTCAGTATGGCGCTCAGACAGGATGGCCAGAAGATCCCCTGTATCACTGCTTTGTGCATGAACAGAACCAGATTGTGGCAAGTGCCTTGGACATCGAGCTTACCTAGGTCGATCAAATCAGAACATGATATAGGAGCTGGTCGTCCAGAACCCTCCTGAAACCTGGGCTCGAATCCTGTCTACAAGAAATACTGGGACTCGCTATTGCTTAAGTACTCCTAAGTCTTGCGCTCAGACTTGCTGATCCAAAATTCATCAACATGCTTCAAGACAAGCGCTCAGACTCTACGCGAAGCTCTACGACCAGTCAAGCAGCTTTGGGAATGGTAGCTGTCATGAATGGCCGTATTGTAGAGTCAAGGGCTTGGCAAGCGAGGTAATACCTGGAATGGTTTCTCGCAGAAACACCCTGCTGGCAATACTCATTCCTGCGGCCTCAGGTGGCATAGGACAGAGTAGATGTATGCCACTATATATATATCGCGGCGGATGGTGCACGGCAACGGGTGCCTCAATATCAAATACAGAGAATCAGGGTGCCGGCTCAGGTGAACATGTCGGTTGAGTCATGAGCGCGGGAATATAACCCGTCAAAAAGAGCTTCACGATGATAACCCCTACGAACAAATCCTAAGTAACGCCAGGCCGCTAATCATTATCGTCGTGGTCGCCATCGCACGATGTTTCAAATTCGTGTCATCGTGCCAGGGTTTGCCACGACTGGAGAACTAACGGTCCTGGCCGTTCATGTGATCATTCTTAGTTCCGTCCGTGCTTCTTCGCGCCCCCTAGTCGATGTACAGTCCCTGCCAGCTCACACCCACACCATCATCCTCTTCTTCGTTGGCCTACAGGATTCGCGGAAGTCTTTCATACTCACCGAACAAAGCACTTATCAGACTACGAGCACAATGGATCCAACAGCAGGCTCAAGACGCAGCGCGAGACTCGCGACAAGAGGAATTGCTCCCTTTGTCAGTAGAACTGAATCTACGTCCATCGTCTGCAACAAAGCACGCAGATTGAGCGCAGTCAAGGATTCGAAGATTGCGAAAAGGTCCAGGAGACCCAACAGATCCAGCGAGATCAAGACATGTAGCCAGTACAAAGAATCCTGCCACCTTCTCGAACTTCCTGCTGAAGTCCTCTCGCACATCCTCAGCTATCTCCTCAAGCCTCGCAACAACCGTCTCCATCTCATTACGAACAGCTACCTCCGTCCAGGATTCCCGGTCTCGTCCAACTCGGCTTGCCTGATCAGCAATGAGCTCTACACCGACGACGACATACGGTACGATGCCAAACACGGCTACAGGAGCAACTTTGTCACTTTCTGCCCACCAGTCCTTTGCGTCAAATTCTTCCACACCCTGGCTCTCGATCACATTCACCGCAACGTCATCCTTCACCTGACCATCGGGCACAACCAAGCCGCCGATGTACTCTTGAACACGCGCAACTCCCTCCGGAACATGGATCTCGCACTTATAAACTCTGCTTCGACTCAAGAAGGTGCAGCCCGCGATATGCGAAGGTGGTCAAGCATCCGCGGCAGACAGTTGCGCGTCCGAGCCATGCTGGACAAGGCGTCCAGCTTTCGCCGCATAGCAGTGGGAATCATGTTCTCTAGAATGTACGAAAGCTCCGTCATGGAACAGTTGGCAGTCCTGCTTGAGTGTCTTGCCGGTTCAGCCAGTCCTGCTGGCCTAACCGACGATACCGAGTCCGAATTCGACATTCACAAGAACTACATCGCCATCGACCTGGCCGATTGGGCGCGTCTCCTCAGTTTCGGATACTTGGTCAATTGTCGTCGGCGCTCCGCCAGGGCGATGGGCATCCTGACCACATTGATGAAGTGGCAGCGGTCTAGCAAGATTGGTGAGAGACTTCTAGTCGATTTGAGAGGAAGCGGGAGCGTGCCGTATAACCTCGATCCGCGCGATGAGGACCAGATCGAAGAGAACACAGAGTCTAAGGAGGTGAGAGATATCGGTGCTAATACGTTCAGTGTAACGGATGATGGGCGTGCGGTACTCTCCAGCGGACCACTGAGGGCAACCGCAAGGATGTTCTTAGAGCAATTCCGTAGCAGGACTATAGTAGCTGGAACTTGCGAATGGGGTGTAGAATGTGAGACTGGCGAGTTGACGGCACGCCCCGTGACCGTATGAGGCGGTGGTGTTTGATATACAAGTTGCTTTCAATTCGAGTCTGGCTTGGTTTGTATAGTATATGATTGTTCGAAGGTGGCGTTCCTACGGCACTCACCAGAGAGTACGTGTTGCATTCCTCATCCACACGATACGCGGCGAGGAACGCTAATCGATTTCCGGTTGTCCGATCCTTGCTGCGAATATGTACTATCATACTATGATACGACGCTTTCTTTATACTGCACGACTCGCTCTCTTCGTTCCTACCAGTTCTTCATTGTCATTACCGCCCGAAGCCCTGAGGCATCATGCCAAAGCCACCCCCGAGACCAACATTATTCGGTGCACCGACCAATTCTCCAGCCCCGTAGAACTGACACCAGTCATCCAAATTCAGAGTCGTTGGCACTGTAGGACCCTGGCTCATGCTGCTATGCTGACTCATCGTTTCCTCGTTGGCGGCTGCCGAAGCAGTAGCCATCTGCAATTGCGTCCACATCCCTGTATCACCGAGATGCTGTGGTTGGTGTGTGGTCTGGACTTGATGTTGTGTTTGTTGCTGGTGTGAAGCATGATGATTATTCTGAGGTGGATAGAGACCAACTTGTTGGTTAGGCGCCTGAGGCTGTACATAAGGAGTACGGCTGGCGGGATAGGGGTAGTTGTGTTGTGGCATCATTGATTGCTGTGGTATATGTGAAGTCTGTCCTGACAGTGCAGGGTCGATGAATGAAGCTTGCTGTGGAGGCGAAAAGATCGGCATTGAGAAATTTGCATCGGGCGGAAAGAGCTGATCAGGCTGGAAACTGTTCCACAGCTCTATCGGCAAGGTCGGCGAGTCGCGCGTGACAAGGAAGAGGTCGGGCGGTGTGCCTGGATATGACATGCCCATGCCATGAGATGGACTGCCCGGTCGAGTTGTTGCTCGAGACACGCCCATGAAGGCATCGTGACGGAAGACTTCGGGAGAATTGCCTCGAGTAGCTAGAGTCGGCATGGCGGCTGTAGCTTCTCGTGAGCTTGGTATAGCTGGCGTCTGTGGTCGTGATCGTTCATACGACATCTGCGCAGTTGAAGCACCTCCGATCATGGGGTACAAGCTTGGATCGTCAAGGTCTTCGTACTTTCTTTTGCTAGGGGAATCTTTGGCGATTTGCTGCGTGGCTTTTGTAACTGGTTGAACGGCTTGTTTTCTGTGTCGATGACCTCCTGCACGCTGCAGTCTTTCTTCCAGATGCTTGTCACTCAATATCCAGTCAAAAAGTTTGGAGACCATCTTCGCTGCCTGCCAGTTCTTCGAGACTTCTTCGAGCGCAGCCCTACAGATGGCGATCCTGTCTTGCGTAGCTGATTTCACCGTCATATTTGAGGTTCGTAATTGGAAGACATGCATGATCAGTGCAGACATCAGGCTGTAGACGCTGTTGAGGAAGTCAGTAACCAGTACTGCATGCAGTTATTGTACTTACATGAAAGCAGGGGCATATCTGATTTGGTCGTGAGCTTGGAGACTCTCAATGATACTCGTAATAACGCCTGAAGCCTGATAGGCTATATTCCTCGAAGGATACGGATCAGACAATTGGCCATTCTGCATGGTCATGGCGGTGTGACCAATAGGCGGCATGTGGGCTCTGTGCAGCAAGCAGAGTGTAGTACTGTGCTCATGTTAACTTTGTGATACGAGCTTAGTGTCAAGTTCTGCGCGTACTAGTAGTTGACGTGCAAAAGTGCAGCCCAGAAGTGGTGGCCGGGCTTGTCCCAAATGATCTCCTTGGGACAGCTTTGCCTCCAATCTGCGAGCGCCATATCACTGGCAGTCAGATCCAGGGCATTATTTCGTCTGCCTCTCGATGCGACAGAGTATTGTTGTGAGAGCACAAGCCCCATGATCTCTGTCAGCTTGATATAGTTGAGGAAGAATTGAACGTGAACAGGATCTGGAGGTGGATCTGATGTCCGATCAGCCTCCTCATCGATGAAGTCGTCCTCCGTGAGCATGTCAATGTCGCAATCATCAGTATTGATGCAACAAGGTCGACCCATAGCGACTGCGACGGAACGATCACGGGTGAACAATGTCCACCAAATCCTCTTGCACAGACGTTTGTCACTTTTTGCAAGTGCTGTCGATTCGACGCTACAATGGTTAGGCATATATTTGTTGTGTCAGAGGTCAATGACTCACCTTCTGTGCATGCCGGAGCCCTGTGCTATGATGATGGCTACGCGGGTCCAATAAAAGACATTCTTTGTGACATCTGAGACGTTGTAAGCATGGGCCACCAAGGGTATCCAAGCAGCACACATACCTTCTGGACCCTCCCAGTACCAGCCCATCAGGATCAGAGACTGTATAATTGTAACACGATCGTCTTCGTAATTGGCATCGTATAGTGCCTTTGCTCTTGTGTAGAAGTTCATGGCAGCATGTGTCGTCGTTCCGTCAGTACCAAGCAGTTGCTGGTTGTTGCATACTCTGGTTCCAGCTAAGAGGATTGCCTGTAATAGCAGCAGAGAAGGAGGGTTCTTGGCATGGCGATATCTTTTCATGAATGCAGTCTTGTTGACGACCGGCACGACCGGCCACACCCATGTGAAGAAAGCCTCTACAAGCTCATCACACAAGTCACGCGGTGGCAGCATGAAAGCGCCCCGCTTCTCCAGTATGTCCACCTCCACCTTATCAAGCTCGGTCTGTCTGGCGCTTGTACCTCGAATCTCATCTGGCAGCGAGAAGTGCACTGCATCATCGTCTCGGTTGTCAGAGGTCAAGACGGACAGGTTGGATGACTCTCCAAGATATGACACCCTTCCCGCTTCTTTGATTGGTATACGTGCTAGTTGTGGGGTGTACCGCTGCTCATATGTGCCATCACGACCCTGGTTGATGTCTGCTTGTGATCGACTGGTGAACTCGAAGCCGAAGGACTCATTCCTGCTTCTAGAGTCTCGTCTGTCACTCGTTGTGTTTGTGATGGAAGCTGCCTGAGGTGCTCTCGTCGGCTGAGGAGGGGTGGAAACGTCTTGAGTTGAAGCATCGTCATCATTGTCTCTGTTGTGGCCGGTGATCAGTTGGAGGACAATGCCAACACAACAAGGTGATGCGAACGTACCTTAAGTCCTTGCCTCTTGCGATGGAGTTTCTCTTTCTCTTCGGCGCTGGTATTACACATTCTATGGAGAATGCGACGCAGTTTGTACAAGGGACTCCCAGACTGGCGGCATCGCACCGAACCTGAGACACGAGACATGGATGTCAGCAACGCCGGGACAGCCACCACGACGGCAACGACATATGCATGGGAATATGAGCCAACATGCGACATACCTTTCTAGAATGGCAAGTCTGACAAGGTGATTACTAAGGTCAGCCTATCCGTCTTTGGTACTCGAGCTTGAAGCCGAGGCATTGAGCTGAAACGCGCAGCGCGGGATCCCATGCCAGCATGGACAGCACGCGCATTGCCTACACTCATTTTGGGTGCCAATTGCCACTTACTCCGCATGCACGAGTTGCACGTTGTCTGATAGCTGATTAGTGCACGTCCTGCCTGCTGGTTGATGGAAGAGGCGTACCTCCTGAAGCTCGGGTGCCCTGGACGCTGTTCCGACGGCGCAGTATTCGGCGAAGGCACTGCGGGCGGTGACATTGCCGTCGAAGCCGGTGTTGCAGCAGGCTGTGGCGGGCCCATCATGGGCGGGATTGGCGCTTGCATCTGCATTATTGAAGACGCTTGTCACCTACCGTGAGGCCTACTCTGGGCTGAGAAGCAAACGACCCGACTGCTCTCTATTTCCCGTGTTCTTTTGGCTGTTGATCACGTGTTCCGAGCACGAGCGGGAAGGCGACACTTACTGTACCTCAGCGATTTACAAGTCAGCGATGCAATGCCATTGCAACACCACGGTGGTCGTCAGCTTATTCGGATTACAAAGTTAGCATCATACGCTCTATTGTCTATAAGTAGAGGTTCTTTCGCGTATTCACATCCACATCTTCGAGCACACAGGGAGTTCTCCCAGCATCGTCACATCTCATCGTCTAATAAAGCGAGCATTACCATGAGTAATAACGCACCTGACGACATACCTGTTCCTACCGAGGAGGCGTGGTTCACGCACAGTGATGGCGCGAAGATCTATACCAAGACCTGGAAAACTACGGGACCACCTAAAGCGCGCATTGTCTATCTCCATGGCTTCAGTGACCATTGCAATACCTGCAATCCATTCTTCCCTATCCTAGCCTCACGAGGAGTAGAAGTTTTCGGTCTCGATCAAAGAGGAACGTGAGCCCCGTCGACATTCTGTACGTTTGGCTAATGCGGTACAGGTTGGGGCCAGTCAGTGAAGAGCCAGAAGGATCGAGGTGTATCTGGAGGAACGGCGCAGGTCATGAGTGACGTTTCAGCTTACCTACGGAAGTTCCTACCTTCCTTTCCAGAAGCCTCATCTTCGCCGAGTGACGGGGTCCCAACCTTCCTTGTTGGGCATTCGATGGGTGGCCAAGCAGTGATCTATCACGCAGCTCATCACCCTAGCCCTGCCGTCCGTGGCTACATTGCGATGGCGCCCTGGATCAGACTGCCATCTGACGTCGCTCCGAACAAGCTTACGGTCATAAGTGGTCAATTCGCAGCGAGGTTCATGCCGAATTTTCAGGTAATACCTCAAACTCCAATGCACGCCACTTTCAACCTAAAAGTCATCAGGTCAAACAGGTCGTACGGGCTGAAATGCTATCGCACGGTGAGTTTTGCTACAATTGCACCCTACAGTTCTGTGCTAAGAGTTATCAAGATCCCGAGGTTGTGAAGGCGGCCAAGCTGGACGAACTCTGCCACGACCACTTTACACTGGAAGGCGCGAGTGGTGCTATCACACGAGGACGGGGTATTGATGCTGGAAAGGCTATCGTGTCAAGCCCTGTAAGAGCATTCTTACTCGTCCATGGTAAGTTTTACCTCAATTTTTTGCCACCTATATCTCCGGAACCTAATATTTGGCCAGGTACATCTGACGTTGTCTGCGACCATGATGGCGCGAGGAACTGGATGGAGAATTGTTGTACGATCAAAGATAAAGAGTTCAAGAGCTATGAAGGATGGATGCACAAAAGTGAGTCCTCGCGGAAACAATCATCCTCCCTCACTAACGATCATGCCCGAAGTTCACGACGAAGGCCCGTACGAACGCAAGACGCAATTTGCGAATGATATTGCGAATTGGATACTAGAGCGCGCCAATTGAGCTATGACATATTTCCTAATTTTACAGGGTATTGTCAGAAGTTCCTATTCAGCTGACTCGTCTTCTTCGTCAAACTTCTCCCAGTCTTTCTTTCGCCGCCATACCCCAACGAAACCGCCACCTACTACACGGTGACCCACCGAAGGTCTACATACTGTATACCACGTCTCATCTTCGGCAACCTTTTGAACGTCTTGCGTTACTGTAGGCGATTTAGGCGTGGCCCCACCGAACAGTCCTCGTAGAAAGCCAAAGAAACCCGAGGACACTACAGCTTCATCAGACTTCGCCACCACTGCTGCAGCGAGCTTTGGTTCGTTGACTTCTCGAGGTTTCCTTGCCCTGGACAATCGCACGTCCCACTGCTTGCCACCACCGTAGCCTGCCCCAAGCTCAATCACTTCCTGGTAGCTCAGTGGCAGCTTTTGTTTCCGAATCACCTCCACGCATTGCGCGATCTGTGTCACACTCGGACAGAACACAATCAGTGTCCCGTCTGGCTTCAGGCCTTGCGCGGCTTTTGTGACGTAATCGTGCACACCCGGGAGATCAAGCAAAATATGGTGAAATACCTTCCCGGAAACTCCACGGCGCTGACACTCCGAGTCGATGAAGCGGTCGATGGAGCCAACGTTGAAGGCGACATTGCCGGCGTAGATGCCTTGTCTGAACCCTCTCACCACCTTCCTGGCTGCGAGACTGTGCTCTCTGGAAATGTCGAGGGTGTGGACCACGGCACGGCGGGACTTGCGCCAGGCGTCATATTCTGGAGTGGTTGGATCTACTGGCTGATCTTGTGACTGGCCTTCCGCGTCTGAGACAGGCGTTGGGACAGACTGGGGAAGTAAAGGACGGGGTGAATTGGCAGCATGAACAGCTCTAGCCAGATGTAGTGTCAGAGATCCATGACCTGTCCCAGCTTCTAAGATTTCCAGTGATGGTCCTTGTTCTTGTGCATCCCCCTGTCGAGCAGGATCGACATGTATGTCCAGTAGTGAGACGATCAATTGAGCGTCAGCAGGATATACCTACTAGTGCTGATCAGCTTGAACCCTTAGCACCGCCGCCTACCTCAGCTCGGAGAAGACCTCCTACCGGTGTAACGATTCTTGGCGTCAATGTAGCATATTCTCCCAATGTCGGTCGATGTATTCGTGCATATTTGGCCTTGCTGCTACTAACAGTATCCCTGTAGCTCTTTCCCAATATATCGTCGTGTTTGATGGTTCCGAAGTGTGTGCCTAAAGTATTACCAGCTTTCAAAGGTTTCGTAAGTATTGGCGGTTTCTTGACGCGTCGGAGTAAGACGATGTCGCCCTCTGTTGGAAGTTGTTAGCGAGAATGATGGAACAGGCAAGTGAAGTGAGAACCTCTGACAATGTCATCTGTTGTGCTGATGCCACGTCTGAACTCGCGCACAACACGATTGCCACATCGGAGATGCTTCAAGGCATTGCCTGGTGTCACCATGTTCGTCCGAGGTGTCTGGAAATAATTCTTGTCAGTCCTCAGTCTTCGTACAGCGAGATCTTGTCCTCGGCAACACATCTACCGAGATTCTGCTTCTCCTAATTCCAGCAGCTCGAGCTGGATTGCATTGTTGTCTTCAGCCTTCAGCATTGCTCCGCCATGTCTGCTCTCGTGACCTCTTGCTGGCTATTGTGAGCTGTGCGTACTGTGTTGTCGAGCAAGAGTACTACATTGCGGGACAAGATCAGTCTTCATTGACGGGGTAGCACATCTCCATACCGCGCATAGGCTCGATGAGGTCCCCTCGCGATGAACAAGAAAATCGTATGTCTTCTGCGCGTGCGACAGACTTCAGACTATCAGGCTAATCCTCTCAGGTCAGGACCATTATCCAGCTCGTCGTTGTCGCTAGCATCTGCTTCATATTCGCGATAATCATCGACAACACCTACTCCGTCCTTCCGTCTTCGATCCATAATCACCTTCCCGCTCACCACCCCGGCGCAGTCATCACTGATATCACCATCAAGACATGTACTCGCGGTCTCCCTTTCTCCTCCTGTCAACTCGACCCAACAGAATGGCATCGTATCGACAAAGACCTCTACCTCAATCAGGGCTGGACCCGCCGCGCTTTTATACACATCAAGCAGAAACAGGAGAGTAACCTAGCACCCACAGACAGGATCGTCCTCGACGTCAAGGTGGGACGCGTAGATCCCACCGCCAACCTTGCTCCCAAATCTACAGCTGAAGAGTGGGAGTCTCGACCGGGTGGCCTCTGGCTACTCCGCAGCACGAACAAGCACCATGAATCAGATTCACACCGCGCCATCACCGCCGTCGATGTGCTCTACGGCCCCGACGCAATCGATCCACGACCTGGCTGGCGGATGCGCGATACACCTCTCCTAATAGACAGCCCCAGCAAAGGCCTCGAAGCACACATCACCGTCCGCACAGGCCCGCCCCACAAGCTCGAGAAGCACACCCCGCGCATCCGGCGCGATGGCAAGTACAAGATCATGCAAGCATCCGACTTGCACCTCGCGACCGGGCTCGGCGTCTGCCGCGATGCTCTTCCCGCCGACGTCCCCTGCGACGATGCTGACACCCGCACCCTCGAATTCGTCTCTCGTCTTCTCGACGCCGAAAAGCCGGACCTCGTCATCCTTAGCGGTGATCAAATCAATGGCGGCACAGCCCCGGACACGCAGTCCGCCCTCCTCAAGCTCGTCGACCTCTTCATCAAGCGCTCCATTCCCTATGCCGCCATCTTCGGCAACCACGACGACGAGAAACCCACACTGCTCACCCGAGATGCCAGCATGGCCATCCTCGAAACGCTACCCTTCTCCCTTTCCGCACCTGGTCCCGCCACGCTTCCGGGCTCAGGCAACTACGTCCTCGAAGTCCTCGCGCCGGGCTCTAGCACCCACGCCGCACTCTCCCTCTACCTCATGGACACGCACTCTGGGTCCCCCTCGGAGCGCGCCTTCCCCGGCTACGCCTGGCTCGAGCCGCCTCAGATTCAGTGGTTCCGGTCCACCGCGCAGGCTTTGGCGCCACGGCATGCTTCGTACGCGAAGATCCACCTTAGTATGGCATTTGTGCACATTCCACTATCAGAGTACCGGGACGAGGCGAATCCGATTGCAGGCGGAGTGTGGCGCGAGCCGGTGACGGCGCCGTTGTGGAATAGTGGTGCTGGTGCTGCGTTGGCGGCGGAAGGGGTGTTGGCGGTGGGGTGCGGCCATGACCATGTTAACGATTACTGTGCATTTACTCGGCCGAGTGTGAAGGCTGGTGAAGATGGAGAGGTCCTGGACCCCGAGAAAGATGAGCCCGCAGGCAAGGCGGGAAAATTGAAGGAGGACCCGGCGATTTGGATGTGCTATGCTGGAGGTGGTGGGTTTGGAGGGTATGCTGGCTATGGCGGATATCATCGGCGGATTCGGTTTTGGGAGATTGATACGAACAGTGCGCAGATCACGACGTGGAAGAGGGTGGAATGGGGGAATACGGAGGAGAGGGTTGATGAGCTGCTGATTGTCGATGGAGGGAAGGTTGTAAGTTCTTGATGCAGGATTGGTCGGTTTTGGCACAATCGTACTGTGGACGACGAGAATGAGAAGAGGAGGATACCACGATTGAATGATCATATAGTCATGTTTCATTATGCATACTATCCATCTATCTTACAAAAGCTATACAGCTAGTTTTCGGCGGTTTTCCGACGCTCGTCATTTTCATTTTCATCATATCATCATACATCGTAATCATGCAAAGACCAATGCAGGGTCAATCATCGGTTGTGTCTCTTCCGTATAGTCACCGACTTCTCCTTGATATGCATCCAGTTGGAGTAGATTGTTCAGTTCAGCCTCCTGTATCTGAAGCGAAGGGACAGCCAGCTCAGGCGCGTCATGGTAAGGCTCAGCTGCGGCAAGACCATGCATCTCCTCAGCTCTCGAGTCCATATAAGTATGCCACACACCTTCATCCTCCTCTTCTTCGGCATTATAAATTTGCACGCCCTCTTCAAGTCCACCGAACCAGAAAGGCGTCTCAGCCCCAGTATCGTGATCATCAACTAGCAGATCGTCAAGACCAGCCTGATCACCATGAGTAGCCCTGGCATGCGCAGCCATGTCGATATGCCTTTTGAAGAGATACTCACAGCCCGCCACTACGCATGGCACGCCTCTACCACTCTCCTCCGCATATCCAGCCCCGGTAAGTCTTGCGAATGTCGTGGGTTGAGCCTCTTTTGCTGCTTTCTTCAACTGTCTCAGCTGTTTCTTGTTCAACAAGGGTTCGTCTCCTTTGCCAAGATGTTGTGATCGGATGTGTGACTCCAGTGTCGCTTTTACGCCAAATCCTCTTCCGCAAGCATTGGCACCACTCCATGACGCAAGATCTGGCGCGGAGCTGACGTCTTCTGTGCCGCATATGAACGACTTGTCTTGTGCATGAACTGTTCGTATGTGGATATTGAGGTTTCCCTGTTTCGTGAAGCCTTTGCCACAATTCGGAATCGTACAAAGGTAGGTCCTCCTCGCGTCGAGAGGCACTCCGGTGTGGTAAATGTCGATATGTTTCTCGAGCTCGCGAGTGGAGGAGCAGACTACAGAACAGTGTTGACACGTCGGCGGATGTACAAGTTTCGTATGGGCTTGCAGGTCGAGATAACTAGTAAAACCGACAAGGCCATTGCTTGGAGATTGATCGTCATCACCAGCATCAAGCTGTTGAGGGCACAGAGAACACCAATAGCGAGTTTCGCCATGAAGACGAGCTTCATGTGCACGAAGCTGCACAGCCGTATCAAAACCCTCTTGGCACTGAAGACCAGTGTCTGGGTCGGAATGTGAACAGGTGAAAGCCTTCAGCTGGAAGTGATCAACATCGATATGTCGCTGTAGTGTGGCATGTTTCCTGAAGGTCTTGTTACAAGGAGGGTATCCATTACAGCGGAACTGCTCTCTTCCTTCGTGTGCCTTTTCGTGTCTCCGAAGTCGTGTGGCCGTCAAGAATGACTTTCCACAGTCCTGCCAATCGCAAACATGATCTCTCTGCTCTGAATGTGCACTCTTCGTATGATGAGTCAGGTGCGATTGTCGTAGAAAGACTTTGTCACAGTCTGGTTCGGGACATTTGAAGGGCTTCTCTCCAGTGTGGGATCGGATATGTTCTTCTAGGCGAGCTGGACGGTTGAAAGCTTTTCCACATCCTTCTATCGCACATTTGTGCACTTTTGCACGAGGGGGAGCTGGCGATCGAGGGGTGAGTGGTGTGAAAGGAGTGTTGACTGGGGAATTGTCGTCTTCTTCATCGTCTGTGGCCGAGTCGAGTGCAGGATCCGGGGACTCAATTCGTGCTTTCTTGCTAGGCGGCGCTCGATCATCCCCGAGCTGTCTTTTTGATGCCATTGGATGCACAGTCCCTGTTGTGACTCCTAGACCTCGTCATCAACTGCACAAGAGCGTTAGTTGTATGTCAAGACGGGAGAGGAGAGAAGGTTGTGAAGTGGATGAAACTGAAGACGAGATTGTTTTGGAGACGATTCAGGGTCCAAGAATTTCTGCGGACCACTTTGTCGATCTTCAGGTTTCATCAAACATCAGAACTATCTAAACTTGCCCCACGACGAACACTGCTCATCGCTGCTCACTTGATCGCATCTCTTACTTTGACTATTCCTACTCCTCTCTACCGACATGTCCGACTACGGCGACGACGATGGACAAGGCGCGTACGGCGATGAGTACGCTGGCGGCTACGATGACATGGACGAACCTATAGAGCCAGAGCTGGATGATGGCGAGCCTGATGGTGCTGACGGACAGGAGACGAATGGCATGACGGAGGATCCAGATTCTAGGCGACCAGTTGGGCAAGATAACATCGTTGTCAGTGGTGACGCGACGGCGGCACAGAAAACAAGCAAGAACGCAGTAGCTGCGCTGAAGGAGAAGAAGATACCGAAAGAGAAGAGAAACACAACACCATACATGACGAAGTACGAGAGAGCAAGAGTGTTAGGGACAAGAGCATTGCAGATCAGGTGAGCATGGGTCGAAGTGAAGGTATCACTTGGGAGGGCGGCTGCTGACGAGCTTCTCAGCATGAACGCGCCTGTGCTGGTTGATCTTGAAGGAGAAACAGATCCCCTGCAGATTGCACTGAAAGAGTTACGCGAAAAGAAGATCCCACTGGTCGTTCGAAGATATCTTCCAGACGGAATGTAAGGCTGGTTCTGGTATCCTGATGTCCTGGGATGTCCTTACTTATAACGTGTCTAGGTATGAAGATTGGACTTGCGAGGAACTGTTGACATGATTGAATGCCTGTTTGGCATCTCTTGTCTCAGCTGAGATGGTGATGCGGCATGGTGGTGAAAGTGGAAGGATAAGAAACAGATGATGGGATTTAGCATCGGCGTTGGCATGGTTTCGTTCAGGTTAAAGGGATCAGCGTGGCCTATGCACACCACATAAGGGACAGGTCAGGATCTCGAAGAAATGCCATCACAGGGTGTCGTGAGTGTGCCGCAGTGTTGCAAAGCATGAAGCATGAAGCATGATGTTTCATGTTTCCGATCTGACTAAGATAGTGACGGCGGGTGAAACTCCGATCTGCTGATCTGGGTTTGTTTCCAGACGGGAGAATCGTAAGGTGGGGCTTTGAGGTTTCACAAACAGCCTCGGCGATGAACGATAGACGTCAAAGTAATACAGCATGTAAAATACATTGAGCCTTCATCACGTCTCCTCCAAATGCTCACTCTTCCTCGACTTCAGGCGTATCCCCGGCACAAGATCGATGGCCCGGTGTGGCAGCGGGCATGATGCAAGCCATGTAGCGATTGCATTTATCCACGTCTACTTCCACCCCACCAACCCAACGGGCTTGCTCGGGGCGTTCTAGTCCGCATCGTGATGGTCATGGCCATGGCCGTGGTCCTCTTTTTGGACTGTCTTAGTCTCCTACTCACCGCCCCTCGTAGTAGGGGCCTTGTCTATATCATTCTTGTCGTTCCATCCTACCTCCATCATACACCAGTACTATCAGCATCATGGGGTGGTTCAGGAAAGCCTCTCAGGATGAGCCTCCTCACAAGACAAAGACACCCTTCCCGACCAAGCAGATGTTTATCCTCGGTGAGCACGTGAGATCATGGATTGAAGAATAAGATGTTCAAGAGCACTTTCCAAGGCATACTCGAAGTCTGAAGACTAATGATGATTCTCCCTGCTAGGTCTCTGCAGAATATGCGAACCGATTGCGTACATGTTCGTCTTCCAGCATCGAGTCCCTCCCTCGTCCACCACTAACTTCCACGAAGGAGCATATTCCCCTACGTCTACTACATGATCCAGTCATTCCACATCACCTCCTCCGATGACAAGATTGCCGCTTATGCCGGCATGGTTACCTCCGCTTTTGCCCTTGCGGAATTCAGCTGTGCTGTTCCCTGGGGTCGTCTCTCAGATATCATAGGACGTAAGCCTGTGTTACTATTCGGTCTAGCGGGCACCGGGCTGTCCATGCTCATGTTCGGCTTCAGTAAGAGTTTCCCAATGCTTCTGATCTCGAGGGCATTGGGCGGGGCTCTGAACGGCAACATTGGTGTCATTCAGACGACGGTCGCGGAGGTGATCCGAGGGAAAGAAGAACATCAGGCAAGGGCTTACGCTATCGTACCCTTTGTGTGGACAGTAGGCGGTATTCTTGGGTCGAGTCTTGGTGGATTATTGGCGATGCCGGTGGAGAATTACCCGGAATACTTCAACAAAGGGACCATTTGGGATGAGTATCCCTTCCTTCTCCCGAATTTGATCTGCGCAGCTGTGGTTGTTGCTGGACTTGTCATCGGGACGCTATTCCTAGAGGAAACACATGAGCAGCACCAGTACCGCCGGGACTACGGCCTCGAAGCCGGAAAATATCTCACCAGCTTCATCTTCACACCGAAGCGACCTACGACATCCTCCTCTACTGCTTCTGGTGATGAGCCGAGCGCTACCAATGAACGGACACCTCTGCTCGGCTCTTCCCGTAGCTCCACGCTCGCCACATCAGAGAACGACGACCCCGAGCACCAGAAGCCCGCCACACAGAAGCCCTCCTTCGCCTCGGCCTTCACAAAGCCTGTAGTCTTGCAGATCATCGCATACGGCTTCATTGCATACCACACCGCTTCGTTCGGTCAGCTATTCCCGGTCCTGCTCAGTATGCCTCCGTCCCAAAGGCCAGCTCATCTTCCATTCCACTTTACGGGTGGTTTTGGGCTGCAAGCCAAGACGATCGGCGTCATCTACGCTCTCCAGGGGTAAGCGTTTTGTCTCAAGGCCGACAGCATGCAGGTTTCAACTGACTCATCTCCAGATTCTACACCATGTTCTTCCAAGTCGTCGTCTTCCCCGCCGCGATCACTCAATTTGGCACGCATCGCCTCTATCGCTTCTTGATCTTCACATTCGCCTTACTCTACGTGATCACGCCGTACACGGTACTGTTGCCGGGTGATACTGCAAAGATTATTGGTGGCACGGTCTTGGTCATGCTTCACATCAGTTTTGCAGCAACGACATATCCATCTAACGCGCTTCTTCTCGCCAACTCAGCTCCCTCGTTGATGGTGCTCGGCAGTATCAACGGTGTTGCGGCTAGTATGGCCGCGTTATGCAGAGCTTGCGGACCGACTGTTAGCGGCTGGCTGCAGAGTGTAGGCCTGGAACGAGGTGTCATGGGTGTGGGCTGGTGGAGTGCCGCACTTATTGCAGCTCTTGGCGGGATCGAGGCAATATGGCTGCAGGATCCTGATGTCTGGAACAAGGATATGCTGAAGTGGAAGAATGGTGGTGATGGCGCCGACGGGACTGCCAAGGGTGCTGTGTCGGTCTCTGATGTTGTCGCTGCGAATGGCGGCGCAGCGGGCGAGCCTGTCGGTGCGTCGGAGAGTGGTGCGGCGGGTGGGACGTTGTTGGAGAATCAGGAGATTGCGATTCTGGCGGTGGAGGGTGGAAAGGGACGTGATACACATGATGCATGAAGACATGATGACAGCATTTTTTGGACATACATGAGTGGCGCTTGGATGGATACATGGGTGGCGCTTTGATGAGTCTTGGTTGATGGAATGATTTGCATTGCTATCTAGACTTGTTCAATCAATGAATCAACCTTATGCATTTCCATATTGACATGCACGCCAACGAGTATCTTCGTCTGTGCTCTCAGGCGTTGGACGTAGTCATATCGCTGCTGGCACGGTATCTGTTCCTTTGTGCGGTCGAAGCTGCATTGCACTCCATATTGAGCACACTTCAGACATCATGACCACTCGCACACCACATCCAGCAGTCCTTGCATCGTCATCTCACGCCAAATCATCATGCATCATGCCCACTTGCATTACTCGCCGTTCGGTAGTCAGACTCAAGGATCGTCGAGAAAATCCTGCTTCTTGGGGAGGGCTTGATACTTGACCTTTGAGGCGAGGTCGGCCGCGATGGGCTGTCGTACAAGTTTCGTTTTCACCTCCTCCAAAGGGATCTCTTCGAACAGGCCGACCAGACGTGCAGGGAGAGGCTGATCAGCCAACTCACGCTTAACCTCGTTGAAGGGGACCGCACGGATTCCGGGAGGAGGTGGTTGATTGAGATCTTCCCAGTAGCCGAGCTGGAGGTTCTTGTTTTCGGGGTGTGGCATCGGGCCAGGCAGCTGTGGAGGATATGGAACAGGAGCGTACTCACCCTCACCAAGACGAGTCGCGGAACGGTTGCCTCTGTTCCTCTTTGAGGATGCTGTGAGCTCAGTTCCCATCCAGTCATCGTCCAGCCAGCCATCATCGGCTTTGAGCTGTTCGTGTTCGGCAGAGGTCGAGGACGCCTCACTCATCTCGATATGGTGCACGAGCTCGCTGAATGTGCTGAGAGTCTCCGCTTCATCTGGACAGTACGGGCATTTCCAGTCGTTGGTCACACCACCCATCGCGTGTTCACCTTTCATCTTGCGCTCCCACGTAGCAAAGCGTGAGTGCTTCTCACTCGACATGTGCTCTTGTAGCTTGGCTTGGTCTGCCCACTCCTTGGTCTTATCGTTTGGCGACATGAAGGGGTCACTTAGGCAGAGAGGACAGCGCTTGTCTTGTTCGGTCGATGATCTGTTTGAGGTCAGCTTGTTCTCGTCGAGCACGTTCATGGTCAGAAGCTCTTGGTTCCACACGCGTTAACGCTGGTTGGCAGTTAGAAGGGCTATCTAAAGGACGTCGCGCTTCAGTACGATGATGAGATGAGGACGCAGTGATTAGATGGGTACGAGAGGGTGATGATGATGGACGTCGTGAACTTGTGGTGTGAAAAGTAAACAAGGTTGCCGGAGTTTTGTCCTGGTCTGTAGTATTGATCATTATTGTATCCTCCCTTGACCTCATCACCATCGGACGTCATGCAGTCCCATGGTCTACGCTTGTTGTGGATAGGTCGTAGTCATATCGTTAAAGGCGTCAATGTCTCGCGCTCGCATCTTCACCTCGTGGCCTATCATCCTGCATCGTGAATACCTCCCTAGTCATCCTGGCTTGTCACCGATCCGCGCTCCAAATCTGGCACCAGCATGGCAGCATCTGCAATCATTGCATTGGCACTCGCTGGTATCTCATTAGTCAGTCGTGGTTAATCGTGGAGCAAAGCCTTGGATATCAGCACTGATTCACTAACCATCGCTTTCTCCATCTGCGTTTCAAGATCTTTGCGCAACGGCTTGGCAGTACTCGGATACATTCGCCCGAAGAAACGATTCACCCAGAACAGCATTGAATCGCGATACTCAGAGAGTTCGCTGTAGGTGATTGGGCCGTACTCTGCGGACGTCTCTGGGTGAAGGTAAGGCTTGCGTAGCGAGACCATGAACATGGCCTGCTGATCGTAGAGTGTGTTCGAGTCGGATGGGAAACCGAGCAAGTCAACTTCATCATCTGTCACATCGCCGCTGAGCTTTGCGAAGGCGCGTATGAAGGCGCGGTAGACCGCCAAGTGCTCCTTTTGATCATTTGTTGGTTTCTCTGGCTTTGACTCTGCTGCGGCCGCGTGTGAAGCAACGACTGATCTGAGTTCAGCAGCGGGCGCTCCCTGCAGTGCTTCATACGGATTGTCGGTTTTGCTGTCTCGAGGAGCCATTTCGAAGAGTAACGCTTGAATTGAACGAGAGCCTCGCGTCTCGATCTATGCGTGGTGAGTACCGTGAGATTTTCTGGTCTATAGACATGGACGGAGTTCAGTTTCAGGAACGGAAGGACAGCGGGAAAGATTGGCTGTTTATCCACTTGACTCGAGATTTAGCTTTGCTTGCTTTCACAAGATCTGTTTCATACTTCGATACGCTCTATCTCATCGTGTCATCAATGCCATTGTGCCCGCCACTCACGTCGTCTTCCCTAATCCATGTCGTATACTTCCTAGTCTTCGCTTGCTTTCTATCTTGCTAAAGTTAATCTCCAGGGCTAGTTATTGTTGGCATTAACAAACAGTCATATTCGTCTATGTTAACAAAAACACAATCGCGCCTGTGAGAAACACGCTCCTTTATCGCTGAATCTCAGCCCAATAGCATTGTGAGTGGAAACTCAGACATTATCATTGTGACACGTTGAAAGCTATTGGATTCCGTCTATCAATGGCTGTCTTCCTCAACCATTCATGTCTGTCGGCATCATGTACGCATGTCGTTGCAACCACCACGCCCGACCCTGTCAGCTCGTCTACACCTGCCCAAAAGAATTCCCCGGCACATGTCGATCAGACTCGATATTCTCGAACTCCAAAATTGCACGTTCTTCATACCGCATTTGCTGCTCCCTAACAAAAGGTATACACATTCTGGATAGACAGAAAGAAGCAGCGAAGTAGTGGCAACATATCCTACGCAAAAATGAACGCCAAAAAGGCAAAAAGAAAGAGCTAGAGGCATTGAACCACACCCGATTTGAACGGATAACCTTTCGATGTCAGATCCAGAGAACTGGAGTCGAACGCGCTACCGTTCTGTGATGATGTTAGTCGCTGAAGTAGAATGTGATAGAAGCGGATGAACGTACGCGCCAGCGGTCCTAAGCTGCTTGATGAAAGATAAGTTTTGGGACTGGTATATAACGACTAGACAATCTCGGCACGAAGCCGTGCAGATCATAACGGCTCTAGTCAAAATGTATCGCCGACATTGAGCCGCTGCAATTGGTACAAGATCAGAATGAGAACACCCACACAGAGGAACTCATACAAACGACATCTGAAGACACATCAGCGATGGAACGAGGACATGACGTCGAGATGCGTAGTCTACTCGAGAGAGTGTGTTTCCTTATCTATAGCACTTTATGGAGTCTGCACCGCGGCACTCTTTGGCAAGTGCGCACCGGGCGGACTTGTACAACGGAGGTTGAAAGAGAATAAAGTACTGCCCACTCTTCTCAACCCTTGTCTTGGATCACCTGAGTCTCTGCGCTACGTTACTCGCGAAAGCGATGCATTCTGTAATAAAGTACAAGTCCAGAGGAATCCTGGGGAGAGTGCCGTAACAACTCTGCCTAGACTTCTGCTCTGTGATTCCGCGAAGGACAATATGACAGTTGACTGCTGAAGTGCGCTTGTTTCTACGGAGGCTGAGGGTCCGTGTTCCTGCCGGATCATCGAGATGCGTTTCAGATTCTGAAACTTGTTTCAGGTTCACACCGGGCTCTTCTCGATCTGACACTCTTCGTCATACCTTATGACTTTGTCGCCCATCTTCGTCAGAATCACCGCAACCAACCATAATGACAAACTCGATTGACGAGCGTAATGCTTGTCAATTCGTACTTGATCACTTTAGTCACTTCCCCCACGAGAACCAGGTTTACCTCTTTAAAGATGTTATGACAGCTCTTGCTGCTGCTAGAAGCTCGCGATCAGGATTCGCACCAATAAATCCATTCGCATCCGTGAGTAAGCATGGAGAGTACCTCTGATAGCACGTTCTGATATGAATACTAGTTGTCAGCTAGTTACATTGCCCTAAATTCCTCTTTGGCGACGCCCGGCCCAGCCCGTCCAGTGGACGTGTCGAATGCCGCCATGATTCCAACCTTCTGGACAGCAGACAAACCGTATCTCGTGTCACTCACCGAGGCAGTGAATGCACACATTGCCAACAGCGAACAGCAACTTCATTCCTCAGCAATGAGGTGAGCTTGTCCTCTACTCGGGATAAGTCCTTGTCGAAGCTGACTATGTTAATAGTGCTGTTCTTCGCGATCTCGGGATCGATGACTCCAAGTCTCCAGCTCACACAAAGCGCAAACGTGCGATTGATTGGATGACTGATGATGACGATGTCAGCATGTCAACCCGACCAGCGAAACGAAGCAAGAACGACACTAAACCAGGAGCACCTCTTCAGCCAAAGCCAATAGTCAGGTTGCCAGTGCCCGAGGCCTACGCACCCCGCCCTCCAGATGGGCGGGATCGGGTCACAGCCTTCTGATCTCCCGGCGCCACAAGGCGTGCAACTTGTTGCTTTCGGTCCCTATATCATGGCGGTCCCGCTGAGTCGTCAAGTTCCGGATTGTGGATAATCGCGAAATGTGCCAGGCACCAAATGATTGTGATAAAGTTGTACGAGTCGCTACGACTCAGATATTCGTGAAGGGTGATGCAATCTGACCTTAAAATTATACTTCACAGCACTCTTCTAGAGGTCTTCAATACTTATACATCATCAATGTTCTTGACGTTAAACAATTGACGATACTACCTGAATGATTACTCTTACAAAACAAGCATCTGAGCACGAACCCTACGACACCCTACAGACCCCTTTCCTGTAACAGGTTAATTATAACCGTATTCAAGCTCAAGATAAGAAGTCACTAGTAGAAATATGCTCGTTGTATAGAACCAATGTCGTACGGTACTCCACAGGTTGCGAAAAGTAGAGAAACCTTGTTCAACCAGGTAAAGATCTTAAGTCAGCTAGTCAGGTGATTACATCTGGATTCGCATTCTACGGCACTCTCCAGAAGCTTTTCTAGACTTCTACCTCCTAAACCCTGTCTTCACGATCATATCAACGGCACTTCCTGGCGCGAAACGTCAGAGTTATCTGAAAAACTTATATAAGCTCAGTGACCTTAGCTTGCTTTTGAGGATGAGTGGAGCTTGCTTCGACAAAAGCTGCTGGAATCCCTCCATAACGCATTGTTCGTGTTCTACGGCTCGTCAGATTGGAAAAGGGTTCGACCAGAGGTGCAGATTGCTGAGTTGGCCTGGACTGGATTGTCTCTCAAATCTCGCGAGGAGTTCGAGACTTTCGAGCTGATGCGTGGCTTCCGAGCCACAAACAAGAGTATTCCATATGCGGAAGAGATCTGGAACTACGTTGATCCTTTCAAGCACTGTTTCGATGGTGTTACAGCGGCATATATGGCCGAGCGAGGCGGAGATGCTTTCCAGAAGATTCGCATCGGAAGCTTTGGCCGAGCTTACGATTTCAACCTTACCTTAGCGATGCTCAAAAAGCCGATCTAACAAGGAACAGCGTCAAGTACGGCACTTTCCAGGCTCACCAGACATCAGATGGAAGCTTGCATCCGAACCAATATGTTGGCGTCAGTGCAGACGAGGCGGATCTGAAATATGATTATGCTGGAACAGTTGCCTTTAGTTTCACATACAAACCTTTGTCAGCCTCGGGAACTCGTACTGGCGATCCCGTCACTATCTGGCTAACCACTGCACCTATCCATGGCCCGCGCAGAGTCCAACTGTACCGAGCTTATTTCGTACTGTTAATTGTGGAGCATGCGCATGGTTTAAAGCCATCTGGACCGAAGCGCTTTCCCTTCTCAAGGAAGTCGGACGAAAGCCATGCTGTGAAGCACCGAAGATAACTTGCAAAGCCAGTTGTCCCAGGTGAGCTCAAGGTCTGGCAGCATGCAAAGAAGGCCGTAGCGGCAGAAGAGGAATAGGACTGGGTTCCTGACGTCGTCGAGCAATGTATCGAAGGGGACTGTCTGACTTGCCCCTGGTGCGGCAAAAGATTTAAGCACGCTCACACGCCATCAATAAAAGCTACCTGGGCTTGCCACCTCCGCGACAACAGTAGCGCGTGCAAAAGCCTTTGTCTGAAGACTCTAGATGTTATAGATGAAGGCATTTCAGGTTTTCTCACTATCCCTTGCCATTGCTGTGTGGAGTTCGCCTCGGAGCGAAGCAAGGAGACACACTTGAGAGCGGAAGATGGCCTCGGCTGTATACTGGAAGAGAACAAGCTCCTCAACATCATAGGTGAAGATCTGCTAGCAATCGAGCTGATGCAGATGTGCCGATACTGTGGTGGAGAGTACCGGCAATATACGCAAGATGTTGACAAAGGTGCTGGTTGACGTAGGTTGAGGAATTCCCTCCGCCTTACAGTCGCTCCTCCTCTTTCCACGGCACGCTCCTGCCTGAAACTAGGTCGTGTCTCCGTGTCGCACTTTCCTTTC
>Ga0268246_10000263_pt1 | contig 27738 bp, 28 predicted proteins | sample AgamicOrSfe_FD_200242 | JGI IMG/M metagenome (GOLD analysis project Ga0268246, IMG submission 200242) | Agave microbial communities from Guanajuato, Mexico - Or.Sf.e (v2) (version 2) | ecosystem: Host-associated > Plants > Phyllosphere > Phylloplane/Leaf | place: Guanajuato, Mexico | collected...
GACCTGAGCACCCCCCAAGCGATCTACGCACCATAAGACCTGCCTCAATAATTCGGCAATATCAAGGATGTTGTACTTTGCGTACCTGCCTTATGATGTAGCCGCCAACGACGCTAGTTATGCATAAAGCGGAACCGCTTTGGACTAAGCGTTAGCGCCAACTTTGTTCTGCGGTGCTCGTCACATGCGGAAAGTAAATTGTTGGGCATTTCTCGACACCTACAAACGCGTCTTCCACTCTATCATCGCATCGTCCTGACTCACTGCTGATACGCTAACACAGGGCTCATTCTCTATTTTAGCATGTCCAACGTCCATGATCCAGCCAAAAACCAGATCGTGTCTGATGACAGGAAAGGTGGGCCAGCGCTTAACGAAGCAGTCGACGGTGCTGAGGAAGGAAGCCAGTCCGTCTCGTTGGGGACTTTGAATGGCAATGGAAGTCACTCGCCAGTATCTACAGAATCAAATGACTCTGCCCGAAACGACGAGGGCAAGACAATAACTGAGGTGTCAGACGAAGAGCTGGCGGTCGACTCAGTTCTGCAAGAAACCGATGAGGTCAAGACAATAACCGAGGTGTCAAACGAAGAGCCGGCGGTTGACTCAGTTCTGCAAGAAAACGATGCCTCACGCGCATCGAAAGAGCCCGATGATGTCGCACAAATCCACAGAACAGGCGATGTCTGGTATGAAGACGGCGTATACCACAGCATTATGAAGCCATTTCCTTTTGGTCTGAGTGGGGACGACTTCGTCGGCGCTGGGGCATCTGGAATCATCGTTCGACTCAACGCGGTTGTGAAGAGAGCACATGGTTCGGCAGGACAAGATGTCGCTGTCGAACACCGCATCTACGAGAGACTCGGGCGGCACAAAGGAATCCTACGATACTACGGAACAGAGGATGAATGTCCCATTCTCCAGTACGCAAGCAATGGTTCCATACGAGACTACTACACGTATGGCAAGAAAAATGCGGTCATACCTTTGGCGATGAAACTCAGATGGGCTGAAGAGATTGTCGAGAGCATGGCTTTTGTGCATTCGAAGGGCGTTCATCACGCGGATATCTCAGGCAACAACGTGCTTTTAGACGAGCACTTCAGGACCAAGGTAGCTGACTTTGCTGGCTCATCAATCGATGGTAGTGAGCCTCTTGTAGTTTGCGAGGAGAGATTCTGCCTACCTTGGAGCGGAGACGGTGAGAGGCCGCTGACGGTGGGCTCGGAAATTTTTGCACTGGGATCCACAATTTACGAGATCATGGTGGAGCGAAGGCCGTACGAAGATCTCGAGGATCACGAGGTGGACTGGGCATTCGCTACAGGCGATTTTCCAGAAACGGGGTCACTGCCCGCTTTTGGCACTATCATCCAGAATTGTTGGACACAACAGTATGACGACGTGGATGAGCTCTTGATCGACGTGAGGGACGAGGGTAAGTTGCATTCTTCCAGCTACAACACAGCTAACAGTGTTCAAGTCAAAACCAAATCCTCTCAGAGCGAAAGCCTTAACGCGCGTATCCCCTGCAGTCTCTGCACCTTCATCGAGGGTGCCGCACTTCTACTAGTGCCCCTCTTCCTGCTCGCGGGACATCGAAATTAATCAAGTGCGTCTATAAGAAGACCTGGTGTTAGCGATGGGCCGCTGCCAGGTGAGCGCATGCTTACCTTTCCTAGCCTCTTGCAGTCTCCCTCTCTAGTGGGTGGCCTCTTGCAGCTTCCTTCTCTGATGGGCGACCACTTGCAGGTTTCTTACCTGATGGGTGGCCTCTTCTAGGTTTCTTCTCTGATGGAGAGGGTGGTGGACACTGTGGACAGTCACCATGCCGATTCGAAGTACCAAAGCGTGCTGGCTGGCCGTCGCCCCCAAGCATCGGGGTCAAGACCGCACAAGTCCTTCCAGACATGCGTGCTAGATCGCAATTCTGAGTGTCGGTTTCCGGCACGAGGTGTTTAGGATTGAGTCTGCAGTTCTTATATCTGCTGTAGTACGATATGTACCAACACATGGTTCTCTGCAGTCGAGGGATTGACGAGTTCTTGCGGCTTTGGTCGTCCAGGGGGGAAAAGAGTGCTTTAGAGTAATCCGGTCTGATTGACTACCATGCTCAAGTATTATATACACGTCTCCCCACTTTGCTTAGCGAATTGACTTGCACGAACCTATACACATTTTCTGCACGAGACATATCCAATGTACCTATCAGATCGATTGATACAAGCCAATAATGGCTCGCTGAAAGGCCTCGTTGAGAGTATGATGTGTTGGCTGCTATTTAAATTGAACAGTGTTCGGGGTTCTGTTCAAACAGAGTGAAGTACATAGAGACTTCAGGCAGCAGTGCTGCAGCACTTGCAGACTCATCACATTCTTCTCTAATCACCGTCGATCTACGTCTGCCGTCTCCCAGCACATCACTTTCGTTGGCTATGATCTGCTGTGCCGCAGCGCTTATCCAGCCTTGTTGGATGTGCTCTCGGCTATGACTGGTGGACTCTGAGAACATATGAACACTATGACGTTTCTTCACAGTATGAACATGCTCCAGACTTGAGCTTATGCGCTGTATGTGCGAAAAAGTAGTTTCATGGCAGAACCGTCGTTCTGACAGAGTGCGAGCGGCCGAACTTTACGGCAATTAAGCATCGGCTAGATACGGTAGTGTGAACTCAGGGATCTTAGCTCGAGTCTATCGTACTGCCGTGGTGTGCAGATGGGTAGGTAAGAATTCGTTATACACATACGTTGTCCCTACACCAGAGCACTCAATATTCAGATTGTTCATTACCAGCCAATGCGAATTACTTCTTGGCCAGAAGATCGCTGAACATATACTGAGACTTATGAATTGGCAAGCATGGAGTATTCGGGTCTTCTATCGCAGTCGTTAGTCAGACATCTCGGCGATGATCACATCGTATCTCCGGAACGACAATTTTGGCTGCGCATATGTCGACTGAAGAGACGACCGTCACGCATCTGGACTCGCCTGGTCGATAGCATCATCCAGCTATCAGTAAAAGTGACAACCTGAGAGACAGCATGCTCACGGCTGGACCTCGGAGGTCAAAAGAACATCCGCACTCCGTGCGCCGAGAATGGCTTGGCACTGGACGAACGCTTCGCGTGTGCATCACCACGATTCAATCACCTTAACAGTCCAATTCGCTCATGTACAGATCGCGTCTACAATCCCTTGCCATCATCCTCTCGATGTTTGCCTGGAAGCCGTCCAACGTGCGACAGACCTTGCCGTACTCTTCTTTTCTAGGACTGCTTGCTATCGAGCATGGCTAATCGTTCCAGTCACGCCGTGACATGCGACACGACAGCTGCTGTTTGCTGTCCGCTGTTGACACGGTACCACATTGAGTAACAGAACGATGGTCTCATCTGCACATATTCGTCGACCACAGTCCACAATCACACAACATCATTTGCATGGTTCTGTGTCGAGGGCGGCCCTCAAATTCGGTTCATATGCAAGCTGTGTCACTGATGGGGACCCTTGCATGCAGGTCGTACCACCTCGAGCAAGCTTTCGTGCGCCTCGCGCATCCTCTTCCACTGATCTCATCGATTCTTTGTCCATCCTCGAAACACCACCTCGACTTGACCAGTCAATCGTTTCAAACCCTGTACCTTTCGTACCGTCAACTTCGGTAAGCGAGGGTTCACTGTCCGACCGTTCCTTTCATGGTCTCTTATCCTTGACAAATGCACGACCCGTTGCACAGTCTTCTCCAAGGTACTACACGCCCTGCCTTTTTTCACTCTATGCCGCTGTTGCTTGTTTACCCCTCTCCTTTGACAAACAAAGATATACCACCCTTCTCTCGGGCTGCTATCATACATCCCTTTACTACATTGTTGTATCTGGTCTGACAGCGGCCGCGTGTCTTCGTCCATCAACATGACTTCTGCGGCTTTCCGCCGTTCCCAGCTGGCACCAGCTTTCTCCGATCACACTCCTCGACAGTTCGAAGTCGCTGCTGCCAGCAGAGCGAATTCAATGGATACCAGACCAGAATTGAGACTCGGACCCGGCATGCTTACCCCTGTTGCCGAAGATCCATACCTTCAAGACTCGTCTATACTGTACATCTCAGATTCGTCTCCACTGGCCGTGTCACACCGCGCTGGCCGCAACATTCGACGATATTGTCCAGACGATGACCGCAGCATTCAAGAGGATCTCATACCAGAAGCACTTCGATTGTCGCCGATCTTGTTTGACGACGAGCTCCACAACGATAAGTTATCCACTCAGACCGACCTCCTCCGACTTCCTCGATCCAACCCCTCATTCAACGTGTCGTACTTTTTGAGAACCACCGGGCCAGATCTTCCCATGCCCATTCCAAAACCAAAGAAATCAAAGCGAAACTCTCCGATGCCCAAAGGGACGTTTGGCATGTTCAAAACGAAAGCTCCAAAGAATCCTCCTAGAGCGAAGCCTCTCGTGGGAAATGTCGAGCAGAAAGTCTCCACGGCTGGTATGTGTCGCCCAGGAAACTGAAACCCATATACTCACTGTGCGTCCAGGCAAGAAATATCTTCAGATTGTACCTAGTGGAGAGCATGCCTTGATCACTCCTGATATCGAAGCGCCCCTACCATCCAAGTGCAACAACGAAGCATCCGAGGCCGAGTCGCACGCAGAAAACGGCACAAACACTGCTGCAGACGCCCAGTCACTCTTGCCGGTAGGCATGGCACCACATATCAGGTACGCCCATGACCCTCCCCACCCCGGACTGCCGCTCATCGCCTACAGTCTTGATGTCTTTGAATCTCGAGTGTCCATTCTGATGTATGATATTGAAAACAGTTGCAACAATGCCTCCGATCCAGAGCCTCGAGGACGCAAGAACAATCGCGAACCCAGCGGTCAGTCCGTTCGTATTATTACCGACGCCGATCACAGCCCAGTTCGACCATCCGCAGCAGACTCGCCAACGCCAAACCAAGACAGCGGGATCGAACTACCCGAAGAAGATCGACCAAAGCAATCACGTAGTTTCCGCAAGCTCGATGCCAGCACTCCACTTTCAAGTAACCCTCGTTCACCGAGTCTCAAGCCGAAAGAGTCATACACAGCCTTGCCTCCCATGTCGCAGAAGCCTGCTTCCAGAGACAGATCCAGCATCGTGCAGCCAAGCCCCCGCAGAGCTGGTAGCCACCCAATACTACTAGCTCGTGCTTCAAGTGACGTCTCGGCGTTGTGCTGGTCGAAGAACTGGATACCAGAACTGAATCGGTCCATTTCTGATCCCCCTGGTCCGCCGCCTCCGAGAAGCCCTCTTCGAATGCTGAGGGAAAGTCCACCATCAATCGAAGATATCCTTGGAAAGACTACTGCCGGCGCTGCATCGACCACCGAAAACAAGACATCAGAAGAGGCGGGCATATGCAGTTCGTTCAGAGCAATTGGATACCACCAGCTCAGCGACCCCAGTACCCTCAACCGGGGAAACGGCAGTTCGGCAAGCACCACCGACGGCGATGCAGCAAACATGGGCCTCAGTAGGCGCTTCACCAGCCATCGCAGACCACGATCAAAGGCATTGCCAGTGATCGAGTCTGTCGTCCATGCACCTCCACCACGACCACGAAGACGTCTCACACGTGCTCGTCCTCGAGGAGCCTCGTCAGTAGAGCTTAGCAGCATACACAAGCGCATCTCTTTGACACAAACACAAGAAGAAGCCTCCCGACCAACTTCTGTAGTCATCACACCATCAACAAACACCAAGCCGCGAGAAGCCAACCACAGATCCGTGATGCCACATCTGGGCCAAGGCGTAGAACCAGCTTTCGAAGCCATCCCAAGGCCCAAGCCAATGAAAGATCGCAGTTCAATCGCTATCCCCGCCAAAGGACGCAAGAGTCCCGGCCCACGCCCCCGCAGCGCAAAGATGCCGAATCGCAGCCCACAAATCCTGAACACACCACCACGATCAAAGAGTCCTCCAACGCGCAGGGTCCGCTACGAGACGGAATACACCCCGGAACCGCCCTCACCGCCTCCGAAGAGGAGTCTGCCACCAACACCGAAGCGCACACCACCGCGCCCAGTCGCGACCGAACCACAGGCCATCACAACCGAATCATCCAGCACCCGCACCGTGATCGCCGCACCGGCGCATCGGCCACCGCCCCTTACGGTACTGAACACGACTTTCCCCGCTCCACCTTCTAGTCGCCTCTCTTCGGCCCCTGCCTCAGCGAAAGACCTCCCATCGCCTCCGGCCTCAATTCGCAGTATAAAACCAGACCAGCTCGAGGGGCTGTTGACGAGTCTTCATGGACCGAAGCCGAGTCGGATGGACAGCCAGGGAAGTGGAGGTGTTGAGCACTCTGCCGTACCAAGACCCGGGAGTAAGGAAGGCGGTGAAGGAAATGGTGGAAGCGAGAACAAAAGCGGAAATGGTGTCGGCACAGATCTCGAAGCGCGACTGCGCGCAGTGGAGAGACGGAACCAGCTCCTCGAAGCAACCCTCATTACCATGATCCGCAACTCCAACGTTGCCGGTATGAGTGCAGCGCTGAGCCAGATGCGGGGACGCGACAATCTAGATTTCGACACCGACGCCGACGCCGGCGCCGAGACAGACGCTTTCCTCGGTAAAGACGGCTTGCACATCCGCTCGTCTCTGAGAAGAGACACCAGCGGCGGGAGCAAAAGAAGCGGAAGCAGCCATCACAGCGACCGCAGCAAAATTAACAGAGGCAGCAACCATCGCCGCAGCGATCTCGACCTGCTGGCTCATATCGGTCATCCAGCGTTCAGTCGTCAGGGAAGCGAGGAGTTCGGCAGGGACATGGGCGCAATGCCCGAGGGTCGTGAGGAGAGTGACGTTGTCAAGGGTCTTGAGAGGGCGGTGGAGGCCCATGGTGTTGACGAGGACGAGACGCAGCGCTCCTCCAGTGGTAGTTCGGCATTGGATGAGTACCTCAATAATCGCATGCCTTCGTTTGGCGAGGCGGTTGTTGTGGGGAGATAGGTGGACGGAGATAAGAGCAAAGGAGGGTTTGGAGGTTGATGAGATCAAAGTGGTGTGAGTTTGGTGGGCAGATGCTTCGATTCGTACAGATCTATGGGACAGGTTCCTTTTTCAACGGTCGTTTCGGTTCGATTTGAGGCTGGTCAGGGTTGGGTTTGGATCAAAGATGATTCTCGCGCTTTTCGTTTAATATCGATACCCTTATGAAGTATGACACTGTTTCTGTTCACATCAAACACGACGCCAGCTCTATGCCGTCCTTACTGTGATCGATGATAAGATGACTAGACTAGTAATTGATATACAATAGCTGTGCATTGAACTATAATCGGTTGATGCTATAGACAGTGTCCTGGAAAGCCAGAAGCTGACGTCGTGCATGCCACTTACTTATGTTGTCAACTGCAAGCCGAGATCAGCACGGAAGCTGCCATGCATTCTCGGTCGGTTCGTTGGAGAGCGTGACGTCTTGGGAAGAGGCTCTCGTCAGCTGAAGATCGTTACGCATCGACATGGGTACATGTCTGTTTCCTGCCCGCGACATGACTAACACCGCGTAGACGTAAACGCAACCGAGACTAGTAGTGATCATGAAGATGTATGAAATGCAATCTTTTGGTCTAACGCATCAATCTACCCACTATAAAGCCGGCCCATCATGCAATCCAGCAACGCCATTACATGCACGCATACGCATCTCTATCTCCGAAACGAAAACAGCAAAACATCCAGCAACGCAACGACAACTAGCCAAGTCTACAACTCTACTCGGCCTCATCATCAGTGTCCGGAGGCTTAGGCGTACCCTTAGGCGTGTTCAACCACTCGATGTGCCTGAGCTTGCGGCGCACCTCGCGCTCCTTCTGCTGCGCACGCGTCATCTTCTTCTTCTTCTTGGCCTTGAACTTGAGCGGCGCGTCCTCGGCGTCACTTGGCATCGCCGACGACACAGGCGTGGCGCCAGCCGAGCTGACGTTGCTGCTCGCGACGGCGGAGCTGCCGACGCCGGATCCCAGACGCGGTGTGCCGGGCGTGCTGTCCTCGAAGCGGTCGAGAGAGACGGCGAGTTGGGATTTTGATGTCAGGCGACCCGCGTCGACGTGCCATTGCTCGGGGCATAGAGCGCCGACGAATTCTTCGTTGTGCGAGATCATGACTACACCTCCCTTGTATTCGCGAATGGCGACGGCGAGACCACCGATGGAGTCGCGGTCCAAGAAGTTGGTTGGTTCGTCGAGGACGAGCAAGTGAGGGTTGTTCTGAAATGTATTAGCAATTGATCATTTGAGAAATCGAGTGATAGATTTCTTGACTTACCCACATGGCACCGGCCAAGACGACCTTGACCTTCTGACCACCAGAGAGACCAGAGATCTCGTTGTGGTTGGCAATCTCGGGGTCAAGACCGACATCCTCAAAGTGCTTGGAGATGACCTTTGGCTCGAGCTGTCTGAAACCGAGACCCTCACGGGAAGCCTCGTGGTCGTCAAACTCCTGGATCTGCTTGGTGTAACCCCACTCGGTAAGAGTCTCACGTGAGACCTGGCTGTTGTACTTTGGCAACCAGCCGACCCACTTGACCTCGTACTGGAAGGTCTTCTTGTACTTTTGACGACCGATGATGGCTTCGAGCTGACGCGCACCACTGCCGTCTGGCATGGTGATGAACTTGTCCATCTGGGCCTGGTCCTCGGGGGTCAAGACACGAGTCTGCTTCATCATGACTTCACGATCATCACCGTTGGCGTAACGCCATTGGAGGTACTGGTTTGGAGTCTTCTCCATGTGCATCTCAACGTGCTCGAGAGCGTGCTGCTTGATGTAACCGATACGCAAGTTAGGGTGCTTCTCGACTCTTCCTTCTTGTGGAATGACTTCACCAGTGAGAATCTTGATGAGGGTAGACTTTCCGGCTCCGTTTGGTCCGATGATGGCAACACGGGAAGAAAGAGTGAGACCACAAGTAACATCTTGAAGAGATGGTTTCGATGCTCCAGGGTAGGCGAAAGAGCAACCAGTCATGCGGAGGATGGATCTGGTGTTGGACTTGACACCTGTCAAGATACCTGGAGGAGGGAACTTGAACTGGACGTTCGAGGAGGAAAGGGTGTAGTAAGACTTGGCCTCTGGCTTGACCTTGACGAAAGCGGCAAGGTTACCCCTGTAGTTGACAAGCTTCTTCTGCTCGTAGTGGATAATGTCTGTGCAGACCTCGTCGAGGAAACCAGAGTCGTGAGAAACGATGAGAGAGGTAATCTCGGTGTGTGCCTTGAGGTAGTCCTGAAGCCAAGCAATGTTGGCAACATCCAGATGGTTGGTAGGTTCGTCGAGAAGGAGAACATCAGCGCGCAACAACATTGCACGAGCCAAGGCGAGCTTCATCTTCCATCCTCCAGACAGAGAACCGACGGCGTTCTGTTGTGACTGACGGCCCTCGGTGCCTTCGTCGAAGCCGACCTGAGCAAGGACAGACTTGATTCTGTCAGTACCCTCTTTGACGAGCTCTGGATCCTTGCAGCAGAACTCGAAGATGCTGATGTCTGCATCCTCACCCTGGTTGTGCTCGACCATGACACTGCGGAGCTCATCCTGAGATGGGAAACCGTCGAGCTTGCCGGTGGAGATACTGCGCATAAGGGTGGACTTTCCGCAACCGTTGCGACCGCAAAGACCGTAGCGGTGACCCTTGAGGAGGCGGAGGTTGGTGTTGGAGAGCAAAAGCATACCACCGTATCCGAGGGAGAAGCGTGCGTTGACGATCTCGATCTCGCCATCAGCTGGCTTGACTGGAGCGCCAAACTTACGCTCATCCTCGGCAAGGAAGTGAGCCTCAACGGCCTGGCCGACTGAGGTAGCCTTGTCGCCGTCCATGAGTTGAGTAAGGTATGGTGTGACGTTCTTGGAAATGCGGTCAATCTGGCGCTGAGTGACGTCCTCGGCAACAATAGTGCCAATGTATGGGCGAGCGACTGCCCAGACGTCAGAGTCACCTGGGTAGTTGAGCATGCCACCGTTGTCCTTGATGGCCTTGTCGAGGACCTCGCAGACGTCCTCTGAAGAGGTTCTGGCAATCGCACTCAAAGCGGCTTGGTCAGTGTCGTCACCCTCACCCATAGCCTTCTTGATAACGTCCAAAGCACGCTTTGCAATGTCTCTGACTTCTGGGAGAGAGGCGTTGGCCTGGACTTTTTGGACACCAGGTCTGAGCTTTGGCAAGAAAGTCCTGGCCTCAATTGGGTTGTGGACAAGTCTGGTCAAGTTCTCAACGACAACGGAAGATTGGCGGAGGACTTCTTGGGAGGTGGTTGGGTTGTTGAGAGCGCGCTCAAGAGGAGGAGTAAGGAGCGCAAGGACTGGAGAGTTGACTTCGGCAACGAAAGTGGTCTGAGACAAGGCGTGGATGGCCTTGTTCAGGTTCTCGGTAGATGGGTTCTCCATGTACTTGATCAACAATGGAATCTTTGGTCCAACATCGTCGTTCTGGAGCAGCTCGGTGATCGAGTTCATGGACTTGGTGGCCTGTTTGGCAACCTCTGATTTGAGATCGTGCATCATGTTCTCGACGGTTGGAATGAGTGTTTCCAGTCTCTTTCCCATGGCAGATCTCAAGATATCCTTGACTGACTCTTCCTCGTAACTGGCGTTTCCCATCTTGGCCTTGTCGGCCATGCGTCCGATAATTTCGATAGCGCCGACTGCTCCTTGCCATTTACCAGAGGTCTTTTTCAGGTACTGCATGATGACAGGAAGAAGACCAAAGACCTTGGCCTCTGCGCCGAGGTTGTCAAAGATTGCGTCGAGTGCGTATTTTGCACCCTCTCTGACGTGAGCACCCTTGTCTGCCAGCAGATCAAGGACGATTGTGACGAGTTGGGTGTCTTGGAGGAGGAAAGTGACCTCGGAGATTCGCTGCTTTGGTGGGAAACGCTCAAAGATGGCTCCGAGAGCGAACATGGCGCCCTCTCTGCGCTCACCCTTTTTCTTGTCGGTGCTGGCCGCCTTGATGTCATCGAGAATTCCATACTCGTGGAGGCCACGGAAGCCGACGGAGTTCAGGAGAACATCGCAAAGAGCGTAGGAAGAATCAAGAGACTCCTGAGAGGTCTTGGAAGCGTAGATGCTGTCGGTGATGGTCTTGATGTCCTCAGGGGAAGGAGCAGCGTTCTTCGAGGTAACGATAGTTGATGCCATTGGGGGCGACTCGGAATGTGGCATGTCCTAGAAAGGACAGCGTCGTAAAAAGGTGTCGTAAACTTCTTGGTCTGCAGAGAATAATCTGTAGAGCCCCACTATCGTGATTTTGAGCTTCGAGCGGTGAATAGGAAGCGCTGGCACGCTTTTAATTGCGCAGGTGATTATTTTTCCAGTCGCTCAGCGCAGAGACGATCTGGTCGTGGTAGAGTGGAGAGGGGAGAGTAGAAAGAAAAGAAGGAACCGCGGCAAGAGAGAAAGAAATGCCTTGGAGGGGTGAGAGGACGTTTATCCCAACTTGCTCTCAATGTTGCGCAGCCAGTGTCGGGCTAGGGATTTTTTCCTCCTGCGCTCTCACCAGAAAACATGACGGAGGCGGGCACGTTCTCGGGATGTCCCGTTAGCGGCGGACAACCCGAAAGTAAGGCACTTTCGGCTGGATGAGTCAGCACGTCTACCACACACGTCGAATTGTCGAGGCTTGGCGGCAGTCGCAACATCACGCCAGGAAGGCTTTGACGATATTGACCGCTTCATCGACAACTACCACCCAGTAACCGACCCTCGACAAACACCGCCAACATGCGTATTTACGAGGACACTTTCAGCGGCACCAAGATCTACCCGGGCAAGGTGCGCACATCCGATCAATCCCTGCAGTTTGGAGATGGAGAAAAAGTTGGCCAGAGATGGACGGGTTGAGGAAGGCTATGGGATGGACAACATGAGATGGACTGGATGGCTGACACGATGGATTTACAGGGCAAGCTCTACGTCCGTGGTGACTCCAAGGTCTTCCGTTTTGCAAATGGCAAGAGCGAGTCTCTTTTCCTCCAGCGCAAGAACCCAAGAAAGATCTCCTGGACCACTCTCTACCGACGCATGCACAAGAAGGGTATCACCGAGGTACGACTCTATACATTTCCGCGACACGAACCGATCAATATCGCCTTTGTCGCCCAATCAATACCGAACCGTGACTAACTTAAATCCCACCACAGGAGCAAGCCAAGAAGCGCACTCGCCGTACCGTCAAGCAGCAGCGTGCCATCGTTGGTGCTTCGCTCGATGTGATCAAGGAGCGCCGTGCTCAGCGCCCAGAGGCCCGCGCCGCCGCCCGCTCAGCAGCCCTCAAGGAGGCCAAGGACAAGAAGGCCGAGTCGGAGAGCAAGAAGAAGATGGAGAAGGCCAAGGGTGCCGCCGGTGCCGCCAAGGGCAACGTCGCCAAAGTGAGCAAGATGGGAGCCAAGGGTGCCGCGCCAAAGGTTCAGGCCAGGACCAAATAGATGGATTGATCTTTGATGTGATGGTTCATGGTTGATGGCGATTCATCAAGGGAGAAGAGGGGACGACGATGAATTCAGAAGCGACTGATCTTCGTGGATATTGCTGGGTTCTGGCGTGGGGTCTCTATTTACTCAACCCGAAAAGGCATGGCTAGGCATGGGTATAGGCATCGTTGTGGTGTCTTGCATGCTATAACGTGGACTGAATGCATGAATTGAAGCAAAATCATCATCTGTTCTTTCGACATTCAGCGTTCAACATTGTGCAGCAGACAACATCCTTTTGCCGGTTGTTGTATCCGAACGACCATATCACAACTTATCAGCACAAACCATCGGCCCTTCAATCTCGTTCCTCTTCTCCTTTCCAAGCAACTCCTCCACAATCGTCAAAGAGAACAACATCGCCGTGCCCGGTCCACGACTCGTGATAACCTTTCCATCAACAATCACCCTCTCCTCATCTCCAGCATACTCCCAGCCCTTCTCCACAATCTGCTGCTTAACACTCGGATGACTCGTGACCCTGCACTTCTCCGCCGCAGCATCCTTGACCTCGCCGGCAAAAGCACTATCCGTACTCGCCACGAGCGCCGTCGTGCCGGCGCAGATGAAGGCGACGTGTTTCTTCTCGTTGCGGAATTCTCGGATCAAGCGTAGGACGCTGTCGTCGGCGCAGAAGGTCGCTGCGCCCGGTCCGCCGCCGGGGAGGATTAGGATCGAGCATGCGTCGAGGAAGCGGTCGGGGATGCTGTGGGGTGCTGGGATGTCCGGGACGATGCGCACGTTGCGGGAGCAGCTGTGTTATGTTAGACGGGGTGATGGGAAGAGTGATGGAGTCTGTGGTTATGAGTGATCTGATGCCCTGAAATCCACCTCATTTGACATGAATCAGTCCGATCATACACCGCTGCCCTGCCAAATAACGAGAGATTACAGAGACAGGTTCAAGAGCGGATATGAAGAAAATCAGACTGGAATAAAAACATGACCTACGTTGCATAAAAGACTTCTTTGAGCTGTACGCCGCAAGATTTGACCGCGAAACCTGCTCTGGTCAGGACACTGGTTTTGCTCATCAGCATTGTGCTCTACACCCGATCCATCAATCCAGAAAACGCACTCGTATGGCGTGACAAATTCAATCTCTTCAGTGCCATCTGCAATGAGAATCAATGCCGAGGGTTGATTCGAGTCCATTCTTGCCTTTGTGGATGGAGAGATGAGTTCCTAGCTGAAATCCTGATGTACTGTTACTGTTGTACGGAAGAAGGTCAAATTGAAACGATGATTTATTTGCTGCTCAATGTTTCGGTTTGAGGTCGGGGGATGAAGTCCAGTGTGAGGATGATCAACCATCGGGGCTTGCTCGTGAATGAAGTCTTTGCCTCGCCTCACAGTCTTGCACCATGGCCAATACTTGTGCACCACATTCGATTCATGGAAAAATACTAGCGAGGTCTACAAGACGTTGGACACGGTCGTTCTACCTAAGAAGCTAAATTCATCTATATCTGTAGTGTCCTGAATGCCGATATAGTAGCAGTATCTTGAGCATCATCTAGGAAGTCTATGCTGTAAGCATTACAGTACACTTTACGGGAGCGACGTTGCGCAAGTCGTCAACAGTCAATGGCACGGTCAGTGTTTTCAGGTCTATTTTCTAAGCACTGGCAGACTGGACTATGGCTACCTGTATTGCTCGACCTATACGGCACCGGCCATATCCTACGACGTATTCGTAGCCAAGCCTCCGCTATTGACAAGTACGACCACGCATAGACGTAAAGGCTCCCAGCCGAATCTTAGCCACCAGAGATAAAGCAGAAATTGAGCCAACCTATCAGATGGGTCATAGTATCTCCTTGGATCAACCAAGTCCATCGACTCCTTCAGTGCTGCTTTAGAAGAGTCAGACAGATCCTCAGTTGTGAAGTTTGCGCACTTAGGGGATGGTAACCACACCAGTTATAAAGAGGTACGACTAGGAGAGCCATAGCAAGAACTTGACCCAAGCCCCATTTGTACTCGACCGCGATAGCACTTGGTGACATGGCTTGTAGACGCGTCTCGCGTTGCATGAAGAAATCCCCAACAAACCCCGATGTTATCACCAGAGCCAGAAGAGGTGTATCCAGTTCAAGAATAGCGGCGCTTACTTTAGCTGCCTTGCAATTATGGATCGAAAAGGTTTCTACCACGGCTTACGCACTCGCCGTGACACATCTCATCTTCGGTTGTCTCGCCGTCAGGCTTTGGCCGATGGTCGTAATGCTCTCCCACAAGCACTTTCCTTGATTTATCAATCCCATCTGTGATTATTAGCCCGCGCTATAGTGTTTCCACTAACGCCGAACGCTCACCTTTGATCGATCGAAGCAGACCGATTAGCGGTACAAGAAGCAGACTGATAGCAAGAATCTGGTAATATGACCACTGGTCTTCGATATTGATATCACTCGCTGGCATGACATACAATCGACTGTTTCGTAATTTGAGAATAGCCGTGATCTGCCAGATGGGGAACGTTACTAGCAACAAGGTTATGCTAATATGGACGAGGTAGAATAGGCCAGTGAGTCTATTTCTGGCGAAGTCGGCAAGAACATCGTGAAGCTTGTGATATTTTTCAGTCTGAATTGGTTCGCTCGGCGGTGATCCAGCCCATAGAAAGTGCGTAGCGTAGTAGATAGGATACATCGGAATGCAGGTCCATGCACAGGTATATAGCAGTTGTGCCCATGCTTTTAACCAGTATTGCCAGTCATGGAACCCCTCGAAACCCCCGATGGGGCAAAAGAATCTTTTCAAGTCCACTGGCATACTGGAGAGAACAGCGCTTGCAATGAAAAACAGCACCCAGTTGAGACTAGCCACATATTGATGGAACCAGAAGCGAAACGTGTACGCTGGCCGACAGTAGTATAACCAAGATCAAGGGTAGTATGATGACCAAACCAGATGATAGCAAAAGGTGTCTGTATAAACACCGAGGCAAGCCAGCTTGTGTGCGAATCTGAAATGGTACTCAGAAATTCCAGTATCGCGTAGTTTGAAAAAGGTTGTCAAAAGTATCGCTAATATTATCAAGCGATGAGCTTCGAGATAGACGAGCGTGAACTTGAGAGTCGTGCCATGGCATATGTCAACAAAGTCGAGCAGCCTCGTGGTGCGTCTTTTGTGTGGGTTTCTGTTGGCGTGATATAGCACCGGTGAGTACAGATCTGCAAATAGTATTCGAGAGTTGCATATCGTCAACGCGAGCAGAACTGTAAGTATTGCGCTAGCTATGGCTAAGGTAGTGACACCAACGCCGCCGATGACAGGGTCGGGCAGTAGTGATTTGAAGCAGTCATGAGCTGAATGTGATGTTGCATGCTGTTCAGGGACCGAGTGGCTCGACATGTCTCGTGTTGCTGGATACGATGTAGCGGAATGGTTGTTGAAATGTAACTGAGGAAGAGAGCGTGAAAGCGTATACCTGTGGGGGCTTGAAGATACAAGTATGGCCAAGGTCGCTGTTGCTGTTGCGGCAAACAAAGCGGTCATCTCGTGATGCTGGAGGGTGTGACAGACACCTGCAGAAAGCTGCATCAAACAGGATGTTGGACCGTCTGAAGCTGATTTGCTCTTGATATCACATGTCCATCTTCATTCCACAAATCTGTACCACACCTGAAAATGTTGTCGTATGGGATCTTCCACCAGAATACCGATCGAGCATTGTGATTCCAAAGCGTACCCAAGAACGAGACAGGAGACAAGAAATACACAATGAGAAGGACCTACTATGATCCTACTAACCGATACTACCAGCAAACGAGAATCAAACTTAGTACGGTGAGAGGCCCGACAGTAGATTAACAGGAACCTTTGGACGGCCCTTGGATGGAAGCATTATTAAGGGCACAACGATCGAAAGGCGGACAGGATGAGGATAGATTGCGTCGGCATCACATGGTAACAAGAAAGATGATGATGGGATAAGATAAGATGTGATTTATTAGCTACCCCGCAATCATGGACCCTGTCCTCGTGCTCGTCCGATAGCGGACCGAAAAGCGCTCGAAATTACCCGACAAACGCGTAGACAGAACTCTCTCGAATCGCGACGAGGCAAAGATTGCCCTGTCCGGCCCACTCTGGATCTCTTATCTGTCAATCATTTACAATTTCAATTATCAACGCCAAAAGCAATTCGACCTGTCGTGCCACCAATTGCTCGTCTTGTACCCAATTTCAGCGATAACAAGCCGCGCATGGCACCGTAAACATGACGCGAGTGCTGCTCGATGTCGTCAATTGTAACTACCCCTCTATGTACAGCTGCGCGGAAACGCATGGCTGAGGCGCCGGGGAAGCGAGGACGTGAACGAGAGTGCATATCGCGGCCATCTTCGTTAGGCAGAGTGACGCAGATACCATGTGTGGAGCGCCCCGGGGCCAGACTGTCACTCAAGTCACCCACCGAGAAACGGAGGGTCGTGTAGCTCCTCCACTGCGGGTGAACTTTACTTATCACCATCGACAATATCAGGGTCGCAACTTTCCTACTTTCTTTCTGCTTCCTAACACATACATCTCTGTACCAGAACCAATACATACACATACCCATACGCAATCATGTCTAACCTTCCATCCGAGCCAGAGTTCGAGCAGGCCTACAAGGGTTAGTAGAGTGTTCCCCCACTAGAGGGAGTGTTTATTCTGGCCACCATACTGATACCGACGTAGAGCTCGCCTCTACCCTCGAGAACAGTTCCCTGTTCCAGAAGAACCCAGAGTACAAGAAGGCTCTCAAGGTCGCTGCCATCCCAGAGCGTATCATCCAGTTCAGAGTCACATGGGAGGACGACAAGGGCGAGGTCCAAGTCAACCGTGGATTCAGGTCAGCCGAGTCTGCCCAGAGATAAGACAGGCAGCACCGCTAACACGTTCACAGAGTCCAGTACAACTCCGCCCTCGGTCCATACAAGGGCGGTCTCCGCTTCCACCCAACCGTCAACCTTTCCGTTCTCAAGTTCTTGGGTTTCGAGCAGGTCTTCAAGAATGCCCTCACCGGATTGAACATGGGTGGTGGTAAGGGAGGAGCCGACTTCGACCCCAAGGGCAAGTCCGACAACGAGATCCGCAAGTTCTGCGTGTCGTTCATGCGCGAGCTGAGCAAGCACATTGGCGCCGACACTGATGTCCCAGCTGGTGACATTGGTGTCTCCCCACGCGAGATCGGATGGATGTTCGGCACCTACCGCGCCATCAGGAACAGATGGGAGGGTGTCCTCACCGGCAAGGGTGGCAGCTGGGGTGGTTCGCTCATCAGACCCGAGGCCACTGGTTACGGCTGTGTCTACGTAAGTTGACTCACGCGAGCTACACAGACTGCAGACTAACAACAATAGTACGTTGAGCACATGATCAACTACGCCTCCGGCGGCAAGGAGTCTTTCAAGGGCAAGCGCGTCGCCATCTCCGGCTCCGGTAACGTCGCACAGTACGCCGCGCTCAAGGTCATCGAGCTCGGCGGCACCGTCATCTCGCTGTCCGACAGCAAGGGCGCGATCATCGCCACCGACGACAAGGGCATCTCGCCGGACATGGTCAACTACATCGCAGACCTGAAGGTGAAGCGCAAGCAATTGTCGGAGCTGCAGTCGACGTCAGAGTACAGCAGCAAGGTAAAGTACATCGACAACGCGCGCCCCTGGACACACTGCGAGAAGGTCGACGTGGCGCTCCCCTCGGCGACGCAGAACGAGGTCTCGGCCGAAGAAGCACAGGCCCTCATCAAGGCGGGCTGCAAGTTCATCGCCGAGGGCAGCAACATGGGCTGCACGCAAGAAGCCATCGACGTCTTCGAGAGCGCGCGCAAGGACAAGAAGAACGACTGCTGCTGGTACGCGCCGGGCAAGGCGGCCAACGCCGGTGGTGTCGCCGTCTCCGGTCTCGAGATGGCGCAGAACTCGCAGCGCTTGTCCTGGACCAGCGAGGAGGTCGATGCCAAGCTCAAGGATATCATGAAGAACTGCTTCACCAACTGCCTCGAGACCGCCAAGGAGTACGTCACTCCCGCCGAGGGCGAGTTCCCGTCGCTGGTCGCTGGTGGAAACATTGCTGGTTTCAAGAAGGTCGCTGCTGCTATGCTCGACCAGGGTGACTGGTGGTGAGCAATTCGTCTAGATGGGTTTGCACATTGTAGATAGAGAATGCAGAAACTGCAAATGAATCACATGAATCGTAAATATGCTATTCCGCGTCCACTGGATCCCAGTCCGTGACAAGATACTCATCCAGCCCGTCCATTTTTTGCATATCGCCCTCGTCAATTTCAAAACCGCCAACATCGCCGTTCTCCGCGATCCGCTCCTTCCTGACACTCTTCGGCAGCGGCACAAACCCGTGCTGCAGACTCCACCGCACCATGAGTTGGCCCGGCGTGCAGCTGTATTTCTTACTCAGCGACACAATCACGGGGTGCTTCATGCGCAGGGCGCGGGCTAGCGGGGCGTAGGCTTCGACGACGATGGAGTGGGACTGGCAGAACGAGGTTATCTCCGTGCGCGTGTTAAAGGGGTGGACTTCGATTTGGTTGACCGCTGGCTTGATGCGTGGGGAGGCGGCGAGGAGTTCCTGGAGCTGTGATTTTCTGTCAGAAAGGTTGTGCGGTGACTGTCTGTCAGAAGGTTGTATAGTGCCTCGTGGGTCGTGATGGGAAAAGTTTGAAGACGCTGTTTGTGCAATGACTCGTGATGGAGAATAGGATTGTTTGGATGAATGCATGACTGTTCGGTGTCGGAACTCACATGCTTGACTCCATAGTTTGAGACACCACCAATCCTGACCTCGCCGTCCATCACGGCGTCCTCAACGGCGCGCCAACTCTCCAGTCTGGCTTTCTTGCCGCCGTACGGCGAGTGCAGCAGGAACAAATCAATGTAGCCCAACCCGCACTCCTTGACGGATTTTTTGATGCTGCGACGTGCGGTGTCATAGTCCGAGTTCGAGGCGAGCTTGGACGTGAAGTGAATGTCCTCGCGCTTCAGACCGGTGGTGTTGGAAGCCGAGGTCAGAAACTTATTAACGGCGCGGCCGACATCTGCTTCATTGTGGTACATTTGCGCCGAGTCAATGGCGCGGTAGCCGGCCTGGTGGGCTCGTTGGTCATTGTGATTTGATGCAATTGAGTTTTGCTTACTTCTAGCGCCCAGGTTGTAGCGCGTGAGGTCTCATTTCCAGACGTCAAGTACACCCCGAGGTGAATCGTCGGCATGGAGAGACCGTTGTTGAGCTAGAAGGTGAAATCGGTGTCAGTGCGGCTGCCGAATCACCGGTTTCAGATGCGAACAAGATGCGAGGCTTACCTTGACCGCACCGGCCAATGAGTATGTTTTCGCCGACATGTTCTTCTAGTATATTGATGATAGGGGTTTGAAGGATGGTGTCCCATGGTCTGTTGGAGGGATGCAAGTGTGCTCGTGTGATGATTTATTTTCTATGACGTCTGATGTTCTGGACATGTGATGGATAAAGCTTCAATTGACTGCATACCGTTTTATGTCTGGTTTCTTCGCACTGTACCTGCATCTACGGGGATATTCCTCTCGGTGGGGTCGCTTTCTCCGAGTATTGAACGTGACCAAGCAACTCATATTGATTTGGTCCGTGTGGCAGTATTATTGTAAAGTCAAGAAGAATAAATTGAGACAGTATTTGAGATACCATGCAGATCTGATCCCGCATCTCGGCACGTCCCGTGAAATGGTCAGGGTCCAATACGCCATGCCGCCGCAGATTCCAATTCAGGCAGTTTCCATCACGGCGTCACTGCAGGTGGGAATTGCCCTGGATTTGCCTCATCATGGGACAGAAATGCATGGATGAATGAGATCCATGTCTCTCTTGTACACAGAGGGTATTTTACCAGGACAACTCCGAAACTCTTGGACCAATTTTCATATCACAGCATCCAACGCTCAGACACCGGCACGACTCATATTGCGACTCTGACTCCGTTCCGTCCCAAACTCTAGTCTTACCTTATACCGAGTCCCCACCTTATCGTTGTCTCCGTTCACACAATTACTGTTCCTGAAAGCCATTCCGCGCCGTTAGTCGTTTGGTTTGCGCATTATCCAGCGTGGTCTGTGTTGGAGAGCCGGGTAGTAGAAAGAATAAAAGGATCCAGTCCTCCTCCGTGTGCTATACGCTACGGTAAGCGATAGTGACATGGGAAGTCGACAGCAGGCAAAGTACGATAGTGGTTACTACTACTACAACCATGACTGCTACCATTGTCACACGCTGACTGATATTCAAAGCAGCATGCCTTCTTATGCACCAGATTCGTTCGTATCAGCATCGTCTCGTGCTTTCAACCAGCAGTCTGGTTGTGTTCGGCAAATGTCGAATCCATCTTGCAACAACAACGCCGACTTTGATATCCTGGAGTGGCATCCAGCCTATCAATCATGTCAGAAGTACTTCCTTGATCATGCTCAGCATGAGCCGGGTACTCAGGCACTGTGCGCTTTAATCAACATCCGTCTACCTTTCCAATGGTCGAGCAATCCTGTCTTCTCCTCAGACCCATCCTCACAAAATCCCAATCAACCTGGACAGTCACCCTTTAACTTCAACGCTTTCTCACGGCAAGCACAATCACCGCCCCACCGCAACGGACACCCACAGCCTCCAGTCTTTGTCTCGTTGGTACCCTACGTACGACGTCTGGTCATTACTGGATTTGATAAGGGTGGTATCCTACACGGTTTATTCGGAGACGCATGGCAGGGCGGCATCACACCATTGCAAGACTGCGAGAGGAGGAACTACCTGTTCGCGGCCAAGCACGGCGGATGGCGCAGCTGCAAGAAGCAGTACGACTTGAACGAGGAAGAGACAGTACCATTCTTGAAGCCATTGGAAAACGTACGACCCGATGAACTGGACGCCGCGGACAAGAGCTGGGGCGAGTGGCTCGCAATGGAGGACTGGATGTTGGGACCTCGAGCTCCTGACGACCAAGACAACGGTACCAAGCCCGGCATGAGCTCTGGAGCGAGGTACCGCGCAGACCTGCCAGATGGTGTGTAATAATAAAGGCGTGGTTCATGGTTTGGAAACATTGATGTTTTGGCTTTACACATAGCGGTATTCTCCACGGGCATAGCATTTGGTTTTGGTCATTCCCTTGTAAGTAGTTCAGAAACACGGCTTTTCTGAAATCCCATACCGTTCGTTCCATCTCATTGATTCTCCTCTGCTGTTGGCATGTCGTTCGCACCTGCCACGTGGACGCGATGTAAAGCTTCGGCGCGCGGGCAGTATCTTCCTTTCATCAAACTCGGGCACTTCAGTGTACACATTAACGTTACATCAACCAGGTCTATCTGTTTTGTTGTCCTTCACATCTCGATGGTCTTTCTGTTTTACGAGACGAGAGGTGCTGGTGGAAAGTCAATTTGTCAGGATGATCAAGAACGAACTCATCATGTCTCACTTGGAACGTCGGGGTCAGCACCCATTTTGTCACAGACCACATATCATATCGATACTGGTCCTCCCAAGGATAGTACCATCCTTTGAGGAACTCTACAGTACTCCGATTCACTGATCACTACTCTCTTCGTACGAATCTACAGGAACATGCCCGCCGCTGTGGTCAGGTCGTCGCATAGAGCTATAAGAAGTGAAGTGGTCAATGAATGTCCTTCACCTCGCCAACCAACATTCACTTCACCTTCGCATTACCAGCCACGTTACGATGCCCTAATCTGAGTCATCGCCTTGAAGTTTCTTCAGCTCGACCTTCCCCTCCTTCCTTCACTCTCCTCGCTTCACAGAACAAAACTTGCAACTTCCTCCAATTCTCACAACAATCGTTCGATACAACCGACACGAGGTAATATTCGTTTTACGGTACTCATTACGAAGCCGTCTTGCTAATATATTCAGTCTACAATCATGAGCGCCTGGTCTGATGATCAAAGCTCCCGTGAGCATCCCGCTTTCTCGCTTGCGGGCTTCGAGAACGACTTTCCAGCATTTGAAGAAGTCTTCAACGATATCGTTCATTTTGCCGGAATCGTTTCCAAGCATAAGCGTGCCGAGCACATTGCTGAACGTATTCGCTATGGTAAAATCCTGCTTTATGGTGAGAAGGCAGCCATCGAGGCGAAGATTGAGGCAAAGATTGAGGCGAAGACTGCAGCCTACGAGCGTAAGATCGCTCATCAACAGGCAGCCGAACACGAACAGACCATCTCCGATCTTCAACAAGAAATTGCGCAGCTCCGTGAAATTGCAACAGTCAAGACCACGGCCGACGAACTTCAGGCCTGCTTGAAGCCAGTTGTCGAAGAAGCGATTAAGAATGCATTGACTCATGTCAAGCCTCAAATGACGCCAACTACCTCTGATTTGGCAAACGACGATGACGCTTATGTCGAGACTGCCGGCAATCCAGAAAAAGCCCCAGTCATGAACGATCCGCGGTCCAAGTCTGAAGGAGGCCCCATCCAGCCTTTCAATCTGCCAGAATCCATGCTCGGTGGTCTTGGAAAAGGTCTTGCTGCATTCGGTCAGCTCTGTGAGGAGATCACTCCCATTGTCACTGGAGATCAAGTCAACAAAGACAGACAGGCAATTTCTGAGCTTCAAGAGCAAGTTGCACAGCTCCGTGAAGGTCCAACCTTGGAGTATGCTACTAAAGAAGACCTGGAAGCGCTCAGGGGAGATCTGGGATATGCTCTCAAGACAGTTCAAGAGCAAGGCGCCGCACTCATGGAAGCGATTAGTGCCAGTGCTACAGACTTGGGTGCCTTCAAGACAGAGATGGGACTCAGCATCAGATCGGTCCAAGAGCAAGTCGACACTTTGAAAGGAAGAACTACATCAGATGCCACGACTCAGATCACCGCTCATCCACAAGGCTCTCGCCAGTACTCCATCAATGAGATATGCCTACTCCAAGGCGGAAGCTCTGGTCATCAACTAGGAACCGAGTGCCTGAAGCGAGCAGGAGATGCATTCCCATCCGGCATCGCCGAGGAGATCTACCGAAAATGCGCAAATGCCTCTACGTCTGTGGAGGACGATGCGACCATCATTCGAGACCACATCATCGCTGCCCTTCAAAACAAGAACTATGATGAATGGCGGATTGAATATATCATGGATGTGGTCAAGGATTTCGGCTTCGGAGATGCAGCCCTGCAGAGATTGTCAATAGGCCGGTTCAAAGGAGGTTGGACGGAGATTGGCTTCGGTGATGAAGCGAACAAGAAGATCCTCGAGGCAGCCAGGAAGACCGCTCTGGGAAGGAAAACTACCAATGCCACGATGATCGCTCAACCAGTCACTGTCGCCTCCAAGAGTGATGGCTCTGCGGAGGCAGTCAAAGCCCACATCAACACTTCTATTGCCGAAGTAAAGACCGAGATCAAGACTTTCACCACTGAAGTCAACGACAAGATCGATATCCTGACCAAGGACATTGCTGCTCAGCTCGCGTCCTTCAAGTCCGACCTTGACACGACCATCGTCGACACACCCAAGGCTTCTGAACATGACGTAGGTGATGATGCCTCTATCTTGACTAGCACCACCCCACTTAGAATGAAGAGGATTCTGGAAGAGGAACTACATGCCATTGATGATCACATTACACAATGGAAGGGGATGATCAAGTATGACATTGATAAGTATGTCAATGGCGCGATCAGGGACATCGGCCTGGACGACGGCATCACCGTTGAGGAGGCGATCGAGAATGGCAAAACCGACGCTGCCCGCAACATCGCCTTGAATTTTAGAATCTCAGAAAGGGATGCTCACATTCCTATTGAACGCGCGATCGAAAAGATCCGGAAGCTCTTCGCGAACCGTCTTGCAGTCACGATGCAGGATCTCAAGCACGAGACCGATCCCTATGCCGAAAATGCCGAAAATGAAGCGAAGAAAATAGTACGCACTGACACCGACGAGAAGTGTTGGGCACGCCGGGTCTTCTGAGGAAAAGGGAAGCTCTCGGGGCGGAACATGAGCAAGGACAGTAATGAAGGAAGCGAGATCGACCCAGACTGAATTGAATGGTCGATGCTATCAAGGACGGGAGAGCGAGAAGGGCGTCACCGAAATATCCTGAGTAGCACATCAAGCGACCGAGACAGAATGAAATGAATGATATGCGCAGTGGTATCGTGAAAAACTTTGTGACTTTCCCATGCCTTTGTACCACCTATCCTCCACACCCACCACAATCTCCCCATTATATCAGACCCGTACCCATCAGCAGATCCCGGGAAGCTTTCTTCCGCTCCTCCCCACTCAGTCCGTTCATTCCCTTACAAACCGCTCCCGTCCAACAAACCTATATCCTCATCCCTTCCATAGCAGGCACCGAAGCATCCCTCCCCACTTCCTCCGACCTCCACGGCGACTCCCTCTGCGCCATCAAAGCAACATGTCTGCTCTTTCCGCGTCTCGGCGTAGCAACCGCATGTCCGTGCACTTGCTCACCGCCCTCAGCAACCCCCGCTCCACGACTATGCACTGGGTGGCGATACGTATACGCGCCCTCGCTGAACCGCTGCCGTTGCTGCTTCAGGTGCTTATCTACCCTCTCGTCGGCGGCAGCAGCGGCGCTGTATTGCGTTGTGTCGTATCTGTTCTTCTCGATGTGCTTTTTTGACGGCTGAGAAGCGGATTGTTTCTTCACGCTCTCGACGCTGGTTCTCATGTGTCGGCTGGGTGAAGAGGGCTGTTTCGTGCGCGGGCTCCGCGGTTGGTAGGGGGCGCGGGACTCGATGTCTGAGTCCGGGCTGAAGCGGCTCTGAGGGTCGTAGTGCGAAGGCGAGAGGTTGTTGTCGGGCGATGGGTGGTGTAGATTGTCGAGGCGTGGTGGTTGCGAGGCGTCGAGGATGAGTTTGGAGATGGTGGGTTCTGCGCTTAGTTCGGCTGTTCGTGACGAGCGGGTGTTCGTGTTCGTTGACCGCATTGGTTGTGCTGCATTGAACATGTCTGCGTATTGGTTTCTTATTGCGTCGTGGTACTGATGCGGTCCGCCTTCGTCGAATCCTTCTTCGGTGTCGGTGGCGTCTCCTGGTAGCTCGGATACAGTATCCATACCGTCATCCTCGGTCAGTTGACTGTTGCTGCTGATCGAAGCTCGATCGCATTGAGGCGAGTCAAGACCCAGGAGCTTGATTGCTTTTCTCGCACGTGTGATCGAACTTGGCGGACTTGGTTGTGTCGGCTTGCGCAAGGATGGTTTCCGGACCGTCTCTTGTAGACCTAGTAACTGTAGAGCCTTACCTTCTGAATGCCTGGGGCTCCTCCGGCGTGAGATAGCTCCGCGGCCAAACAGTTCCATGTCTTCGAGGTCGCTGTCCTCCCATACGTCTGAATCTTCTGGTCTTTCATCCTCTATTTCTTGTGGTCCCCTCCAAAAGTGTATGTGTCTGTCTGGTCTCGAGTGTTGCACTACTTCAGGCGGTGGATTGTCATACTCGATATGCGATCTTGAATGGTTATCTGGTGAATAGAACACCTCTGGCAGTTGGGTCGCAAGATACTCGGAAGGGATGAAGCTATCGACACGACGGTAGGTGTTTACTGCATTCTTGCTGTCGTGCGACTGTGGGTATGTGGCTTGGTCGAAGACAGGGATCTTGTCGGAGAACTGCATATTTGTGATCAATCCGTAAGTCGTCATGATGGTTGTCTTTCTGAGACTTGTTTCTATTCTTGCAATCTTCAGGCATGTGTATTGGTAGACGACGAATAATGCTCACACAGAGATCGATGGTAAAGAGGAGAAAACAAGGCAGACTTACAAAGGTGTCAAAGAATGTCAGAACTCACCTGCATGTCGCTATCGGAAGCCAAACCATTAGCGGCCAATGGTATTATGATACAATAATGCGAGGGAGTAAGCAGAGCCGTGATACCTCATCAGCTGCTCAGCCCAGCGCATCGGTACTTGTATCGATGTAGCGGACATAAAGTACGGCCGGTGCACAGCCTGATTGTTGTTTCCAGCGAACGGTTGTACTATATGCCTTTTCGGTCTCCTCATGCTGCTTCACGCGTGCGACCAGATATAAATTGTCGGTATGCAGCGTCTCCACGTGTGCGGCGGGTCTGCGTGAGGAGATGGGGAAGCACAAGTCCAGCCTGTCGAGGTGGTGGTGCTGCGGGTTAAATCAGCCGACGTCGATCTTGGCTAATTCCGACCGAACGTCACTCTTCCCGCGTAAATCTGTACCACTTCAAGGCCAGCCGCGATCGCGATATAATAATTATTCTGGTGCACCGAGCTTCACTATTCACTCGATTGAGAGCTTGAGCACCGCCTGGTCAATCAAACAAAATGCCATCGCTTTTGTTGGTGACGTTTCTGCTTCAGTTGGCCGTCCACATTGTCAACAGTGTAGGAGCTACCACAATCAATGAGCTGGTAAGGATTCACTTCGACATTACAGGTATGCAGAACTGACAAACACAGATATGGACGGCATTCAGCAGACTACCGACACCGGCTTCGAGAAATGCGGCAGAAGTATCGCGACTTAGAGCTGAGGTGGTTCGACTGAAGACAGAAATGGCAGGCGTGAGCGCGCAAGACGAGTTCTCAAGATGGGCGAAGCTGCGCAGACAGCACGACAAGGCGTTGGCGGAACACGATAAGAAGGGTGAGTGGTTTGACAGAATTCGAACCGGGACATGCGCTGATCGTCCCTAGCCGAGAGTGTCAAGACAACGAAGGCCAGTTTCGACAGCGCTATCAACGTGGTTCGATGGATCCTCCTTACCGGACTCCGTCTCTTGTTACAATTCTGGTACTCACGAAGGCCGATGTTCTGGATTCCTCAAGGCTGGGTGCCGGGCTACATCGAATGGATTCTTGCATTTCCGAGAGCTCCGACAGGCAGTATCAGTATGCAGGTATGGTGGATAGCGTGCACGACGTTTATCGCACTGGTCAGCGAAGCGGTGGTTGCTTTATACACGCTTGTACAGAGACAGGGTCAAAAGACGAGCCCGAGAAAAGAACCCATGGCATTCAAATCCGGCTCGACGTCTGAGAAGAACGGCAACGACGAGAAGAAAGAGCTTTAGTCTGAACCGGTTCGTTGTAGTATATTCACGGCAGTAAAGATACCCAACAGCGTTGATATGGCATCGGACAATTTTATGGAATGGAATGTATGAATGTATCTCATCAAATTGACGCAAAGTCTTCCAGC
>Ga0268246_10000264_pt1 | contig 27728 bp, 27 predicted proteins | sample AgamicOrSfe_FD_200242 | JGI IMG/M metagenome (GOLD analysis project Ga0268246, IMG submission 200242) | Agave microbial communities from Guanajuato, Mexico - Or.Sf.e (v2) (version 2) | ecosystem: Host-associated > Plants > Phyllosphere > Phylloplane/Leaf | place: Guanajuato, Mexico | collected...
CACGATGCTCTTTCTGCAGGAGCTGGCAGAGAACAACGACCGCGAGTGGCTTAAGATGCATGATCCGAACTACCGTCAAGCACTAAACGATTCGAACTCATTCTTTGAAGCATTGCAAGTCAAGATTTTTGAACTGGACGAAACTATCCCTGAACTGCCGCTCAAGGATGTCATATTCAGAATATATAGGGACGTGCGGTTCAGTAAAGATCAGACACCATACAAGACACACTTCAGTGTAGCCTGGTCTCGGACTGGACGTAAAGGACCATTCGCAGCATATTATTGTCAGATCAAGCCTGGCGGTGGAACCTTTATAGGTGGAGGACTGTGGGCGCCAGAAGCCAGTGCCGTTGCTGCCCTTCGCCAGGACATAGACAAGAAGCCAAACAATCTGAAGAACGTTCTACTTGGTGACACCATCCGGAAGGAATTCTTTGGCGGCATCAAGAAGGACGAGAAGCTAGCTGTCAAGGCCTTTACCGAACACAACAAGGCAAATGCTCTGAAGTCAAAACCGCGTGATTATCCAGGGGACCACAAGGACATTCAGCTTCTACGGCTACGAAACTTTACCATCGGCAGGAAGCTCAAAGATGAAGAAGTCATTGGTGATGGAGGTATCGATCGCATCGCAGAAGTGATTGCAGCACTAGTACCTTTCGTGACGTATCTAAACAGCATTGTGATGCCAGACTCGCCGCTTCAGTATAGTGATGACGCCGACGATAGTGAAGAGGAAGATAATGAAGACGGAGGAGAGGCCGAAGCTGAGGAAGAAGACGATGAGGAGTGATAAGCCAGATCGATCATCCCATACCGTTGGCGGCAAACGTGGCGGATGCGGCCTATCTTTGCAGGTTATCTCTTCAAGATCTCCAAGCGTACGATCCATGGGTGTTCGGTAGCTCGGCGTGCTCTGCCTACCGTCCTCCGATCGAACTTGCTACTACTGGATGTCGAGTATCAAGTATTGGATTTAAGATATCACAGCGCAATCACACAACAGCTTACACTCTTTCAGCATCGATTGGTCAGAGGCGCACTACACTACACACGCTGAAAGCATGATGCAAGCTCTGGACGGTGAGCATTCCTCGGTCATCATGCTACATCTGTATGATGCTTGGCCTCGCCCCGGCCCAGTCATCCGCGCACATGCAGAGGACCGGAAGCGCGCTGGGCTGAATATCGTGCTGTCAAGTCATGTCTCGTCGAGCCGATGCGAACTGGGTCAATGGGGTCAATGCCAGATCTGACAAGCGACCCGTCGACGCTTATCGCTCCGCTACGACCCGTCGAGATCACTCTACAGAGTCAGAGGCAGAGATGAGAGTGCAAGGGCAGAGCACATTGCATGATCAGTATCAGCTCTGAGCCCTGTATGCTGCTGCTGCGGTACTCTACAACTTCTGATGCAATTAATCATCGTGTACCTTGCTCAACGCAATAGAGTTCATTCAAGCGTTGTGCCGACAACGCTTTGAGGGGTTTATGCCAGCGTGGCAATGCGAACTTGCTGGGGGCGGATGTATGAGGGTCATCAAAAGTCGTTTTGGTCAAATAACATCGCGGAGGGACTCCCGTGTCTTGGGACGTTTGAGCGAAATACTGATATACTGACAGCAAGCGCACTCAAGGTGTGCCGTCTGCTCTAGACCAGACCATTTTACCCAAACACTATTCTGGATATTTGCCGAGCCTTGATTGCTGATTCAAGCACGACTTCTGCAAGCCAAACTTTGGAACGTCTTTACAGCGACTACACGACGAGGAACTCTACATTCCTTCGTACCAAACAAGGATCATACTCCTGAGCTCGCTCAGGTCTGCTACAGCAGTCCCTGCAGCTCACAGCGTGATTGTGTGATTATGCTTGGTGCAAAGACTGCGTAAGCCGTCAGCTGGCACATTCCGTCTTGGACATGCATCCGTGTATGATGTATACATCACTACAGTAGTCTTGAGGCAAGATGCCGTGTTCCGACTGTCTGCTTGCTGCACCTCCAGGCACAGGCACAGGAACAAACGTCAGACGCCTGCAAACATCTGTCAAGCTTCCCTCTGCTACTCTGCGCTCTTCAAGCTAGACAACGCAATCAACGCACTCATACCTCATACAGCCAATGAACGTCTCTACGGAGCATACGGCGACGCACGCGATCTTGGAGCTCGTAATCTACATGAGAAACCCCCGAGTCAGATGAAACAAGTTCCTTTCGGGCACGTTTGGCGCGTTCTAGGTGGCGGAACGTGGGCGGCCGTTGTAGATCTTCTGGCGTGGCGTAGGGCTCAGGGCGCACGGACGGCGATTTTGATCTAAATTCTAAGTTTGGCTAGGCTACGGAGACTACGGGACGGGTGCGGAGAGGGAGGAAGGGAGGAAATCTTCATCTGATCGCGATGAACCAGGTTGTGCTCGCTGGGTGCCCTGTTTCATGTTTGAGGGTGTGCTCAACACGCTATCACACGGCTTACTTTCAGGATGCAGCTTACATACTTCTCGTTTGTCAATTTTGCTAGATTCTCGAGTCGTCGAGTCCTCGAGTCTTATGCCGGATTGCGCCTTATCTGGCGAAGTATCTGATAACTTCGAAATCGACCTATACACGCCATATTCAACTCATACTTACTCGCGTGGTGTCGTGGCCTCGTAATCACGATGGGTAAGTCGGTCGAGTGTTGACCAACACCAAAACACCATCGGTCGCTCTAGTCCTTCGCACGATTGCACAAGTTTAGTCATGATTGGGCCAAGACTGTCATCATCCTCCCTCACCGCTTGCGTCTTCGCGTGCCGAACGGTGAACGGGCGACAAGGGGTCCTAGTCCTGTATACACCAGAGTACGACTGTACGAATGATATTCGAGACGGGCAAGCTGCCGCAGCTAATGTGCCTCATCGTGATTGTGATTGCGATGAAGATGCGACCAAGAACCCCCGATCGTGCGCGCCTCTCGCGCCTCGCACACTATCACCCGTCCTACAGAGCACACCCTTATTAACCATGCATTTGGTCAGAATTGGCGAGATGAGACGAGTGGTTTGTGAGACTGCGTTTCGATTCAGCTTGCTGCTCCGCGTGGAATAGATGATTACGTCTTACTGCAAAATCGAACTCGTCGCATGATAAATCATTCGTTTCCGTCTTCGAAAAGCACCTCATCATCGCTGGATGCACTCTCCCGTCCACGTTGCAGAGCCAGGACTAGACTATAGTGCCCAGTTTGACCAAGTCCCACCAGAGCGTGCTGTGGCGCGCTTGGAGCGGCCCGATGCGCAAAGTAAGCTGGGTACCCTTCCCGTAGCGAATGAGAACGTTTTGCGCATGCCCCTCGAAAACATTGGAAAGCTTCCTCCGTATCTTGTACCTTGCGTAACCTTGTACCCCCGTCACTATCACTCATGCAGCTGAGCACCTGTAACCATGCAACCCGAGTCGGCTTGTGCCCGTCATTCAAGATCCTTGACCTCGACGGATCGAGTGAAAGATAGTAGATAGTCTCGCTGCAAGTGGCGGCCGGCTCTGTAGTCTCCATAATATAATCACCGCATGCTTTCCACGTCCTGAAGCTCATCCTGGTCGAAGTGCTTGACTACTACTGCTTGACTGCTTGACCTGATCCAAACGCGGTAAATCTGAGGAGCGCCGTTTCTAGTCTCTATTTCACTACCAAGGCTCACCCGGGCAAGTCGTCCGGTCTGATCTTTTGCTACTTCCATCTGCTGGAATCCTCCCTCCTCCTGTCAGCGCATTGCTTGCCACTGTCTACTATCGACCACAACTCCAACCCATCCCGTGGATTTAACCATAAACTCTCCTAGCACGTCCACCGAAGACTCGTGCTTCGGAGTGCGCAACGGCGGCGACTTAATCTGCCGCACGACTCATTGACAAAAGTCCCAGACGTCACGGAACCGTTCTTATTCGACGGAGATTCAAACGACATTGTCCTCGCACGCCAAGCTGTGAATCTCTGAGGCCGATTTCTCCCTCGACACTCGACACTTCGAGCTGAGCAAGCTGGCTAGCCGCGAACAACACGTCTAGGAGGCGAAGAGAGAGATATCAGACGAGTCGCTTTTGTGTCGGAGCTGAAGCCTGGGATCGACTGACACTCGCAAGCCGATCACTTTCTTCAATTCATAGCATATTTTCACACCGACCTCACAATGTACGCAGCGATGCCGCCGCCTCAACAGGCAACGCATTGGGATGGTCATGCACATCATACACAACATCAATACCGAATGCCACCTACAATGCCGCCACCAGGTCCTGCGCCGAACCCTCACTATGCTCATCCTGCAGCACAACAGGTGAGTTTCGAAGCAAGACTTCCAATCTACTATTATATCCAACGCTGACTCGAACTATCTCAGCAGCTTCCTCAACTAGTCCAAACCTCACAACCACGAACAGACCGCGCAGAAGTCGCGCCTCTCCAACCTCATAACCATCAACAACAATATCAACAGCAGCAAGGGCCTGAATATCGCTTACCGCCTATGCAACCCCCACGATACTACGAAGCACAACCTGTAGTCCTCCTCGGTGCACTGCATCAACAGCCGCAGAACCAATCAGCCACCACATCCGCGCCACGCCAACGAACAGCGATCGCATGCAAATACTGCAGAAGAAGAAAGGTACAGAGAGCTATCTGGACAATACGATGAACAATTGGAAGACTAATATAACTCCCAGATCCGCTGCTCCGGGTTCGAAAACTCCGAAGACGGTCGCTGCACAAACTGTGTCAGGTTCAGTCAAGAGTGCATCTTCACACCAGTGTCTGCGCAGACGCAGGCTTTTGTGTCTGCTCAAGCGCTTGAATATGCTCGTGGCCGGGCTTCTGCTGCTGGAGGCACTGCGGGCGCCGCTCCTGTACAGTTCTATGGATCTTATGGGCAGCCTTTATCACGGTCTGAGCAATATGCGCACCGGCAAAGTGTTACTCCCCAGACAGCCAATGCGCCGACTTCTTACACCCTACCGAGTCCTACCTCCCAATACCCTCCAACCTCCCAGTACCCTTCGGGCTACCCTCAATCCGAGTCACATTTCGCTCATCCTGACAGCATCCCCACGAACAGACGCAGGAGGAATGAAGAACCACATACACCGACTATCGCACCGCCGAATCCTGCTCACGCGGCATTCTTGACCCGTCGCGATACTGATCACAGCTACACATCTTCGGAGCAAGTCAGCTACACGAGCAGCACAGGCATGTCGCCTGCATCTTCAACAACTTCTCATGCTTTCCATCCTTCGTACTACGGTAGTCAGCTCCCTCCCGTCCGCCGTGCATCGCCATACTCGGCACCCTACCCCTCTGAGCAACTGCAGCAACATGTCTCACACCTCTCACATTCCTCGAGCGAGGATTCCTCACCAAACGGACAAGCATACCATGCCAATGGCCACCCTCACCACATGGCTCACCTCATCTCGAAACACTCCACCGCAAGCTCGGTCGGGTCTTCTGTGCCAACCTCCACCACGACTGATAACAGAACGCCACCGACGCCACATACTCCGATGATGTCTACTGAGCATGAGAGCAAGCCGATTAACCCTATGAGTATTGCTGGTCTTGTCGATATGGGGCCGATTCGCAGCGCTGCTGATAACGACATGGTATCTGCTTTGAACCACCCTCGAAAGCTTTGATGACGCAGAGCTCATGGAGGTTTTCGAGCAACCTCAACCACATTTCACGACGACAAGATTCTATTGCCCGACTTGCGTTTTCTTATTGATTCAATTCCTCTTCTACCTACCGACCACCCGCTCAACACCGCCGGTCTCTAATCACACGCCGCCGTCTTTCTGGTTCTCGGTAACAACAACGATTGCATTTTGATTGGAGTACTTATGTCAGGGCCATCACACTGGATATGGCAAGCATGATACCCCAATCTTCTTTGACGACCTTTTCTTTCTTTCCTTGTCTATCTGGAGTTTCTTTCCTTCTATCTGGCTCGCTTTTTCAAGGACAACCCAGGGCACATACACAAGTGGGATTTTGGACAGGGCCTGCAATCTTGGGCGGATGGGCTGTACATTATGGATGGGTGGACGGGCGGGCCAGGTAACAATGTACAGAACGGTGTCTTGGGATGATGGTGGGCTGCGACACCCATTCACTCGATTATCGAATGAAGGCGTTCAGGTATGGCTGGCAGGTCTGGCGGAAATGTACATTAAGCAACAGGAACGATATGCGACATGGGATGTGAATAATGACGGTAATGGTACAGCGATCGACGAAGCAAGCAAAGCAACAAATCAAGCTTACTGTAATGATGAATGAACCTCAAGCCACTTGAACAATATGATCCCAACAGTGCTTGTCTCGTGATTGTGCATATCATGTCGTTGCTGCCTTGCCTGTCTCATGCTACTAACGATAAACTGACCTCCATATTGTCCACGACACATATACAGCTACGTTCCAAGCTCAACATTTAATGCCCACCTACAACATCCCTCGTGCCCCTACTCCCCGCAATCCTGACCGCCCTCTCCCGCCACTCCCGCCCAACTTCCTCTATCCCGCGCCCGCCGAGCTCGTGCTGAACGATACGGCGGACGGTATCTTCCCTTTCTTCTTCGCTGTCAGGCACCAAGTCCACTTTCTGCCGTTCCTCCTCGCCGTCTTTCCCTTTTTTTCCTTCTTCATTTCCTCCTCCTCCTTCTGCTCGTTCTTCTTTTCCAGCTCCTTCTTCTTCTCCAACCTCTGCAGCCGCTTGTGCATCCCGTGCTTTTGATTTCCACCGCCGTCCCACGATAGCCGTGTTGCGCGTACTCGGGATCCGCAAAACTTCTTCCTCGGGCGAGTAGCCGACTGAGGAGGCTAGGCGGGACACTGCGGAACATAGTGTTGCGTAGGCGGAGGGTGGCGGGGTTGGTCTCACACCCTCGCCTTTTCTATTCGCATTCTCCTTCGGCTTTGAGCTCGCAATTCCTGTACTTCTCTCACTGCCGTCGCTGGCGGTGTCCTCGGGCGTGGATGAGCGAGTAGTGGCAACAGCAGGAGGAGGAGCAGGAAATCGCCGTTTCGCACCACTTAAATCATGACTGCAGCAGGGGATTGCTATGAAGGGAGAGTGGGATAGGTAGGCGAGCAGAGGCGTCCAGATTGTGAGTTCGTCGGCGTGGTTGGAGATGATGAATGTGCCCGGGGGGAAAGTGCCGTCGTGGATGCGAATGGGCCCGTGTGGGGTCGCAAGGGAAGGACTGGGAGCTGTTGCTGCGGAGGTGATTTCTGGTAATGAGGTGGAATTGGCACTGGATGAGGAAGTGGTGGCAAGCTCGGGTGTAGTGGTAGCAAGATCTGGTGTGGGATCGGCGAAGATACTGGGGACGAGGATACGTTCGTGTAGAGCGCTACGGATGGCAGGTGGGAAGGCAGCCCACGTCCGGCGGGCACGCGCATCGAAGCCCCATCCGGGATAGCCCTCGGAAAGCAGAATGAACGTCAACACGCCATTGCCACATCCGATGTCCACGAAGCCTGGGAATGCTAGTTTTGCTTTCCAATCACTCCTCTCTATCCTTTCAGAACTAGAGCTAGTAGAACACTGGTACATGCTCCGCCACAGTTCAATACAAAACGCAGCAATACCCAAGTCTTCGAATATACCTTTTGTGGCATCAGTCTGCTCCTGCCAGTATGTGTCAAGGAGATCTTTGGCGTAGGCGTTCTTCAGACGGGTGTAGGTGTCTTGGACACGAGCTTGGGGGATGAGGCGGTCGTGGTGGACGCGCTTTTGATAGCCTGATGCGAGGCCGTTGCCGTGGCGGTGGATGGTGGAGAGGAGCTTTTGGAGGGTGCGTGAGAGACGATCTGCTGATGGTGCTGGTGCTGGTGCTGGCGATGTGAGATTGGGGTTCATCAAGTGCTCTGGACATGTTTCGGAAAGTGGAAAGAGTGAGATGTGTATTGATAGCTTGGATTGTGACGATCCTGCAGCACGTCTATTGTGAAGAAAGCACAAGGCTTTGACCTTGGGGTGATAGAAGGGTATTTCTGCCTCGTTTTGAACATGCGGTAGGTAGACTAGAAGATTGTCTTCTTCCTCGTGTTCGTCCTGATCATCCTCTGCGTGCTCACCGTCAGGTATTTCCTCGCACTCCGGCGACCTTACCTCGCTCCTCCTACTGAAGAAATGACAAGTCTGCGCCAACGACTTATCCAACTTCGTATTCCTGGGGATCATCTGCCTCACCATCGTCCGCCTCAGCTTGAACCCATCCACGCTCATCACCCTCGGCCTTAATTCAGCGCGCATATGCTTGATGAAACTGCTCAACTGCACAGATTTGTCACCTGCCAACAGTCTATCACTACTAGCAGCATCAGGATCGAAAGAGCTATCTGAGACACTATCCCAGAGGATGTCTGCTCGGAATACAACACTGCTTGTGATATTGGGATTGCGGATTAGGTTGAGCATGACTGCTTCGAAGTTCTCGACGTCGAATGAGCAGGGGGTGGAGATTGTTTCGAGCATTGGTAGGATGCTGGAGGTGTTAGAGGAAGCAGATTGAAGATGGCAAGTGAAGTCACTGGGTGCATTGGGCGAGGCTATTGTAGCCTCGAAAGGCACAAGTGGTGTAGCCATAGCGAGAGCTGGTCGCGTGATGTATAGCAAGATTGTTACTCATGGACAGATTTGCTAGCGTAGCGTTCTGGGACAGGCTTCGAGCTCAAATCCATTGCAGTATGCTCACTCGACTCGTAGGTGATGCCTGGAAGGCGTGAGATCGAAAACAATAAATCAATGTTGCGATGCGCGACGGAGTTTGCAGCCGGAGTCTGTGATTAGATACTAGGCGCCGGAGAATCTCCGATCGTGTGATGCGCAGAGAGAGCCTCTCCCGCACTATGTATCCTCATTCACATCATAACACACCTGCGACACATCATGCTTGACTCCTTTGAAATCCTGACGACGTCGGGCGTCGTGCTCTGGTCCAAGTCATACAACAACGTCAGCCCAAGTATCATCAACAGCTTCATCAAAGATGTCTTCATCGAAGATACCATTGCTACAGCAGCTGGCGCATCCACAGACACAATCTCGGCGCGCGATCCTACATACAAGAAAGACAAATATACGTTGAAGTGGACGACGGCAAAGGATCTTGGCCTGATATTCGTCGTGAGTCATTCGCTTCTTGGCTGGCCACCATCGCGGCGAAGCTGAAATACTCTCAGGCTGTATATCAGTCATTGATACATCTTTCTTGGATAGACAAACTAGTGGACAATGTGAAAACCCTCTTCACCAGTCTATATCGAGAACAGTTCACGATACCTTTGACGAGTAAGATCGAATGTCCGTTCGACGAATACTTCAATCGGCAAATACAAGAGCTGGAAACTACAGATGCTGGACTTTCTGCGCAGTCCGTGGATAGCGAGGTTGATGTTCTAGCCTCGGCACCACTAGATGCTGAAGAGCATGACACATTGGCACCACCGCCGCCTATGCCAGTACTACATAGAAGTTGGTTGCGACAATGCAAGAAGAATGAGGAAAAGCGCTAACCGACAATATAGCGATATCGCGGCAAACGAACGGAGATGTAGCATCGACAGAAGCGACACCGATAGCATCACCGGACAGCTCAAGACCGGCAACACCATCAGCAGGAGTATTGACAGGAAAGCTTGGCCCGGGTGGTAAAGCCTCAAGGCGCAGTAGGAAGGCTGCGGGTTCACCAGCAGGACCATCGCGAGAGCAATCAGCTAGTAAGATCACGGGGACGAAAGGCGTTGCAAAGAAAGGCAGGAAATGGGACGATAGCGGATACATGGACGACGACGAAGATACAGTTCTGGACTACTCGGCAGTATCAGGAGCTGGTGATGAGGACACCAGTGCTGAAGCCGCAGAGACGCCTGGCATCGAGCAAGACTCGTGGAGTCGGCGAACGGCTGGAGGCGAAGTTGTGTTGAAAGATCTGGATGATGAGATGCACTCAATCTTATCGGCAGCTCAAAGTAGTGATGCGTCAAAATCGGCCGTTCCCTCAGGTGGTATCGTCAGTTCTGGTCTAGGAGCTGTCAGTGGTCTTTTCCGCAATCTGGTTGGTGGCAAGCAGTTGACAGAGGACGATTTGGTCAAGCCTTTGAAGTCAATGAACGACCACTTGATCAAGCGTAACGTTGCTCGCGAAGCCGCCGAGCGGTTATGCGACTCCGTCAAACGCGATCTCCTCGGCACGAAGACTGCCTCTTTCCAATCCATCGACGCTGTGATCCGCATTTCTCTGGAGAAGGCACTCACACATATCCTCACTCCGACGTCGTCACTCGATTTGCTTCGCTCCATCGCGGCAACGACATCTCGCAATCGCGCCTCTGCCACATCCGGTGCCGGCGTCAAGCGGCCATATGTGATCAGCGTGGTTGGAGTCAACGGTGTTGGCAAGTCTACCACACTTGCCAAGCTGGCTTTCCTGCTCCTCGAGAACAACTACCGCGTCTTGGTAGTGGGCGGTGACACTTTCCGCTCTGGAGCTGTCGAGCAGTTACGTGTACACGTCAAAAATCTTCAAGGTCTCATTGCGAGCAGGCAGACGACTGGCAAGATAGATCTGTACGAGCGTGGTTACGGCAAAGATCCTGCTCACATTGCAAGAGACGCTGTGACACTCGCCAGCTCCGCAGATACAGAGACTAGGGCGGCGACGACATTCGATGTTGTACTTATCGACACAGCAGGACGGCGGCACAACGATGCACGGCTTATGTCGTCGCTAGAAGGGTTTGCCAGACTTGCGAATCCAGACAAGATATTTATGGTGGGAGAGGCATTGGTTGGTAGTGATTCAGTGGCGCAGGCGAGGGACTTCTACAATGCTTTTGGACACAATACGGATGGCAGTAAGCGCGGACTGGATGGGTTTATTGTGAGTAAATGCGACACGGTCGGAGAGATGGTGGGCACGATAGTCAGTATGGTGCACGCGACGGGTGTGCCTGTTGTGGCGGTGGGAGTTGGACAGCATTACCCTGATCTGAGGACGCTGAGTGTGGGATGGTGTACGAGATTGTTGATGCAGTAAGTATGTAGTCTTGTATATCAGTGTACATCACAAAGGACTGTCCACTAGTGACTCTGGTGAAGTCGATATGGAGTGGGTGTATGATAGGAAGAGTAAGAAGGGCTGCGATAGAGTTTATGAGCGTTCTGCAGCCTTTGAGGCTCTTATTCGATCAGATGCAGTTTGTCTTGATTGTCTCTGATTCTGATCGATGGTAAATCTTGTCTACGTCACACAACGCAGCTACGCAACTAGCGCGATCTCCATTTGTGGGGTTAAGCACTACTGCGTTGCTAGTAAGACATCGACATCCACATGACCTACTCCGTTACCTGTCACCAACCTCCTCACCGGCCTTTCCTTATTTTCTCTTGTGTTCCCTTTTGTATCTTCCTCTCATTTCACAGAAACGAGAAAGTAATAGGGAGCGAGTGTCGATACTGCAAAGGAAACCAAAGACGAAATCTACGACGCTCGAGCCTCTCGTCCCTGTAATCCCCATCAGGCTGTGAGGCTACCACAGCTCATAACCAATCAACACCCAACTTCAGACGACATCACAATCTAGAACAAGGCAATTTTCTACACGGTGACATCGACCCTTTGCAATCATGGCAGACGTCGGTCTTGGTGTTCTGAACTACGCCGTCGAGAATCTCTACGACAAGATTCCAAACAAAGCATTCACCGGTGAAACCTACAAGCCCAAGAAGCTCCTCAGCAAGTCCCGTCGCCGCAACAGCAGCTCTCGACGCAACAGCCGTGACGACTTCTATCAGGAAAGATCAGACAGCAGATACAACAGAGAAAGAGAGTACAAAGGTGCCGTAGCTGGTGCAGCTGGTGGCTACGCTGCAGACGAGCTGTACGACGACTACCGTCAGCCTGCTCCACGTCGCCGCAGTGAGGACGACGACAGGATCAACAGTTACAACGATCGGTATCAGTCTAACCCCAACGGACAGTCTCAGGGTGATCCGAGTTTTGGAAGACGCCGTAATCGTGCTCAGACGTTGGACGGGCAGGACGAAAGTGAGGAGAGTGGAGGTGTGAGGACTAGGGATATTACCATGGCGAGGGGACAGGACAGAGATTATCCACCTGCTCGTGGAAATGATTATCACCGCTATGATCCACGAGACTACCAACCTAGAGGAGGGTATGACAGCGACTATGGCCCGGTATGTGTGTGACCTTGTGTGATCTCCCCACGTACAAATGACCCATCAAGATGTCTCTCGTCTTTTCTTCCAATGTTCTCATCATCAATTCATCGACAATATCACTAATTCATCATTTCTAACAATGCAGAACCGCAACGATCAACAAGACCCTTACGACCGTCCCCAATCAGCCGATCCTCGTCGTGAGCGCGATCGTAACAGCGACCGCGACCGTCGGAGCGGCCGGAACCGCAAGTCAAGTCCCAGCCCTGCGGGATTGCGAGGCATTATGAAGAAGAACTTTGAGATGTCCGACACAGGCATCACCAGTGGTGCACTCGGTACGTTTTGTATTCCTCAATCGTGGCTGCATTAGCAGCTTCTACGCCTCGAGTCCCTGCATCTCCACTTGCTACCGTCCCCAAGTCAACCCAGCACACCCACTAACACCCCTCCCTTCCAGGCGCCATAGCCGGCGGCCTCATCGGCAACGAAGTTGGCAAAGGTCTCATCCCCGCCCTCGCCGGCGCCTTCATCGGCGGTCTCGGCGCCAACGCCTGGGAAGCCCGCGACCACAAGAAAGCCTCTTCGCGCGCCAAAGAAGACAAAGAACGTCGCAAGCAGAAAGATCGATCCCGCTACGATGATAGCGATGATGAGGGCGGAAGTGGTGGCGGTGGTGGCGGTGGCGGCGGCGGGCGAAGTGCTGCGGGAGGAAGAAGGGGTAGTGGGTATTACGATGGCCAGGGAAGCGATGAGAGAGGCGGTGGTGGTGGTGGAAATGGCGGCGGTTACTATCAGGGGGATAACCAGCCGCAGAACCCGAACGGGCCGAACGCGGGGTATGTGGGTGCATATGGCGGACAGAGCCGAGGTGGCAACCGCAGTGGCGGCGGCGACAACTACCGCAGTGGCTCGCGCGGTGGACAGGGTCAAGGACAGAGTCAAGCAGGCCAGGATTACGACGACAGCGAAGACGAAGAGACGCAGCGAGCGCGGAGAAAGGCCGAGAAGCGCAAGTTGAAGGAGCAGGCGAGGCAGAGGGAGGAGCTGGGTGATGGGATGGCGTAAGTTGGACACCTGGGATGCGAAGCGGAAGCGGCTGCGAAACGTGCGAAGCGAGCTGGACTAACTCTTCTTGTGTAGATGGGGCGACGTTTTGCATTCGTGAGGGCAAGGGGAGGGCAGGAGATTGTCGGACTGGTGGGGAGGGGGAAGAGATGTCGATGGAAGGTGTAAAAGGGGCGGTGGGAGGGGCGATGGAAGTGGACAGGATGGACGATTTGAGATGAAGACGTACAGGAGATGAAAATTCGACAGCGGACATTCAAGCGATATCTGAAGGAAGGGAGAAGGTATCTGATGAAACGACAATGATGCGATGCGATGCGATGTGAATGGAACATGAACACGGCAATCTTACGAACGACATCAAATGAGCAGCATGACATGATATGACAAGACCGGAGAATACAAAGGAGGGAGGGTGGCAAGGTCGTTGCATGATGGCAAGGCTTCATAGGATAGGGGTTCAATGACATGACAGATAATGCATAGAACTTGATGTGGTGCTTGACTGCTAGGAGTGTGAGAGGCAGACCTGACATAGATTCAGAATATCTGCCCTGGAATGCAGAATACTAGTTCTACCTGATTACCTTGGCGCTCTTCACGCCTTTCTGGTCTTGGGTTGATTTGTCGAGATCAACTCGTCTTCTTAATGACCTAGTACCACAATGAGGACTATAACATTGTGTACTTCGCCCGCCACGATTCTCTCCTTGACACTCTCCACGCCTATTTAGTCTCGAGCTAGATTCTTTCTGGGAGATAAGTCTAGACTCTTCTTGCTGTTAAGCTTAACACAGTGGCTTTTGTAGCTCGTGATCTTGTCGGCACTCTTCGTACGTTTTGGATCTTGAGTTGACTTAATGATGGACTCATGTTGTTGAGCTGAACAGGGGAATTTGGAGTGTGAAAGTGAATGTGCTATTCGTCTAGTAAGAGAGAGTCGTTTTATTATTATCAGTATTGTATTGTATGTATGTTCGTCGTGGATTCCATTCGACATCTGTCATCGTCATGCTCATCCTCGTCACAATCATCTCGCCGCCTCATGGACGTCTTCGTTTCATCTCAGAATACTGATGACTCATCTTCCAGCCTCATCATCAACATCCCCAGCAGCACCAGCCCACAACACCTCCCCCATCCACAACTTCCTCCACGCCCTTACCTTCCTTCCCACCAAGTCTGTCTCAGGCGCAGGCGCGAGCTACTCCACAAACGCCCTATAAACCTCCAACTTTCCCTCACTCGCCTCAAACTCCACCTCGACCCCCTGTCCCACAAAGAAAATATAGCCTTTACTCAACTCATGCGTCTTCCCATCCGCCTGCATACTCCCCTTTCCCTCCGTCACAATCAACACGCTCGGGCCTCCCACACTTTGCACCTTCTCCTTCCCACCCTCCAGCACCGTCCACGCAACAGCAAACTCACTCAACGGCGGCCTGAACACCTTACTCTTCCCGCTCGCACTCTTATCCCACTTTTCATTCTCCAGCATACAATCCTGCGATTTGTGCGGGTCGTAAATCATTGTGTTTACGAACAAATCGGCGCTGTTTCGGTCGGCGGCGGGACAGAAACCCGTGTTGAGCACGTTGTTGGAACGCGCCATGCATTCGATGATGGAGCCGGAGAGGTAGGCGTGCACACCGTCCGCCGGGATGTAGATTGCGGAGGAGGGGGGGAGAGTGAGGAAGTTCATTGTCAATAGCGCGATAAGGATGCCCGGGTCGGTTTTGTCGTACTGTTCCTGCAGGCGAGGGATCATGCTGGGGATGTAGGTGAGGTCGCCGAAACTGTCTTTGGGCAGCTTGAGCAGCTCGGACTGCACTTCGGCGATGCTGGATTCGGAGTCGGTGAGCATGGCGTGGACGATGTGCTTTAAAGTCTTGTCGTCGATGGCGGTGCTGTTGGAGGACTTGGGCAGGTAACGTTTCAAGGGGGTCAGGGTGAAGAGGGATTGGATTTGGGAGTTTGGGAGCCAGCCGACGAAGGCTTCGAAGTCGGTGAGGGAGACGGCGATTTCGGGCTAGAGGTAGGAGGTGTCAGTTGAGGTATCCTGGTGGGAGTAGAGATGAAGGGGCAGGAGAGAGGCTACCTTGTGATTTGGGTCTGTGAACTGGTTCGGATCTTCCTTGTGGAGCTTGGCAGCGAGCTCTTTGTTTGGGTGGAGCTGCAAAGGGAGGGCTTTTGCGATTGAAAGGACCTGAGAATCAAGTCAGACCGCATCCTCCCACATATCGAGCAGCTAAGCGAACCTTCGGCAGGAAAGGCAGGTCCGTATGTCCAAACTTGTCAATGACACTCTTGCCAATCAGCTCCTCCGCATTTTTGTTCATATACTCTTGCAAGTCCTCGCCGCTCGACAGAATGTAGGAAGGAAGCTCGGGGTATGTGCCCATCCACATCTCTGCTCGTTGTGTTAGTGATCTGAGTCGAGATGGCTGATAGAGAAGTCCACGAACCGGCATAGTCTTTGGACTCATCGATCTTGAAGTCAGTTCCGGGAGTCTGAGCACAGAGGACGGCGGCCAGTGATTCTTCGCCTTTCTTGCCCCAGGGGTACTAAGTGCGAGGTCAGGTGAGCTGTTTGAAACTTTCAGACTTTCAGAGGATGTGAAGCATTTACGTTGTTGCATTGGCATTTCAGCTGAACTACTTTCTCGACCATCTTGATATTGTATGGTAGTATGAAAGAGGAGAGAGAGCAAGTGTGTTGTTGTCGGAGAGGGAAATAAGGACAATTAAGACATTGAAATCGAAGTGATTCGAGGGATGGGAAAGTATATGGTAATGCCATTTCTCCCATGCCGAGAGCACCGTAGCTACGTCACTCCGGATCTTGATCCGATCAGGTGGACTGTCCAATGCAAAACGACCCCACGCCTCAGACACCATGATAATGCTTCAGTATGCCAGTGGCAAACTTATACATGAGCTGAGATCGGAGTTGTTATCGAGATGGCAAAGGAGGACGAGCACGACTAAGACGATGCCAGGACAAATTTAGCAGCATTGCTTACGGTCATGGGAGTGTTGCAGGTCATGTCAGTCGAAGTAGTCCTACCAGCAGATGCGCGTCTGTGGAGGCCGTAAGTGAGAGCTTACCGTCCGACCAGCTTGAATGTACTAGAACGTGTGACCAAAACAGAGAACGAGAAGTCTATTCGCATTATCTGCCGCATGGATGTGCTCCCCAAGCAGCTACATTGAGGAGCCGTGTCGTAACATAGACCATATTGATTATTGTGTTAAGCAGTTTTAGGCAAGTCAAAAATAAGATATACTGGTATGGCACTCTCCAGGCCTAAAGCAGCCATCCATCTCATCATTGTTGCCGAGTCGAGGTTGGCAGAAACAAGTCCCTAATAATTATTTGAGTTCAAGTTTTGTCTTTGTAAAAGCTCTACGGCACTCTCCCCCGGACGTGGTCGTCGTGATGAACTCAGTTCAAAACTAGCACGATCGAGCGCCATCATAGAAAGGTCAGTAGTGCTCCAACAGACGTGCAGTCGAGGACACTGGGGTTATTGTTCAATCGCCTAATCAACACTATAGACATATCAAAGTCCCACACGATCACAGCTGAGAGTGCTCGGTAGTGTTGCGGAGTCTCATTTGCAGAGACATGCTTTTGTAGTATTTCTGTACATACATACACATCGCAAGTTCTACTATTGTGCTTCAAGTGCATCATTTGACCACATTGCCAAATCTATCTCCTTAATCTCATCTTACAAGCGCACTCATATACTCAACGCCATGATTGAGTTGACGATATCGCCATCATTCTCCTTCAACGCTTTCACCGCCTTCCTCTTGCTGACACTCGCCTGTGCCATCACAAGCTCGATGTCCTTGTCCTCGATCCCCTCCGTATCGACCTCACCCTCCTCCTCCTCTTCCTCCTCTGCCGCGCCGCTCTCCTCCGGTCCCTTACCCTTTCCTTCCGTAATCGCCTCCCTGACCTCACTGTCCATACCACCAGCGCCCTGGCCCTGCTCCCGCTCAGTAGCAGCCTGCATTGCTGCGGCAGCGTTCTGCTGTGCCTGGCTGTTGAGGTCCTCGATCTTGGCCTCGCCGAAAATGATCCAGGTGTTGGAGGTGGGCGACTTGTAGACTTCGGGGTTGGAGATGACGAAGAGGATGTTCTTGGGGCGGCGGAGGGTCACGCGTGTGATGCCGGGGATGGGCTTGAGACCGAGCTTGGTGAGTGCTTTGCGGGCTTTCTTCTCGTTGCGGGAGTGGACGATGGCGCCGCCGGAACCCATGGGGAGACCTGGAGGAAGACGATCAATATGTGCAATTTACACGTATCTTCTATATTTCAGGAATCTTTAACTGCTGGCACTCCTCGTAGGCCACCTTGCTATCTCGAGTGACTCCTCCTAAATTGGATTCCACATACCAGAGTCATCACCACCCTCAACGTCGCTGGCGTCGCTCTCGCTGCTGACCTCGTCGTTCTTGGTGATGTCCTGAGCGTCATCGGGAAGCTCTTCAATGCGGGGGTTGGCCATATTTGCGGTTTTGTGAACTGTTACTGAATTTAGCACTTGATTCGAAGCAGACGCAGCGGTGTGAGATCGTACATTCGAGTTTAGAGGTTGTGTATGAGCTTCAATCGAGTTTTCGAGCTTGCTTTGGTGGGCGACAGTGAGGTCGAGGTGATTTTTGCGGGGTAGTGCGTTCGCCTATACTTTCTGTATTTAGCAGCTTGTAGGCTGAGTAAGCATCATCAGCTCTTCCAGTACAACTACCAGCGCTTATCCACTGCAGTGGTTGTGATTACTTGCTTATAGTGTTGTACTCTCTGAATGCACGATGATACCTTACGGATGGGCTAGGTGAGGTGATCCTCCTAAGACCACCATGGTACATGCCGTCCTATATCGACCGAGATGACCATGCTATGCTATGCTATGCTGTTCCTCCAATGCTATGCTTTCTCCACGCCATGCTATGCCATTGCCACGCCTGCGATGCGTCGAGCCAGACATACCACCCTTGAATATCGATGCAAGCACTTATCTTCCAAAATAACTCCTTTTTTCACCTCTTCTTCCTAATGAAGGGATCTGCCTTCTTCCTCACCACTGCTGGTGGTCGCGACGGCGGCCCTTTACCATTCATATTGCCAGCAGTTCCCTGTCCACCTCCAGTTCCATTTGGTCCAGGCGGTGGTAAGACAGGTTTGTCACTATTTCTCGAGCTTGGCCGCGCTGATGATCCGCGATCGGATGTGTCCTTCATTTCTGTATCGCTAGCTCGGTGGCTTTGCACTGACGCCGAGCGGGAAGAGGCTAGCTCCTTCGTGTTTCGCGTGTCATCTGCGGAAGAGAGCTTACGCTTGAGTGATCCTGGCCTCGTGGTAGTTGCCACTGTACTCTTGCTGACAGGCCGAGGTATTGGTGGAATGAGCGAATTTGGTCGAGGTAGCTCGGGTTTGATAAGCTTGGCTGGACCTGTAGGAACTTTGATCTCCTGCTTTATAGCCTTGGTAGATTGTGTCACGGGTTTCGTTTCCTGCTTGATATTGCGGATCTCGATTTTGACGTCTGTGATTTCGCCCTCTTCATCGTCGGATATACCGCCCATCTTGACATCAAGACTTGCAGGTCCAGCAGCTGTCTGCTTGCTTGTAGGATCATTGGCACTCCCGTCCTCGACCTTATGCACGACTTGGGTTGGAGCCCTAAGCATATTCTCGAGCGTGCCAGTGGTGTATCTGTCGCGTGCCTTTGACTCCTCAACCAGCTTAGCCCAGAACTCGCCTTTCATGAGTGACTGAGAATTGCCCAGAACCCACAGTGAGCACTTCGCTCTTGTCAAACCCACGTTCATGCGCCGGATGTCGTTCAGGAACCCTATCCCACTTCCAGGACTGGCACGCACGCAGGAGAAGATGATTATCTCTGCTTCACGTCCTTGGAAAGCATCTGTAGTGTTGAATTCGATCTCACTCGCCACGTCCTCACCAAGTTGTCTCTGAAACTGCATTTTGAGCTCGCGCAACTGTGACTTGTAGGGAGTGATGATGCCGATCTTTCCCTTGAAGTCGTATCTTGGAAAGTCGACCGTCAGACGGTGGTATAGCTGGAGAGCAACCCGAACCTCCGCATGATTGACGAGTGAGTGTCCAGTTGGAGCTGCAGAGTGCTGTCCTTGCACATCGAAGAAGCGATATGGACTGAGAAGGCTAGTGCCGTGCCATGGCCTTGACCTTATGCCTGCCATATTAGCACCATCCAGCAAGCGCCCTTCGTAGAACATCTTGCTTGGGAAGACACTAATCTCTGGATGCATACGATACTGGGTATCCAGTAGGTGGATGTCTTTCGAGTGGTTCGTTTGCATGCGCACGAAAAGACTCTGTTCATACTTGAAGCGAGCAGCATCTCGTGAAAACACTGTAGGTGGCAGTTGTTGCGGATCACCCACCAGAATACACTTTGCACAGCCGTACTTGAGCGGAATCAGCGCACTCAACTCTACACACTGTGCAGCCTCGTCAATGATGACTGTCTCGAACTCAACATTGAGTGTTCGGAACATATCATGACCACTACCGCTGAGAGTAGCACATATGATGTGGGCGTCACTGATGACTTCCTGCATAGCCTTCCGACGCTGAATATCTGCTTGCCTTGATTGATTCTGCTCATTGTCTTTAGCACTGTCAATCTTTTCACCAAGCATAGTCTTCTTTCGTCTGAGGTTGTCGAAGCTCTCCTTGAGCTGCTTGGTTGGCCCCTCACCAGCATCAGCTTCGTCCATTTGCGCTCGTAGCTCCCTGAGCTGGATCGAGACTTGCTGATGCTCGTCGAAGATCTTCTGTGTGTCTGCTCTCGTCGCACCGGCAGATTGTGCGGATTTCAGATTCAGCTTTTTATTGACCAGCTCTTCCAACGCGACTTCTTTCACGTTCTCGTTCATGGCATCAGTGCGCCCCAGTCGAACGACATTGATCTTAGTGTGTTCGCCGCTCAACGTTTTGACACCCTCCCTGAAACGCATCACCAGCTCGTCAACAGCTGCGTTACTCGGTGCACAGATGAGCATCTTCTTGTCAAGGGCACCACCTTGTCCATTGGCATCAGGTTTCGGAATCATCCCTTTCATACGTAGGGTTGAGGTCAACAGCGCTCCGACTATTGCCACGATCGTCTTTGTCTTGCCAGACCCTGGCGGACCTTGCACCAATGTGAACGCATCATTGTCGATGGCTGACTGAATGGCTTTGGCCTGTGCCTTGTTGACATTGTATGTTCGTTCGAGTGGTTGTAACTTCTGGTCACTATAGTTGAGTAGAGGTGAAGGCTTCGCCCGGGTGATCTCATCACAAAGATCATAGTACTGGAGACCCAACAAAGCTCCGTACTCACGTTCGAGTGGCGTGATGGACATGACATTCAGAGCCGAGATGACGACGCCAGGCGCGAGAGACTTTACAATTGAATTGCCAGGCAAGATCCGGTACAATACTTCAGCATTGCCTTTCTTCCTGGTGATTTTGGTAACTTTTGCCAGGCAGTGCGGGATGCTCGCATCTGCTGCTGGAGCTGATGACTGTGAAAGCAGCACAATATCGCCGTCGCCAACTTCAAGTCTGCTCTCTCGGCCTCCCACCTTTGGCATTGGCATCGAAGTGCTGACTTCAACGAAAGCATCGACATTCGACCTGTTCAGTATCTTGACCTCGAAAGGTTGAGCTGTATTCTCCTCTTTGGCCTTGGTAAAGTTACTCCAGGTTTCGAGTGTCAACAGGCCTTGGAAAGTACGCTGATACTCAGAAGCGTCACGAAAGGTGTTCAAAACACTTGCGTAGTCGCGGGGACCCTGTCCAGGAGGGAAAGCACCATCGTGGAAATAGTCCCAGCTCAGGAGAGTCTTATGTAGAGCAGCTAGATCGGGTGCAAGACGAGCACGCATATCCTTTGCGGAGCGGACTATGCGAGTCTTCTTGACCGGCCCACTCTGTCGCTGTTTCATAGCTTTTTTCTGTGCATCAGTAAGACCAGTACTCTTCGTCTTCGTAGCTGGACCAAAGAGCTCTTTGTCAAGCTCTGATTCTGACTCTTCCTCGCTACTCTCGTCACCCGAAGACACCATCATACCAGTACCCTTCGGAGCGTCACTCTTGCCCTTGATGCCTATGGCCTGCATACCTGAGCCTTCTCCAAGAGCACGAGCACGCCGAGCAGCAATTGCCGCAGCGTCCCTGGTCTTTTTCTCCTCTTCTGCTGCCTTGCGCCGGCGGATGAACTCGGACGTGTCGAGTGGCTTCGGCGCTGACGCGATAGCTGGCTTGATGTATGGCTTCTGTACAGGCTTTGCTAGGTCTTTGGCAGCCTTTTGGGCCTTGAATCGCTCATATGCAGATGACGAGGCCGCTATCGTGGCCTCAAGTGTTATATCGGGAGCCTTTGCATTCTTCGCATTCAACGTCCACTTGTCCAAATCAATCACCTCCTTCTTGATGACCTTCGGTACTACGATCGCAGGAGCTGAGTCGACTTCCAAGCTCTCTCCAACATGAGTTTCTAATGCTCTTCGCAACTCGGCTTTCTGCTGTTGAGAAAGAGTGCTTCTGCTGTCGCCTGTGACAATCTCGAAGATAGAACCCAAAGGACCATCGTCCAGCATTGTGTCGAAGTCCTTAAGCCGGACGAGCAGCTTGCCAACAAGACTGCTGGATCGTGCAACGAGGAACTCATCTCTCAGTTTGAGCCACTGAACGATGACTTTCATAGCGTTACGAGGCTGGTTGATGAGCTCCTGTCCAGAAGAGTGTCGTTTTCTTGACACGCTGCTGGCGGACTCGGTCTCTTCACCTCCAGCTGGATCAAGAGCACCCTTGATCACGCCGAATTGGTCAAATGACTTCTCTGCAAATTCCATCACATCACGACAGAAGTTCATCAGCATATCCTTGTCGTGTCCAGCACTGCTCCATGCTTCGGTAGTTTGAAAGATCATGGTTAAAAGATCCCACAAGGATTTCCACAATCGTTCTACAGCACGAGCATCGTCTACAGTAAGACTCTGAGATCGAAGTACACCATCTTCCGAATTGCAAAGGACATCTAACATGTCGGCACACAGCTTGACGGTGCTTTGTGCAGGCACGAATGCCTTCTGATAGGAAATCTGGCTGAAGCAGTAGGAAAATGCTTCCAGTGTGCGAGTAAAGAACTTGCGCAAAATATGGTCGACTGCTTCTCGGCGTGTTGTTTGCTGGGTTAGTGTTTTGAGCAACTCGGCGGCGCCTGTACGGACGTCGGCGTCAGAAGAGAAGAGAAGAGAGATAGTGGCGTTCATCGAATCAGTATCGCCGAAGAGCTGCTCCAGATCAGCTGGCTCGAAGTCGGTGATACGTTCCAGAATGCTTTTCACAGCAGCACTAGTTGAGGCCAGAGACTGGTTGAACTTCTCTCGCGGCGGCGTAACTGGTTGATTCTTTGCCACAAAAGGCTCTAACCCTGCCAAACCTCTAAGTGCTAAGATCACCTTCTGTGTTAGCACAATGTTGCCGATGTCCAGACACGAAGTTGCTGTTCTCCACGTTGACATATGCACTGTGGGTGTCTGTTCTGCAGATGTCTTTTGCGCTGTCAACAGCTTCATATGAGACCTAAGAGAATTGCAATCATATCCTAGCGCTTGACGCAACACTTCCGAGGCAGGTCCGACTAGAGCTGACTTCTTTCGTGCTAGAGGCGCGATGCACGCGCTGTGCTTTTCGATGAGTTCAAACAGCTCCTCTGCTGTAGCACCAGTAGATGATGTCTCGTTGCTAAGATTGCGGAAGGTCTCCGACAGGATGGTGAGACCCAGATTGAGACAGTGGTTGCGGACATCTCGTGAATGCTTTGTCTCGTCTTGCAATGGCCCGAGCAATTGATCAACGAAGGCTCTGGCAACAGCTGGCTGCTTGACAGCATTGATAGAGCTCATGAAGGGAGTGATCCAGCCAAAGAGATTCTCAAAAGTCTCACTAGTCGCTGTCCTGAGCAGACGAGCCAAGGCAGGACTGTTGAAGAACTGTTCAATCCATGCGTTTGGTGGTAATGTGCCCATGGCGTCCAGTAGATCCGGTGGTGAAGTCCTCAAGATGTGGCCGATGGTGCCAAGAAGTGGCATGAAAGCATCATCATCGATTTGTAGATGATTGAAGGCCAGACTGCAGACGTCTGTATTCAATTGTGGATGCCTCAATGCCCTTAGAGAGTGCGTGATCTGATTGCGATCCAGCCTGTGCACTATCGTGTTAACCCCGTCCCAGAATTGTTTGAGAAAGGCCTTCTGTAGGTTGTGCATTTGTATTCGTGCCATGGCGTGTATGAGTGGCTCCTTGACACTCCATTCGAACTCTGAATCGGTGATATTACGCTTAAACTTTTCCCAAGACTTTTCCGCCCACGAGCGACGAGCTTTATGCGCACCGAAGAGAAACTGCGTCATTGCCGGGGCATAGCTGCTCATCTTCAAGAACCGGTTCGTTTGCACCAGTCCGAATGGCTCGTCGAAATGTTCCTTCAACCTTGCATCATTCGAATACATGGCACGGCACGTCAACGACTCGAAAAGAGCGTACAGGCCAGGCGGATCAAGAGTTGCTGCTCGCCGAGAAGCTGCAGGGAGACCTTTTAGCTGTTTCGTAGCAAGTCCCAAGCCACGCTCGATACGGCGCACATTAAGGCCATCGAACTTCTCCATGAACTCAACCACAGCATCGTCGTCGTACGTACTATAACCGATCAGTTGTCAAATCGACAGCCAGTTTGCTGAACTTACTCTGTTAGCTCCTCTTTGAAACGCCGTCGACCTCGATGATACTCGCGGATGCAAATATCACATTGCTGCATTTGCTCTCCTAGTTGGTCTTCGAGCCACTTTTGATGCGGTGCCGCGTCCGCGCCATCGAAGGCGAAAAGCTGTAGCGCTTTGAACACAACTTGAGTTTTGCGTTTGGCTTCGTCGCACTTCTTCGTCTTTGATCTTTGTAGCTCCTCGTCGATATCTTTTCCTGCCTCCGTAAGGTCTTCGGCGAAGTAGAATCCTTCTTCATCCGAAGCGTTACGAGGACAAAACCAGTGTTGACCATTAGGCCATTGCTGTACCTGCCTGCATCCTGTCAGTCAAGACTTCCTCGTAGCTTGTGCGACGTCAAGCAGTCTTACTGAAGGGCTGCGATAATCTCGTGAGACATGACGGCACTCCTGCCAGATTTCTCTCACTCCGCAGGATATTTATCTCAAATCATCGTCTATCGACCCATTTGAAGTGTCAAAATGCTCCCACGAATGCCTTATATTGGCGTCACTGATCAGAGCTATGTAGACAGAGCTATATATTTGCGATCACCTTCCTCCACAAGCTTACGACGAGCTACGAGGAGAGAGCGAAGAGCGAAGATCGTCGAATAGATCGCGAAAAGACACAGCTGAGTGCGCGTGTTTTCGCAACTCAATTATGTTCTGAAAATGCGAAATGCTTGCCAACCTGGAAGCTTTGAGATTAATCAGACTGCAACGATAACAGTAGTACAGGAGACCAGACTTGTTGTACTCTGTCGCTGACAGAAAGTGTTGTGGCGAGGCGAAAAGAACAATAGCCAAAGGAGACCACAACATGCACCGAGTCGTGTAAGAGATCTAAGCGGGTCAGTTCCCAATTGAGCGCGTAAAGTGAAAAGCCCCTTTTCGATCGCGAAGTGATCACATCGAGCACGGACAATTCATTCCACAACTCTAGTCTTTCTAGTTCTGCTATGTAATGGAGTTATAGTCTTTGGAATTCTCAAAGCGAGATATCTACAACCCAAGACTTGCCCAACCAAACACATCCTCCTGGTCTACCACCTTTGTCTAATCCTTAAACTTCCTGTTGGGGTTCTCGCCGAACAGAGTCGCTCTGATCTGTGGCAGAGCGTCCTCTTGAAGCAAGCTTAGACGGTCTTCGAAGGTGTTGAAGATCTCAATCTTGCCGTTTCCTCCAACAATGGTAACACCACCGGTTCTACTTTCGTCAGTATTTTAGTCAATATATAGGGAATCATCCTCAACTTACGATCCTTCCGGGACTGGGTGCTTCTCATCGATATCAATTGTCACATCGTGCTTCGCCTTGTCCTTGAACTCGTTCTGCGCATCTCCGATTGCTCTCCGCACCACATCGTAGTCAGCCTGCCTTGCCCGTACAATCACCTTATTCTCGTTGAGCGCATATAATCCTTCAAGCATCAAGTTCTTAACAATCTCCTGGTACTTGTCCCCAGAGTTGTAGTCGCCTAGCTTGCCTCTTGCCTTCTCAAACAAGTCGTCCAGTAGCTCCTGACGACCACCAAGCAGCCGTAGACGAGACTTGTTCTGAACTGTAGATCTTGTAATTTGTTGAGTCATGCCGGCCTGCTTGAACTTCTTCTCGTATTGGGTATCAATGGAGGATGTCTCCTCTCGAACGAGCTTTGACTTTTCAATGGCGAACTCCTCGTCGGCCTTGATCTGGATTTCGCGGGCCTTTTCAAGAGCTTCCTGTCGAATGAACGCCGTCATCTTCTTCAACTCGCTAGCCACCTGAGTTTAGAAGTCAGCTTGATGCCAGGCACGAGGTCTACCTATGCACACACGCCATACCTGGTCGTCGGACATGCCTTGAGACATGTTGGGCTGATCTTAGCTTGTGTAAGCGAGACGATGTGTTATGCAGTAATGAAGATTGGTTGAAAGAGGATTGAGAGCGGCAGTTTGTGTATGCGCCAATTGTGCTAGCTTGTTCTTGAGTGTAGTGCGCGGTATTGTATGCCCTCCTCTCTTCAATGAGTGAGGTTGAGCTAGATAGCGTCCCTGCTATCGTGGAACGGCGTCAGAGGTCCGTGCTCAATTGTGAAACGAGAGAGTCGGTACGAGACATACATCATCAACAACAACTTATTCTAACATCCCTACTTCACAATCTTCGCTTCACAACTCCTAGCTCTGCTACTCACCCGCAGGAGTACTATCCATGAATATCAAGACTGGCTGAAGATGCCACACCACACCTGAAGATCCTCCCAAACTCCACCGCTCTCCGCTCTCTTGCGCCTCTCTAAATCGACATGAACACAATGAAGGTCCCGGATCTGTCACCAGCTGGCAGCGTGGCTGTGAGTCGACTCAATTTCTCCCACAACTTCTGACTCTGCTAACGGACTTGGGCAGCTTGGTATCGTCGTCGGACTGCTCTCAACTGGCATCCAGAGCGTGGGACTCACACTCCAGCGCAAATCACACTTGCTTGAAGACTCGAAGGAAGATGCTGACCTCCGCCGTCCCGCATACCGTCGCCGACGCTGGCAAATCGGTATGCTCATGTTTGTCATTGCGAATCTCGTTGGAAGCACTATCCAAATCACGACTCTACCTTTACCTGTTCTCTCCACCCTCCAAGCTTCTGGCCTGGTGTTCAACACCATCTGCGCAGCTCTCATTCTCAGTGAGCCATTCACACGCTGGTCGTTTGCTGGCACAATACTAGTCGCTGGAGGAGCCGTTCTCATTGCAGCATATGGAGCACTTCCAGAGCCCAGCCATTCACTTTCTCAACTTCTCTACCTTCTGAGCCGGACGCAGTTCATCTTATGGATGGTTGGCACTCTACTCGTCGTTGTCCTCGCTCTAGTCGGCGAGCTCCTACTGTCTCGACTGCTTAATATCAATGCACACAGGGTACGGATATGGCGTGGATTGTGTTTCGGATTCAGCAGCGGCATTCTAGCGGCGCACTCTTTGCTAGTCGCGAAATCAGCTGTCGAGCTCCTCGTGCGGACGATTGCCGACCATCATAATCAATTCGACCGCTGGCAGTCGTGGGCGATTCTCCTGAGCTTGGTCTTCTTCGCTCTCACCCAGCTCTACTACCTCCACCGCGGTCTCAAACTCTGCTCGACCTCGGTCCTTTACCCCTTCGTCTTCTGTATCTACAACATTGTCGCCATATTGGACGGCCTCATTTACTTCCAGCAAACGTCTCGCCTTCCAGCACTCCACGCCGGTTTGATCGCCGTCGGTACTGTCATATTGCTCATGGGTGTCTTGGCACTCAGCTGGCGCATTGACGAAGATGGAGATGTCGTACCACTTCCCGACGCCCATACCTTACTCACGCCAGGAATGTCCCTCCTCGAAGACACCAGCACAGAGTCCGAATCAGATGACTACGATGACGACGACGAGAGCGACGACGATGCCACCACCCTCGTGACCAGTGAAGACAATACCTTCCCTCCCGCCCCACTAACCAACGAAAACACGCCTCTCCTCGGGCCCTCCACCATCCTCGGCGCCCCAACCCCAACACCCACAGCCTACAACACCCTCAACCCTCCTAACCTCCGCCTCAAGGCCTCCCGCTCCCGCCAACGTCTCCTCTCCCTCCCATCCAC
>Ga0268246_10000265_pt1 | contig 27579 bp, 30 predicted proteins | sample AgamicOrSfe_FD_200242 | JGI IMG/M metagenome (GOLD analysis project Ga0268246, IMG submission 200242) | Agave microbial communities from Guanajuato, Mexico - Or.Sf.e (v2) (version 2) | ecosystem: Host-associated > Plants > Phyllosphere > Phylloplane/Leaf | place: Guanajuato, Mexico | collected...
ACGTGTACAATCTCATACCAGCCGACAACTACACAATACCGCCAGAGGCAGAAGGCGAGGAAGCTGGAGCAGCCGCAGCAGCATCGTTCAGGAACGGCGCGGGCGGCGATGAAGAGGCGGAGATTGCCAGCGCATTTGCTGCACCTGCACCGAATATACTGCGGCGGCCAGCCGAACAAGCACATATTGTTGACGCATCAGCGGCATCGAACACTGTCGTGGCCGCAGGAGGTGCACGGCGACATCGACGGGATCTCTCAAAGACAGCACTGAACCCAGTTGAAACTCTTGTTGAAGAGCCAGAGGAGGAGGACGATGTCGATGACACTGGCAGCGTGATTGGTGCACGACCGACTACCCTACATGAAACACAGACACAAATTCACGTGACGCAAGCTGAAGACGATGCGGGTGAAAGATCGTCGGGCTTTCCGGATTTTGACGAGGAGGATGAGGACGAAGAAGAGGCGGATCAGAGGCATGGTGCGGTTGAGGAAAGCAATTTAGCCCAGACAGAGCAGATACTCAAAAGTCATGAGGCTGGTCATGAGGCAAACCAGCTGGAGCCTGCGAGGACGATTACGACACTGCCTGAGCGGCCGAAAGACGGCAGTGGTAATAATGGTGGCAGGGAGGAAGGTGCCCAGGAGCAGGCAAGGGCGCCTGCTGCAGACCCTAATGCCGCAGGCCTATCTGTGGAGGACTGAGAACAAGCTCGATGCGTTGAATGAGGCGCAGACCCTGCTGGAATTGTAGCAGCAGTAGCAGCAACAACGCATCACTCCCCGCCGACGTAGGCTTGACACCACCATTCGCGCACGCCCATAGACGAAGATTATGCAAGCAATTTCAAGTGCTGCAATGCCGACGTATAGAGATCCACAACGCCGCGACACTAGTCCTACAAGTCCCAAGTCATAGACCGATATTTACAGTGACCTTCTTTGCCTCATAGCTTCCATGCGCAGCACTTCGTTCACCTCTCTTACCGTTCCCGACCTCACTCACAATCTCATACTCTCTTCCCTCCCCGCTCTGCACTTCGTCACCAGCTTCCGCTCTCACTGCTCCCGCCCATCAACCCAACTCGTACAATTCACGCACCGTTTCGCCTTCTCGCTGATCCGTTTCCGGCAATACTTGCACTTCACAGTTCGCTTGACAATGTTCGAGCCGGCTACCCGTCCATAGAGTTGGGCGGTGAGATAGAGCGTGAGGCCGATGAAGAGGAAGGAGAGGAGTTGGGAGAGGAAGGAGCCTGATCACAGTCTACGTCAGAATTGCAAAGCACACTCCCCCATCGGTACTCACCCCACGCCAACACGACCGCGCCATCGTCCCTAGCTTGTTCAAGCGTGTTGTACCCGCATACGACATGTCTACTGCCTGCCTGGAATTCGTCCTCGCCTACTCTTAGACGATGACAGTACTCGGGGCCGCGGCGTAGTACGGCAAATTTCTCGGGGAGGTTGCGGTTGATGAAGGGGAGGAGGCCGAGGATAGGGGTGAGGATGTCGGTGACGAGGGATTTGACAACGGTGGTGAATGTTGTGGCGATGCTAGAAATCAATCGAGGGTCAGCGATGGTGTATTTGTGTGTTGTGGCAAGAAGGAGGCGTGCTGCGAATGGTGCTGGAGCGGCGCAAATGGGACTTTGATGAGAATCCCGACATAGGACCGAGGTGACTATCGGGAACGTATGAATACAACAGGGTCTATGGTGCGATTCATAGCTGTCTCAAGTCAACTCTCGTGGCAGTCGCGCTTTGAGGACATGGTCGGGAAAGAAACAATCCAGCATCGTAGCATTGTCGCTGTACTCTTCTCCTCTTGTATGTGCATCGACATTGAACTCGAAGAGCATATGAGCGCAATGTCCTCGTCTTTACTACCTTGTCCCCAATCACGTCCCGCCCTCGAGATTTCGCTCCCGCGCATCGGTATAGACACGCATCATCACGGCATCATGAGGACACCAGCACAACACCACAACATTGTCACCAACCTGACGCACGGCATCTCTACACACACCCTTGACTCACATCAAGCCCACAGCCACCTCCAGCACATTATCTCTAAGCACAAAGTCTTCGAAGCCAGCCCAGAAGGACTGCACGCGACCGCGGACAGCTTGACCAGCATGTAGGAGACTTTCGCGAGGATCATTGGAGCGGCCGGAGTCGTGAGACTCGTCGTACGTAGAGCCGGGCATCTTCTGTAGGTAAGCTTAAGGCTGTGGATGCGGATGGAGGTAAGCAGCGGAGTAGAGTACGGACGTACTGCATCAGCCGTTTGTCCTGGTTAAAGTGCGGCTGTCGTCACGTGGCGCCCGGCTAGTTAGGGGTTCAGGGTCATATCGCTTAAGCATACGCCCCACAACTCCACATCTTCCTCCTTGGTATGCTCGACTACCTGCCTCAAACGGATGCATATCCAGCTCGACGACTACAAGTGACGATGTTAGTGTTTCAAGAGGAGATTTGCCACGGTCGTATCTGAATCGTGCTGGCTACGTCCGTAGTTGGTTGCGTAGCGGCATGCGAGATGGTGTGTAGTGGTTTTAGGAAATCAGGTTGTATAAGAGAGAGGCCATGGCGGTCTTTGGCCTGGGTTGTCTCATCACTCAGACTTACTCCAGGAACGCATCTTCTCAGCTTATTGAAAAAAAAGCAGTCTCTTGCTTCATTCGGGTCTCTTCGAAAAGCATCCTAGCATAAATATTTCTGCTGCTTCCTCAACATGCCAGCACTCTCTCCAGTTTCAATCCTCAACATCGTCAAGCTAGTCATCTACTCTCCGCTCTTCGTCGCCTCATTCGCCCTCCTTTTCCGCCATGGTTTCCAGCGCTCTGCAGGCTGGCTATCTCTAGCAATCTTCTGTCTTATGCGTCTGATGGGATCGGCGGCACAGCTAGTGACGATCAATCATCCTTACGACACCACAGCGTATATAATTGCGGATGTGCTCTTGGTCATAGGCCTGGCTCCTCTATTGGTGACAAGTTCAAGTTTGATAGGACGAGCGTATGTCTTACCTTTCCTCATCGCATCGAGCGCAGCGCTAACACATCCCTAGTATTCGCCACCTCCTCTCCCCGGGCCTGCCAACAGGTATCTTCACCGTTACCGAAAGCATCCTCAACCTCATCTCCATCGCCGCAATCGTTCTCGTCATCATCGCCGCAACCTCCATCAGCTCCGTTGCGAATCTGACCTCTCAACCACTCTCTAACATTGGTAAAATCCTCTTCGCCGTCGTCTTCGTTAGCCTTGTTGGCTTGACCATCACCGCTGGGGTCCTCTACCGCCGTCGTACAAGCTATTCCACCGTACTCCCAAGTCCTGCGACTTTGGGACGCGAACGCGACCACTACCTTATCCTAGCCGTTGCGGTAGCGCTGCCTCTACTCCTTATACGTCTACTCTACTCGCTCCTGGGCTCCTTCGCGAGTCCAGCGGTACGAGGATCGTTTAGTCCCTTTACAGGCAGCTTAGCGATTCAGGTAGGCATGAGTGTCTGGGAGGAGATGGTGATCGTTATGATCTATGTAGCGGTGGGATATGTGATTGGGAGGGTACCAAAGGAGGAGGTGGAGCGGACGCAAGAGCGAAGTGCAGATGCTGGCCCGAAGCGGTGGTATGAGAATGGGGTGGTGAGATACATTCCGGTTGTGAGGAAGGTTGCGCGGGCGGCGAGGCGGAGGGAGGAAAAGAGGGATGTGAGGATGGAGAATGTGTAGGGGATAAGGAGTCCCACTACGAGGTTGCATACAGACATAGAAAAACAGAGGAAGCACGGACGTGCGAATTGAGCGTATTCAGATGCGTCAGCAGATAGATAGAACGTTCATTACTGCTTCCCATGATCCCATTATGAACGACTACCTCGAATGTTCGTCACAAGATAGCTCACACACCTGTCAGTATGATCAGTGTCGGACATCCTCTCGGGGACGACACTCCTCAGTCCTCCAACCGGCACTATCCGGCTCTCCATCGCCTACAACGTCGCCTTCCAACATCTTTAACAATGCCCCAGCTGCCACCTCACTCGTCTCTCTGCATGGCAGAACTCCGTTCCTACCATGGTTCCGTCTATCTCTTCTGCCAGTTGTGTTTCTAGATGTGGAAGAACTTCTGGAAAGTCGACTCAATACGCAGCAAGCGCCCATAGGGCCGCTCCTATAGCGTACATATCGGCGAGTGGATCGGTGTAGTAAGACGCCTGGTACAGATGGTACAGCGGCCAGCTCCCAAATCTTCGGACTGAACTGTGTCGGGATGGCTTGACATAATCTCGCAGCAACAGGACTGACCGACGACTTCTAAGGGCGTGGCGTATATATAGTCGAGACTGGTAAAAATGTGATGCTGAGCTGCTATTCGAGGGGCGGAAGCTCAGGTGGGCTGTATAGATTCGTCATTGGCCAGGCTGATCTCCCGGAGCGATTGCAGCAACATGTCTGTCCTGATCCGCCGCTCCTGGACGACCTCGCGACATGTACCCACTACCTCCCAGTAACGTAATTCCGCTTGAGTGAAATTCCTCTTCCGACCGCGTTGGTCTGGCGAGAATGGAAGCTCAACCGGTAGATGAGGCTCGTTCGCGCCCAACGCCCAAAGAATCGCACCAAGGGCGTACACATCTGAGGGTGCGTTGACACGGGCACGTAGCGAAAATCGGGCGCGGCGGACCAGTATCAGCTCAGGCGCGATATACGGAGCCGCGAGTCTTGGTATTGGACTTAATTCGGGCGTGGAGACTAGGATAGTGTGCCCAGATAGTGGATCGGCTATAACCGGAAAGGATGCTCTTCGTGGGTGAGGAATAGATCTGTGAGCAGAGCTTATTAGTGGACAGCCCTCATCCGGGCCCTGGTAGCGGCTTCCTGACTGTCCAAGCTCATGATCACCAGTTGGAGGGACAAGGAAGATTGTACGCAACGATAGGTTCCCATGTACAAAGCCAGCATTATGCAGAGCATTCGAAGCTGTAGTAAGCTGTATGGCCCAGCCAAGTCGAGTCTCCCAGGAGATTCGATTGCAAAAATGACTATAGTTACGAAGGGCATCGTATAGGACACTTTCTGCTCTGTCTCTGTAGTCAGATATCCGCAAACATGATCATTTTCACTGTCGACAATGTAGACCAGGTTACTCATGTATCGGCAGTTGGCGGTACTGTTGAGAATAGAGAGTGCAGTAAAGCGGTTTTCCATCAAAATAACATGCGGAACCTGATGACAGAGGTAAATTTGGTGTTGACTGCGGACACGGTATGTCCATCCGCCGAGGTGGTTAAGAAGCTCAAGTTTCCTGGTAATAGGCACGCGCCACAGGCTCCTGAATGCATCTGTCACACGAGGAATTGTATCTGCTTCTTCGTTGTGCTCCTCGCACCATATTTGCAGACGATCTCTTGAGTCGGTACTTATATACACGTACCTAGTGGTGTCTTTGAGCACGGAGTCCCGGAGGACACCACGAACGACCTCCTTTACGATTTCGCTTGCATCGTGAGGTGATCTAGCAGCAGCGTCCAAGATTTCAGTATTGATGGTGAAACAAGTTGAGTCTGTCTGATCTGGCTTTGCCACGCTGATGTTGAGTCGGTGCCATTTGTTCCGAATATCGATATAGGTGACGAAGAATACATGGCCCTGCTCATTGCCGGGATGGTATTCATTCAACATCCAAGTGCCTCGCCGTTCTGTGGTCGTACCGGACACAGGTACCTCTTGTCCCATAGCACTCTCATCTCCAGAGACTTCTACTGGAATGTCGTGGCTTTCTGCGAAGCCCGGGAAGTGGTCCAGGTCGGAACCTCTGGCGAATCGTCGTCTACGGGAAGTACGTATAGCATCCTCAGGTTCTTGAACTTGACCAGCATTCTCAGTCCCCGATCTTGCGACATTATCTTGTGGCTGCGCAAGGTATGAGTAGTCTTCAGACCCGACGACGATTGAATCTTGTCTGGGCGGGATCGTGCTTGATTGTGTGGAAGACCTCGTGGGATTGATCAGACCCTCTTGCTCGACGGAGATCACCTCTTCACCTCGAGGTACCATATCTTGAAATCCAGGCTCGCGAATGTTGGCAGCTTGTCGTAGAGTGGCACCACTCAAGAGCCTGGAGATCGGAACGATATTAACAAGCTGCTCCGGCTCGGGAAGTGACCTGCTCTTCTTGTACTATCTGTTCTTGACTATGTCCAATCACGAAAGCTCCTGCTATACGTGATCGTGGTGCTCCAGGGGAAGACTCAAGTAAGGTGTCCAGGATCGCCACTGCCTCAACCGGGCATTCAGACAGCTGCACTGACCGAGCTTGCTCTGCAGTCCTCGAGGTCTCTCCTCGACCACTGATTCTCCTCCGCAGACGAGCCAATGCTCGTGGCAGCTCAGTCAAAAAGCTTCGTGTGCGGCTTCGGGAGCCGGTTGCGTCTTGCGTGCCATCCTGGAGGCCACCAGACATCCTGCTTGACTCAGATGAGGGCTGTGACTGCATTTTGTTGTATGAAAGCTGTAAGCTTGAGATAGTCTGTGTAGATTCTCCAAGTAATCGAGCACCAAAGCAGAACAGACGAGCTCTGGCAAGCCTAGCTTTAATGGTATGCCCAGCCCCTCATCCTGTGTTTATATGTTACGCAATACCTAGTAAGCCCAGCCCCTCGTCCTGTTTTGACACGTTACACAGGTATTGACCGTCGCCCTGCCAATTCGACGAGAGCTTACAGCGTCGCACAGGTGGATCCCAGCGCCGCGTCCAATCATAGTCGCATTGACCTTCTCTATTGGGTGGCAGGCTGCTGAGTTGTTGCCAGACGCAAATGCAGGTTAGCGAGTATATATAGAAAATATTGGGGGGTAAAGATGATGATATCATGATGAGCATTGTGTGAAGAAGGAGAGCTAAGTAGTGAAGCAGTACTCTTATTGCACCTCCGACCAGAACTCCTCGTCTACCTCGGTCTCGACTCCTGCAGCCTATGACATGGTCAAAGTGTGGGCCATAGAGGTCGCCAGCTTCTTTGAACAATCTAACCGTGCAAGCTTTCTCCTAAAAGATAGCCTCCATCTCCAAAGTGTCCAGCAAGATGTCATCAGTCGACAACCCGCAGCCTTCCAGCAAGGCTTGAATATCTCGCGTTAGCGTCGCTTGAGCTTGCCGTCGCTCATCTGCCACGCTGCCCTACAGTGTCTGCGTCCACAACCCCATCGAGGGGCTCAGGGTCGATGTTGTCATCAAGAGCGTCTTCCTTCCGGATTCGTAATAAGAACTCCGTACTCGGTCTCTTACTTGGTTGTGCGTTCTGGCAAGCTTGTATGGCATCCCGGAGTGGAAGACCCCAAGATGAGGCGCCCGGCTCAAGGTTGTCATTACGCGGTATAGCCAGGTTTCCCCTGCTCTGCCTATATAGTTGGGGTTCAGACTCCTGCATGGCCAAGGACCATAGCACCACACCGAGGGCATAAATGTCTGATTCTGTATCGAAGTGTAGACGGGCTGGAATGTGATTGTACTGCATCACGAGCTCTGGTGACGTATAGACATCGGGCGAAGGCGTCTGGGAAGTGTTTGTCGGGGCAGGCTACCAAAATAGTAGCAGCAGCGACTGTTTCTGCTGGATAATCGGGGCCGGGGACCAAGGATATTGTTTTTAAGCTCAAACCTCCGTGCACGACGCCAGCGGCATGTAGACTGTAGACCGCAGAGACGATCTGAATTGCCCAGCGTCGGCGGACATACCACGGGACTAGTGAGCCACGCTCGTATAAGCGCTTCAGAACAGCGTGCAGTGACTCCTGGTATGGATGCTCATCTAGTAGGTAGCCACGGATATTCTGCTCGGACTCGTCGTACACTACATAAGCTAGATTGCTCATGTACTTGCAGCCGACAGTCGAGTTGAGCACATGCAGCTCGTATAGAGAGTCGTCGAGCATATCAAGATCTGGTATTTGTCTGAAAGTGTACTCCTTGAGTTCGCAATATACCTTATATGTATAGCCCTCAACATGTCTGGCATACATGATGTCTTTCACGACAGGAACCTGCCACGAAATCCTCTGGTCGCCAAGATTCGACAGCCGAGCCAACTCTTTCTTGTCTGGGCGGGAGCGAGTGTTTACCTTGCCACTACCATCGTTACCGATCACAAGCCTCGTGATGATGTTTCCGAATATAGCTTCCTGGAGCAGGCCGCGGACGTAGCCATAGATCATTTGGCTACCATCTTCGGGCCAGGCGGCTGTAGCAGTCGAAATCTTTGTGTCGATCGTCTGGCCGGTCGAATCTGTCGCGCGGGATCTTTTGACTACGATATTTAGACGATGCCATGAGTTGAAGCGGCTAATGAAAGTGATGAAGAAGTGTTGTCCTTCTTCGTTGACACCAGTGTAGCCATTCAGCAGCCAGATGTCGTCGGGCATAGAGGGAAAGGGCTGTGACATCACTCCGGATGCGATATGAAATGCGTCCACCTTTACTGGTGTCAGTCGGTTGTCTCTCGAAGCCTGTAGTGAGCTTCCTTCGGGTGGACTGTCGGTGACTGGCTTGTTGGAAGTGTTCGTTTCGAAAGGAAGACAAGATGCTATACAGATCTAATAAAACGACCAAGTATCACAGCAATAGAGGCTTCAATTGAGGGCAAGCTCCAAGCCCTATAGCAACCCCCAGCCCCTCATCTCGTGAGAGGCTACATAGCGCGTGGCGAGCAACACGTCACTTTGCCACCGCACAAAGGCTCACGAGATCGCACACGCATGCGTTAGCCACGTTCAGCCTAGGCCGGCTATCGAAGCATGTGTGATGTGAACCCAGTGATGCGGTGGCAGGACTATGATGCGATCTTTGACAGGGTATATATATATACTGAGTGAGCTTTTTGAGACGTGTCGTTTTTGCGGTGATGCTGTTCTGTCCATGTCGTACAAAGTCAGCTTCGCAGCTTCCCCTCACTATCAAATTTACAGACCGCCTACATAGTTCTGATTGCTTGAATCTACCTCAAGTTGACGAGCTCTTTGGGACACGAAAATATGTGCTACCTGCAAAAAGGCTTCATCAGCGCGGATATGTCGCGTGAAGCCCCCTGACTGCACTCGCCGCCCCACACCTCCACCGTAATCTGTTGAGTGGCGACAGCACTGAAACTACAAGGGAAAGTGTGCCACATAGCATTCAGCTCTGACGCAAGCAAGAACACTGAAATTCGCTGTTCCTCGCTTTACATACATCTAAATAAAGGGCAGGATCACCGAGCTAGGGTATTCTCCACCGCAATGTATGAAATGCTTGCCCCTGTTGAGCTCATGCTCTGGCCTGGGGCCGGAGAACGATTTGTATTCAGCAATACCTGGGTATTGGCCATTGACCTGTGGGTTGTTAGCCAGGTTTCGCGTCAAGCAATGCTCAATCATCAACATGACATACTCTGATAGAGACGGACTCGCCAGCGTCAAAGTCAACGCCCATAGCCCAGATACCAATCTCGAGCTTAACGATGGTACCAGGTTCAACCTTCTGCTGAGACTTGTGCGGGTGAAAAGGAAATTGAGAATGTATACTCCTCTGCTCATCTATCGCGCGATGTGATGCGCGAAGTATACCAGTAGCGCCGAGGTGAAGATTCAAACTAGCTTGGTCTTTCTTCGGAATGTCCTCGATAGACTTGATTGGCGTTGCCGCGAAGGGAAAGTTGAGATGCATCAGAGGCTTACCGTTCTTGTCGAGCTTGCGAACGATGACGAAAGCCGTAAAGTCGTTGCGGTCGTCACAAGACATATACAGGATAGCCTTTGGCAAACCGATGATGCGAGCCGACTTCTCGAATGTGTGTTTGAACTCGGCGAAGTCCTGGTAATCTTCCGAGTTGTACGACACCTTTGTAATTGTATCACTTTTCGAGCCGTTAAGTTTGCCGTCGTAGAGAAACAGCTCCTTGTAGTCAGTGCTGGGAACTGGAAAATCTTCCAGGACAATGTCGTCTATGGCTTCTCGATCACCGAATTGCAGAGCAGACCAGCGGACTTTCGGCGTCACTTTCTCCCAGTCGTTATCAATTTCCTTCAAGTACCGATCAAAAAACACGCCCAGCTCGTCCATGGAATGCGGAATACTGTACAGCTCGTACCACTCCTGCTTACTCCCCCAATGCAGCCATTTCTTGTCGTGTGGGATCTCCATATATCCACGGATGGAGCCCATGGTGTGGATGGAGCTGACGTCCGAGCCGCGGATGTATGCTGGACACTTGATTTTCGTCATGTCAACGCGCTTGTCCTCCCAGAACGGACTCGACACCGGCGAACGGCGGTACATCTCCTCGAAGTCTTCGAGTCCAGATGTCTTCTTGCCACGGACGATGGCATTGGCGATGAGGTCGAAGTTGCTCATGGAGAACCAGCCTCCGCGGCAAAATTGCTCGCGGTAGATGTCGCCAGAACCTTCCCAGGGCGCTATTGCTTTAAGAGAGGGAGGCTGCTTTGAGGCTATGAACCACTGGGATATCGCTAAAGCGCTATTCCCCGCGGCTCCGACGTTACCGTTGCACCAGTCCATCTTCGCCACGGCTTCGACGACGTCATAGCCATCCTCGGCGTCCTGAGTCCCCATCACACAGATGGACCCATCGCTGTTTCCAGCTCCGCGCGTGTCAACACTGATGACGGCATACCCTTTGGGACACCAGTGCTCCGGATCCACGCCCTCGAACTTCTCGATGCCACTCAGATCCGAACGCGGGACGCAGCAATTCCAGACACACATTGGCAGCATTTCGAGAGCACTGTACTTTTTGCCGTAGAAGGACCAGCCGAGGATGGCGGGGACTTTCTCGGTAGAATCGGCGGGGCGGTAGACGTCGATGTAGAGGCGGGCGCCGTCGCGGACGACTATCTCGACGTCGTGTTCGACGATGATGTCGGATTTCAGTGGCTTGGCGTTGTGGCCGTTCCAGCCTGCGTGGAGGGTTTCGACCTTGCCGGGCTGGAAGCCGGCGTAGCCGTTTTCACCGATGACGGGCTCTTTGATGGGCCTCCAGGCGACTTGGACTGGAGGTGGCATGTTGGGAATAAAGCTGTGCTGATGGACGAGGGGGGAATGACACGGAGGATGTGAGTCAAGCGTTGATTGCGTTGTCGATAGTCAGGAGTCGATTGTGTCGTTGTTATTGAAGAGTTGATTGTGTCGTTGTTAGTCAAGAATTGATTGTGTTGTCTTTAGTCCTGTATCAATTTGAGTGTTGGCACGATATAATATATACTTAGATACATACTGCTTATGGATTCGTCGACAAAAGCGTCGGAGCACCAACACGGGAAGTGGATGAAGTGCAAACCGAGCTAAGCAGCCGCGACAACGCTGCATAGTGTTTTTGAGCCATTCCAGTGCTGACTTTCAGTGGCGGCTGGCGACAACTAGACGCCCCGAAACAAGCCCTTGAGTCGTTCGCTGGAAACCAGCCGTGGAAAGGGTCAAGGCCCGAAGCCATTCCCGCCTGACACGTAGCACTTGTAAGTACTTGGCACCGCGATATCGCTTACTCGACCGAGCTCATGCGTATTTCCCCTCACTCAAGGGAGTCGAAGGCACAAGTACAGGGCCTGATGTACCTGTCTTGTCCAGGTTTCGGCGCCTGGTGTGGGGCCTCCGGGCCTCCTGGCGGGGTCAACTCAGCTCCGAAGCCTGCGCCGATACTCGTTTTCCTCGACGCCCTACCTCTTTCGTACGGCGCCTGTTCGGGCGACCCCGCGCGAGTTCTGGCTTGTCCATCAGCAGACATGTCTTGCTTGCCTAGTGATCAGGAGAGTGCCGGACATCGAGTAAAGAACAAGATAGTCGATAGTTTTCAAGATATAAGACACTTCCAAAGTTCTCATTTCGCTACTTCCCTTCAGTCTCTTCACATACTCATACCATATCATTATCAATTGTATCAACAATGACTACCACCACTACTACTCAAACAGAGGCGGCAGTGCCCTCATTCCCGGCTCCGACAATGGATCTCATGGGCTTCAGCGGCGAGGTCTTCGGCGATTGGAGAGACGAGTTTCACAAAAAAGGCTGTGTCGTGATCAAGAACGTCATCTCTAAGGAGAAGGCCGCCAGCTACTGCCAGCAGCAGATTGACTGGCTGAAGAGCTTCAACCTTGGCTTTGACGAGAAAGACCCCAATACATGGACTGCAGAACATCTTCCAGTCAGCTTCAAGGGAGGGTAAGTCATGATATTACGGCACCTTCCTGCTCACTTGTCATGTCTGACAGGTCATGCAGGATGTACTATGCATACGCAGCACCCCATGAGAAAATGGCCTGGGATGCAAGGATGGAGCCAAAAGTTGTCGACATTTTCGAGAAGCTTTGGAGCACGAATGAACTACTCTGCTCATTCGACGGCTTGAACATTTCCTTGCCCAACCGCAAAGATATCAGCTGGTCTCCTTGGCCACACTGCGACCAGAACCCTGAACGCAAAGGGTAAGTCCTCGGTTCCAAATAGGGTAAATATTGTCTAACACACATACTCAACAGCATGCAAGCAGTACAGGGCCTCCTAAACTTCGCTCCCAACGGCCCCAAAGACGGCGGTCTCGTCCTCATGAAAGGCTCCTCAAAGCTCTTCGACGACTTCTTCGCCCACAAGCGCGAATCCGCCGACCACGAAGACGCCCCGCCACCTGAACTCAAGTACATGGACTTGTTCCTGTTCAGCGAAAAGGACGTCAAGTGGATGGAGTCGCAGGGCTGCGAGATGGTGAAAATTGACATGGAACCGGGCGACTTTGTCCTCTGGGATAGCCGCACCATGCACTACGCTAAGTTTCCCGAGGGTGAACAGATACGACATGTGCAGTATGTGTGTATGACGCCGCGCAAGTTTGCGACTCCGGAGGCGCTTGAGCTGAAGAAGTATTGCTTCGAGAACTGGATGGGCACTACCCATTGGCCACACTGGTATGTCCTTAGTCATCTTCCCTGATCATTGCTTGTAGATACAGTCCTGACATTGTAAACAGCAACATTCGTCCGGCCAAAGAGCCTCCAATGAGGGATGGCAAGGTTTGCCCTGCCAACAGGACAGAGCCGTTGATCAAGCCTGAGATTAACGATCAGCTACTCAGGCTCGCTGGAATCAAGGAGTACTAGTAGCTGTCCTCAATTTTAAGTAGCTTTGTATGGGAAATGAATAAATCTTTTATTTGACTTGCTCGTTTCGATGCCTTGGTAGTACTTGGCAAAAGAGTAGAGAGTGGAGATGCTTCTAGGCACCTCTTTACCTACTCGACTGACCTTCCTTCTTGCTATATGCCTGTGAATGCTTTCCCATGCCTATCTCTTACCAAATGTCCTCGCTGTTATACACCATTATTCGCCATGAGACGCCTTGCTATGCCTGCCCTTGCTTGCGCCGCTCATCTTCTGAAAATTACCAATACATATACACAATGCACGATCCACAAGTGCTTACAAATGCGGATGATCACGACGAAATGACGAGACTCTAATCGTCGTCCTCGTCCTCCTCATCTTCGTCCTTCTTCCGCTTATGTTCCTTGTCGCCCTTGATCTTGGGCGCCTTCTTCAGCTGCTCTTTCCACACATTGTTGGCACGCTCCTTGTCCATGTTGGGGAAGACGAGGTCAAAGACGTCACTGTACCACTTTGCGGGCTTGCCTTCGATACCTTCGCGGATGTTCTGGATGTATGTGTTAGTATCGTCATAAGTGGAAGGGGCAGGAGAGGACTTACATCCGGTAACTCGAGCCAGTCCGACATGTTGGCCTCGGGGAAAATGATCATCTTCGCACCTGCTCTCCTGGCAGCGACGGTCTTCTCACGCAGCCCACCGATTCTCAATACACGACCCGTGACGGTAAGCTCACCCGTCATTGCGATGGTAGGATCGAGGCTCGAGTCCAGCGCCAGTGACAGCATTGAAGAAGCCATAGTGATACCAGCAGAAGGTCCATCCTTCGGTGTGGCGCCCTCAGGGCAATGCAGATGTAATCTTGCCTTCTCGAAGAAGCGGTTGTCAGGGTATTGGCGGGCCAGGACAGATTTGGCAAAGGAGTATGCAATCGATGTGGACTCCTTCATGACTGCTTTGAGATTACCGGTCACCTCGAGACCAGCACGGGAGTCCTTTGTCAATGCATTCTCGAGGATGGTCTCAATGTACAAGGCCGCTCCGCCCATGGACGTCCAGGCCAGACCCATAGCGACACCGGGTGGCGTCACTTCGTAGAGGCGGTCGGCGGTGAAGACCGGTGGTCCGACGTAGTCCTTAAGGTTGTCCTTAGTGATGTTTACATGCACACTATCCGGCACTTGCAGAGCAATGCGCGGCGTCTCGGTGGTTTCCTTCTCGACAGTTGTGGGAGTCTCCTTCACGTCGGATGTATCCTTGTTAGATGCTTCCAATGCAGCCTTGCCTTCGTCGGTGAGGGCCTTCTCCTCGGGCAGTGCCTCTTCGCCGATGTCCTCGATGATCTTCAATGCTGACTTGCGGTAGATCTTCTCGATGTGCTTCTTCAGGTTACGAACACCACTCTCGCGACAGTATCGGTTGATCAGATCGAGGACGGCATCCTCGCCGAGCTTGACATCCGCGTCTTTCAGACCAGCTAGTTCTTTCGCTGCTGGTGCGAGGTACCGCTGTGCAATAGCCATCTTCTCATCTGAAACATAGCCCGAAAGCTCGATCATCTCCATACGATCTAGCAGAGGTCGTGGAATCGTGTCCGACTGGTTAGCTGTGCAGACGAAGAGCACTTTGGAGAGATCGACTGGAACGTCCATGTAATGGTCGAGGAAAGAGTTGTTCTGCTCAGGGTCGAGCAATTCAAGCAGTGCCGAAGATGGGTCACCATGCACACCTCTGCCGATCTTGTCCACTTCGTCGATGAGGATGAGAGGGTTCTCGGTTTGGCACTTCTTCAGAGCCTGGATGATACGACCTGGAAGAGCACCAACGTATGTTCTTCGATGTCCCTTAATCTCAGCAACATCTGTGAGACCTCCAACACTGAAGCGGTAGTACTGTCTGTTGAGAGATCGCGCGATCGACTTGCCAATACTTGTCTTACCCACACCTGGAGGTCCGACGAAGCATATGATTTTACCTTCGATCGTCCCACGAAGCTTGCCTACAGCGATGAACTCAAGGATACGGTCCTTGACGTCCTTCATACCATGATGATCTTCGTCAAGTATTGTCTTTGCGTTCTTGATGCTGAACGTCTCCGCACTTCGTTGTCCCCAAGGAATCTGTGTTAGCCAGTCAAGGTAGTTTCGTGTCACGTTGAACTCTGATGCAGCTGGCTCCAAGGTGGCAAGCTTGCTCAGCTCCTCGTCGAACACTTTCCGTACAGCCTCTGGCATCGCAAGTTTGTCCGCCTTCGTCTTGAACTTCTCCATCACCTTGTCCTTGCCGTCAGACTCCAAACCGAGCTCCTTGTTGATGGCCTTTCGCTGCTCCATCAGGTAGTACTCTCGTTGTCTTTTCTGGATATTGCCCTCGACGTTCTTAGAGATCTGCTGTTGTAGTTGGGTGTTGAATAACTCCTTCTTGAGCAGCACTAATGCTTTGTTCAGTCTGTCCTCAATGTTCAATGTCGCGAGCACGCCTTGCATCTCAGGCGCGTCTCCATTCGACGCAGCGGCAGCGAAGTCCGCGAGTCTGCTAGGGTCGTCACCAACATTAGTAGTCTGGCTCATCGAGAATGTTGAGATCTGATCCCGAAACAGCGAGCTCAGGTTGGCAATGTCCCTGAACACGGCGATGATCTCTGCGGATAGAGCGCGCACTGTCGGCGCTTTCTTGTCCACAGGCGTCTCTGCGAGGTTCTCGACATTGACGAGACTGACTGCGTATTTGCTCAAGAACGAGCTAGGCTTGAAAGGCTGCTGCTTATCCTCGTCCGGCTTTTGCTCAGTCTTGGTCTCCTCAAAACTGGCCACAACATTGCCACTTTGTGCTTCTTTCGGTGTATCTTCCTTCTCTTGCGCAACGGGTGTGTCCACGTCAATCGTCTTCGGCTTCTCTGCTGCTGCTGTAGATGGTGACGTTGGTGATGGTGCTGAAGGCGCTTCTGCGGACTTATTCGTTAAAGAAGAGAGCTTGATTCTCCGATGCGGGTATAGCACCGCTGTGATTGAACCGCTGTCACCATTGACAGGGAATGCGCTGGTGATCTGGCAGAATGTGCCAACGTCGTGGACCTCGTTGACGCTGTCGATAGTATCCTTATCCATAGCGTCGTCCTTGAACAAGAATGCGCCAATATATGGCTGACCTCTGCTAATCATCTCTTGTATAGCTGCCGCCACCTGCGGGTCTCTGATGGTAATAGCCTTGTAGAAGCCTGGAAATAGTGGACGCTTGGCTATCGGGATAGCCATGACCTGCGGGTAGACATCCGGTATCGATGGTTTCGTTAACCCTCTTTCCCCTCCTCGTTTGCCTTTGCCCGATCCATCTCCTGTTCCAGCAGGAGCGCCTCCAGGTGGGCTGGGAGGAGCTGTGGTACCTGTCGGGCCACCACTTGCTGAGATGGTCTGTGGTATCGGTGTTGGCTCATCTGACGTCGGTGCTTTGACACTCTTGTCGCCTTCTTCCTTGCCAACCTTCTCCTCTTCGTCCTTCCGCGCTTTTGCCTCCTCTACAAGCACTTGCTCAGCGGGATCCTCGGATTCTGGCGGCTTGTCCTTGCGTAGTGATAATGATGTCGAGAAATGGCGAAGTACGGGAGCATATGATCGAGGACTTATGGGTGATGTGTGAGATGGACTACAAGTCGGACAAGAGTATGCACTCAGATGTCGTCGCGGTAACGTTGCAGCCTGTGCAAGTCTGATGCCCTTGGGCTGGGTTAGGGATACTCGCTTCAATGCGCAACGACCGCGAGGAAGCATTTCGAGAGCTATCTAGTGCGGCAAGAAAACGAGAGACGGAGAGTTCTGTTGACAGATGCGGCGGATGAAGCAGGCGCTGGATTACAGAAGATAGATATACAGGTGTGGCGGGAAAGGCAATAGACTGTTCAAGAATATGTATGATGTGATTACCTCATGCATCGTAATTCGTTGGACCCTGGTTTTGCTTCCCCAGCTCTCGCCACTACCGCCGGATACATCACGAAGCGGCCTGGCTTCTCCTTTACATCGCGGGTCATCTTCGTCAGCTTATGGTACATTTCGAATTAATCTTGCTATGATCATGCTCTGTCTGTGGAGAGCCGTGTGCTGAATCAGTATATGGTTTTCACCTTATCGAAACTTCATTTCCAGCCACTCAAAGCAGCCCAGGGGTCTGATTGTTGGGCTTGTGTCTGTGCTGGCATCGCTTGACCATATTGCGCCGGATTCTGTTGGTTATACTGCCCGCTTGGAGGAGCCCCGTACATTTGTCCTGGTGGTGGACCTGCAGGCGGTGGAGGTACAAAGCCTTGTTGTGGGTACGTCCCCGAACCATACTGCGGCTGTGGTGGGACAGGCTTGAAGCCATTGTTCATATGTGGCGACTGACTAGAGGTCGGCGGCGATAATGGTGTATAATTCCCAGGGTTGTAAGATGTGTGAGATGCAGGTCGAGGGGAAAGCGAGTTTGGGTTTACCGGTGATATTATACCAGGCTGCTGCTGCTGAAATTGGCGAGGAGGTGGGACTGCTCCGTAGCCTTGAGGTTGTAGAGCCTGAGGTGCGTTCATCCCAGGGTATGCGGCACCTGGCATGCCTGGATAGGCTGCTTGTTGTGGAGGTGGAGGAGGTTGTCGGTGGTTGAAGTCAGACTTGATAGGTGGCGTTGCAGCTGGGCTGCCGATGTTCATTCGTCCCATCATCGCTTGGAGGCGCGCAGTATCCGCATTGCCGTTTGTACCTTGCGCTTTCTTCTGCTCGATGAGTCCGAGAAGCTCGCCGCCCTCTGACTTCCTGTTGCCGACAAAGGAGTCGACATTCATAGCTTGGCTTTCTACCGTGCTGTGCATATCTGCGTAGAACTTTTTTGCTCTTTCTAACCCAGTCTGCAAGTCGGTGAATGCTTGATATGTCTTGCGATATTGGTTCATGACGCTACCGCGCTGCCTGGAGTAAGACTCGTACTTATTCTGCTCTGATCTCACCCTTTTATCTTTAAGTAGATCACTATACATCCGTGTGAGCTCCTTGAAAACAGATGATTGTTTGTGATTGGCCTGCAAAAGTCGGACTTGTAGTGGCCTGAACTTCTCCAATTCCGTCTTGAAGAGTTGTGTTTCCTGGTTACTGATAGCCTTCTTCGAGTGGATCAGGACATGGGAGATGTCGTCATTGTGTACCTTTGAGGACTTGTCAGTACTGAATCATCCATAGACCAAATGTCCCGCAACTTACTTTCTCCTTCAAATCCTTGAGCATCTGTGCCCTCTCCCTCTTTATCAGCGAGAGCTTCCGAATCAGCTCTTCAACTCCGGCTATCAAATCAGCAACACTCGCGTTGCCATCATCAAAGTCATCGCCAAGTAGATCTCCTTCTTCTGACATGGGCGATTTCAGACCCTGTCCTCTGGCAGCGCCTGCTTTGATCATCGCACGCTGGTACAGGACGTCGGCTTCATCAGCATGACCTGCTGAACGCATCTCGTCAAAATCGGCTTCATATTCACGTAGCGTGCTCTGTAATTGAGCATCACTCGTCGCTGCTTGCTCAAGAGCTCTCCTGTAGTTGCGGATATCGCCCCGCAGTGTCGAGTTCAGTCTAGAGCTGGGTTGCTGAGTCCAGTCGCTGCCGTACCTGGATCGCATCTTCTCGCATACACTTTCTTCCATGTCCAGTTTCTTCGAACTTTGGTCCAAAATGGAGAGCATCTTCCCTCTATCATTACCAAGCGTTTCAAATCCTTGTCCAAATGGTGGTCGGCTGGCCAGTTCTTGACACCACTGCCTGAACTCATCATCGACCACAAGCTCATTCTCCATTCCACCCTTCAGCACCGTCAAGTTTCCCGGCAACTTCAAATAGTCAAGACTGGCAGCCATCTCACTATTGGCTATCTCCGCTCGTTCGTTCTCCGCGCGCAGCATCTTCGCCTTTTCTTCGTCGTATAAGCTGGCAGATTCTGTCACTGACATCGGGACTATGCGTTGGAAGATGTCATGACCGATGATTCTTTGTACGTCTTGTCCCTGGTAGATGTCACTGATAGTGATGGCTTTCGCTGCGACCACCTTAGGCACAGCGCTTAGCGACGCCTCGCTCGGTATAATGTCATGGTAGATGAAGTCGTTGTCCTTGTTCGCTTGTACGATCTTCTCCTGTATGTTTGCGATGTTGCGCTTGGACATGTCATTCAGAATCTGACTGGCATCCGTAGCGATATTGGAGGTCGGTGATGGCGAGGTGGGAAAGCTGTATGCCAACTTGCTTGCATCCTTCGCGAGCTTCTCCGCCAGAGCTAGCCTAGCGAGTGCTGTACCATGCGCATTCGTCTCATCATCAGCCAAAGCCTGGTAGTATTGCGACACAGATCCGAAATACGCAGCCTTAAACTGGGCGAGCTGCAGCCATACTTTCTCAAACACTGATTTAGTCACATTCTCCTGTACACCTTCCAGAGATCCATTGTATAAGAACGCAGCTTGGCTGGCCAATTTCGCAACAAGGTTTGGCTTCTTCCCATCTGCAACTTGCTTATCGAAGAATACCTCTTGCGCCTGCGCTAGCATGAGTGCTATCAGCGTCTTCACAGTGTCGTGGTTTAGGTCGGTCGAGGGGGCATGCAAAAAGTTCTCGTTGATGTACGTGAACATCCCAGCCGATGCCTGGAAGGAATGATATGCAGTTTTGACACCTTTCTCCTCTGATCGGTTCTGGGCAGCGGCAAGACATGACAGAACGGCGGCTATGTTGAAAATGATGGAGGCTTTCTCGAATGCTAGCGAGTGTTGTGCAGTAGGACGGTGGGTGAAAGCATCGAGCCTGACATCAAGTCAATAAGTATACCATTAACAGACAGTCCACACACTAACCATGTGAATGATATCTTGATGTGGTTCTCGTCCACTGGGAACCGTAGATCCAGGTTCTCAAGCTGATGAAAGTACTTGTATAGCACATCCCTGCCAAAAGGGCTGTCCTTCGCCGCTCCCCTCATATCTTGCCTCAACCTGTTCAATGTCGCGCATTCTTCCGTATATCTCTCGGGGTCATCGCCATAGTTGTGCCTGATATAGCTCTTCAAGGGTGCGATCCAGTCGATCTCGTTGGTCTGCTTCAGCGGGCTCGATATCATAGGTGACTGCATTTTTGACGTTCAAGGCGCGAACGCCGCACACCTCGGTGGGTTCCTCTCAGCTGCGATGGCCCTCGGATACTCAGCTATGAAGTTGACGTTGCGCGCTTAGCTTGACAAAGTGGATTCCCGTTGATGCGTGTGCAGTATATCCAGGCGCCCGTTCAAGACATAGACCCAGGGTATCTTCAGCCGGTTCGCGTAGTCGGTTTGTGAGGTCGTGGTGAATCTACTTCTGGTGTGCTGGCAGTCGAACGTGATTCGGGGCCTGAGAGCGGCGTGAATATATACGTTAGACAGCTTGCGTCATCAGGGTTTGAGGTCGGAGGTCGTTCCTGTCGTGTTTCACAATTTAGGCAACCAGCACCACTGTATCGACTATCCAGTTCTTTGAACTTCGCACGATATCAGTATGGCTGAAATTACTGCGCCAATAACATTGCCTCGCATTGTCATCACGTATTGCACGCAATGCCGGTGGCTGCTTCGTGCTGCTTATGTGCGCTTGAATATCCATCTGTGATGTAACTATAATGTCGGGGCTGACGGCCTCTAAGTTTGCACAAGAGCTTCTGAGCACTTTCAACACATCTATCGGAGAGATTGCTCTCGTCCCATCTACGGGTGGCATCTTCAATGTCACGTTGACCTTTGCGCCGCCCGTTGAAATCAAGGAGGCGGAGAATGAAGACAAATCCGCAGACGTGGCAAAGCAGGAAACAGCCGGAGTGCGAACAGTACTCCTCTGGGACCGTAAAGCCGAAGGAGGTTTCCCAGAGACTAAGGTGCTGAAGCAGCGGGTTAGGGATCATATCGAGCCAAAGAAAGACCTCGGACATTCTGATGTCGGTGGCAAGAAGAGCAAACAGCCACCATCGAAGGAAGACAGTGCGAATGCACCGCAATCAGGTAGCAAGTTGGAGGATTGCGCAACGTGCCCTTGATATGGTGGATGGGCTAGCAGTGATATTAGACGAGCACAGGACAGTGCCGGAGTTGCTTCAGGGTACCATTCTTGCACATACGATGCTGCTGACCGACTCCATACTGTCGCTGTATCCAAGCCTGGGCGTGGACCACAGCTCCATGCGATACCAGACTTTGCGTGACATCGAAGAGCTGAAAGTCGAGAATGGGTGGAACGAGGAGCTCGAACAAGTTTACACAGTCGGCTCGTTCATTATGAGCAGTAGAGGCACGATTGGAATGCTCGGTGGGGGTGCTGTAGGCAAGCTTCTCAATATCCTGGCAAGCATATAGGATGTGGTAGCGAAGTTACCGATGAGCATAGAATGCCCAAGAAAGAATCAAGTAATAATGGTTCCCCATTGCCCAAAACGATACCGCCTCACGCGCTCTGACTAGTCATCTCCTGCGCCTCCAGCCAGGCCACAGCCCCTCGGTAATTACAGTTATAATCCATGAACTCCGCCGGATTCAGCTTGATATCCGTACTCTCCCTCGCCGCCGTCGCAGTGCCCGCCTGCTGCCGACTGTACGCCTGTATCAGACTCGCCCGATGATACCTCGCCCTGAATACCTTCGCCAACCGCTCTTCTACAACCTGCTTCTCCAACGGCGGTCCCTCACCCCCGGAATCGACATCCGCAAAGAACGCCTGCAATGCCTCCGCGTCCTCGATGCTTTGACTCGCACCTTGGCCCTGCGTGGGCAACATGGCATGCGCAGCGTCACCGATCAGAATCGTGCGGCCTTGCACCCACGTGGGCAGCGCATCGAGGTCACGTAGCTGCCAGAGTGCAATATCCGGCGCCAGCTTGTATAGCTCGTGAATCCACGGCGGGAAATCCTTATATGTCTCGAGCAGCTTGTCGAGAGAGCCGGGCGTCGTCCAGGAATTCTGCAGACTTTCTTCGTGCATGGCCTCGTCGGGGACGAGACATACCATACCAAGCACGGCGCCGTCGCGGGCAGGTCCCATCACGATTCTTCGGTCGTAGGCCATCATGAGGGTGGTGACAGGGCGTTTAGGGTCGAAGACCGAGGACGGGACGGGAAGGGACTCGGAGATTGAGGCAGTGGGGAGGAGGAGACGATAGGCGGAGAGGCTGGTTGCTTTTGGTTTGAATGCGGCACTGCTTATCATGGAAAGCACAGCTGGGCGGACGGCACTGTGAATGCCGTCTGCACCAATGACCAGGTCGCCTTGATAAGTCGAGCCGTCCTCGAGTTTGACAACGCCGGCCTCGCAATCGCAATCTATGACTTTGGCTGCGGTGATGATCGTCGCAGGCGGACCAGGAAGCGAATCTCCAGCGGCTGCGTTGCGCAGCGCAGTGTGGAGATCTTGTCGATGGTACATCATACGGTTCGCGCCGTACTTGGCCTCACTGAGCGGAATCTCCATTCGGATATTGCCTGCGGTGTCAAGGATGCGAAAGGCCTCGTCGGCCATAGGGTGGGTCTCGGCCAGATACGAGGCGATGTCCCAGGAGTCGACTATCTTCTGGGCATTCGGTTGCAAGGAGATCAGGGCGCCGATTTCTTTGTTCATACGGGACTTTTCGAGCACGGTGATCTGCCTACAAGGGCCACGGAGTGCTATAGCCTATTTCGGAATCAGTCCAGGGTCTGACTAATCTGGATAGCGAAGGGAGGGAGTGCATACCGCAGCTAGCCCTGCAATACCGCCGCCTACAATGACGATGGTGAAGGTGTGCTTTTCTGCTGTGTCATGTTGCGCCATTTCCTGAGATCACTGAGAAAGAGGCCTAGAGCGAGGGAGTTGCAAGACATATAGTTGAGGAAGATATTTCCTGAGGAGTCAAGACAGATAAGAGGGCTTGTCAAAGTGCCAGTATGCAATACTGAGGGTGAAAGTGGCAAGATGGGAAATGCAAGTATGCCAGTCTTTCACTTCATGTATCCAGCAGTCTGCTACGCGATTATACAGGAAGTGGTCACAAGACAACTATCTGGTAACAGGTTGAGTCTATCATGGACTTCGTGACGAAGGGCCACGGGGCAAGATTGGGGAGCTCTTTCGGCCGGTTCGGGGCAAGAAAGGAGAAATCCAGACATCAACGTGCCCCGCACCGGCCGCCCACTGGCCTGCGTCCAGCCTTCGGGGTGACCGGAGACGTGTAAGTGGCCAAGACAGCCAAGAAGCAGGTCAAGTGATCTTTCTACACGATGACTTCGTTGCTGCGAGGTTTCAGGTTGTAGGGGCCCCGAAGCCACATTGCACGGGTAACCCCCGGTTGACCATACTGTGGCCCCCTTTTTGGGACGGTGGGATGGGTAGAACATGTCGACACATCATTGACGCTCGAAGGGCTGATTGTTCCTTAGTCCCTGATGCTACTGTATGTCACCCTCGTTCAGACACGAGTGATGACCCTGGCGGCATGATCATTGCTCAGGGTGCTCTCCGAACAGCATACGATGTTCTGCCTTCCATCGCTAGATGACAATGGACAAAGCACGAATAGTTGCTGTCAGACTCGACGTTTGATGCTGGACTCTCGACGTGGACTTGTGGCGAGAAGCAGACACAAGGAAGTAATGTCGCATGGAATATGTTCGTGATCAATATCAATAAAACATCCACTCCCAGCTACTACACTGATCCCTTTCAAACCCCTCTATCTCCTCAAACCAATCCTACATGCCCACTGTCTGCTCGACGTTCTGGCGTTGGCTGGAGTTCTACGCGGGAAATCAGCACGCCATAGCTCAAAATCCTCGATGATTCAGATCCATACCTTGAGGTAAGGGATTCCAGTGAGCTTGTATGCTCGCTCAGTGAGCTGCGGAGGCTTCACAGGCGCAAAACGATTGTGTGGGTCGTCAACTCCATCACGCTTGGCCACATTACTTCCGGTGTGCTGGGCATTTGGCCAGTGTGTGGTTCCGACGTGGTCTGTCCAGCGCCAACAATGTCAGCTTCAATTGCGAAGCAGGGAATCGAAGACATTCTACTCACCTTCGAAAGCACCCTTCTTCTTCACAAGATCAGCTTGAGTGGCGTCGGCCACAGGCATATAGCACGTATAGATGGCGAAACGGGGCTGGTTTGTGTTGGAAGATAGATTGTAGTGTGGTGTGCGCGAGTCCCAAAGGAGGAGATCACCAGGCTCAGCGCAAATCTTGACCCACTCGCAGCCATGAGCTTCGAGCCACTTCATTCCGGAGGGCGTGAAACCGTACCACTCTGGTGTCCACGCGGGGATGCGCTCCTCACCACGCATGGCATTGTGATATTCCTCACTCAAGAGGTGGGCGCCTTTACAAACGATAAGGCCACCGTCGTCAGGCCCATTAGGGAGGAGGTTGACGAGTCTGCCGGATCATGGTAAGCATATGACATTGAGGAACAATGAAGTAAGATATGAAGGCATACCCCTGAAGACAGCGAAAGCCTGGCTTCTCGGGATCCTGGTCCTGGTGAGGCCACGGCTTGTTGGGAGGGAGGTCTGCGCGGTTGGGAAAGCCAAAGTTGACCGCGTCGAATGAGACGAGGAGGTCTTTATCGTTGTACACAGTCTCAAAGACGCTGACAACACCTGGTTCAGAGCGGACTTGCCAGACGAAGTCTTCGTGGGTTACTCCATAGTGCAAACACATGCCCTTCTCGGTGATCGCAGGCAAGTTGTCCCTATGGACAGTCGAGAGATCATCTCTAGAGAATCCGAGATTGCTGTCAAGTATGTCAGGATCTGGCTGTACTTATAAAGCAGTAATGCACTAGACAACTTACAAGCCTTCAAGCCATCCGTACATCTCATCAGCGTACTTGTCAGCTCTGTCACGAGGGATGGCGCCCTTGACCACGGCGAAACCATTGTTCACCAAGTCTTTATGCCATTGTTCGGTGGCTACGCAGCCTTCAGCTACAATCTCCCTCTTGTGAGGAGCAGAAGAAGTCTTTTCGTCTTCTACTGTAGTCACAGTGGGAATAATGACTGGCTTGATGGGCACTGTCTGTGGCGCACTAATAGTTGAAGTTGCAACTACGGTAGCCATAGTAGATGGTTCTCAGAAGTAAAAAGTGTTGCAGGATGGAAAAGACAGGGAGGTAATGCCTGCTGGAATGGCGCGATTTAGTTATATTCTCTTTCGCAATAGAACAGCTCCTCGATTTTCTGATGAGCATAGCCGACCGGACCAGCTGATAGGCGCCTTTGAGTTCGAGGACTCTAGATCAACGACCCCCGAGCGCTCCGTTGCCCCGAACGAGATCGTCTTGGCGGCCGAAGCTGATCTATCGGTATCCTGCAGCAGTAATGCGGTCCAGGCTCATCCTTTCCGGTCCTATGGTCACATCTCGACGCGATCTGGACATCTGATACTGCAGGCACTGAAGCTAGCCGCAGAATTGTTTCATGGCAACCACTCCAGGTCACCTATTGAGATATTTGTATATCGCATCAATTTGATGCATGTACATTGATATGTACCACCTAGTCTATTGGATCCCTTCTGCCTCAGCACCATGGTCTTCAAAAGGACTAGCTGGCTGCCTTTTTCGCACCGATCTCCACTCCATACAAAGTGCGCCAATCATAGACACAACCGATAGTGCGACCGCAACGAAGAAGGCGCCATGTACAATAGCCTCGTTATACAACACCACGAACGCAGGTAATTGAGCTGCGGGGATCAGGTCTGTCAACTGCGTAGCTCCCGTATTCATCACGGTTGAAGCATCCAATCCAGACACACCAAGCTGAGCTACCGCATCTACAAGCCGATTGTTCAGCACGCTCTGCGTGACCGAAACAAAGATTCCGCCGCCAAGTGACTGGCCGAGCATCATCAATGCAGTGCCCATGGAGACCTGCCGACGGTTCAGCACAACCTGCGCGGCAATGTTTGGCATTTGCAGGCCTGTTCCAATGCCGATGCCAGCGATGACGCCGAAACTCGCCCAGTGCGAGGCGTCAGAACTGACGGTCAGAAGAGTGAAGAGTCCTGAACCGATCGACATGAACGCGGCGGATACAAGCATGAATACTGTGTAATAGCCAACCTTCTGGAGGAGTATTCCCGATATGACGATAGAGATTATCGCGCTGGCGACGAAGGGAAGGCAGCGGATACCTGAACCGACGGCGGTAGTGAGTTTGATTGCTTGAAACCAGATTGGCAGATAGTAATCCATGGTGATCAGAGTACCACTTGCACTATGCAACGAAGTCAGTGAGAAAGTTCGGAAGTGCCAGCATCCGAAGGTTTACATACCATATCGTGAACAGCAAGCCTGCAACCACGCTACGATTCTTGAGAATCGCAGGCTGGATCATGACATGTTCTGGGTTCCTCACAAACTGCAGGACCATGAACACTCCGATAAGGACAACGAACAACACGAGAAGTGCGATGGTACGTCCGTCACTCCACGCATATACTGAGCCGCCCCATTGAAGGGCAAGCAATAAGCAGATAATACCTGGTATCAGGCACATGCTGCTTAGCAGGTCGAATTGCAAGAAGCGTTCTTTGAAGGTTGCGGTTGTGGTATCAAGAGGTTCGTCAGATTTCATAGCGAAGAACACTACAATAGCTGCAAATGCTCCGAAAGGCAAATTGATGAAGAAGCACCTGTAATTTGATTAGCTTCTGCTAGGATCCTCCAATCTAGAACTGTTGCTTACCATCTCCAGCTCACATAAGTCGTGAAGACACCCCCAAGCAATGGGCCCAGGATACTGGCAACACCAAAGACAGCGCCATTCAAGCCGATCCACATAGGCCGTTTGTGAAGCGGAAGTACCGCCACAATCAGAATCAAACATCCCGCACTCAATCCAGCAGAGCCGATTCCTGCTATGGAGCGTCCCAAAATGAACGCAAGTGAGCTCGGAGCAGCATTACAGAGCGCGGAACCAATCTCAAAGATGCCAATCGACACCAGAAACACCCACTTGGGAGAGTAGAAAGTGTATAGCTTTCCGAAAAAGAGCTGCAAAGCGCATCGGCTGATGAGGTAGGAGCTGCCGTACCACCCAATATCTTTGAAAGAGTTGAATGCATTGGTGATGCTTGGAGTTGCTGTTGCGAGGATGGTGCTGTCGAGTGCAATGAGGAATGTGCAGAGATAGGTACAGATAAGGACGAGCAAGGCGACTTTGCAGGGCGGGTAATTCACTGGTGCGGACTGTGTGCGGTGCAGTGCAAGTTCTTCTTCGCCCTTCTCAGCGTCTTGAGCGTCGGACATGGCGAGGGAGATCTCTTTGGTCACATCGTGTGCCTCACTTTTAGCCATCGAATAGTGCTTGGTGGTGTGTGCTGAGAATGATACAGTAGGAAAAGATTATGTGAACCAGCGAAGAAGGACGT
>Ga0268246_10000267_pt1 | contig 27429 bp, 24 predicted proteins | sample AgamicOrSfe_FD_200242 | JGI IMG/M metagenome (GOLD analysis project Ga0268246, IMG submission 200242) | Agave microbial communities from Guanajuato, Mexico - Or.Sf.e (v2) (version 2) | ecosystem: Host-associated > Plants > Phyllosphere > Phylloplane/Leaf | place: Guanajuato, Mexico | collected...
GATATAACAGCTATACGTTATGTTATAGTCGGCTGATGGTATATACAGTGCCTTAAAAAAGCTGAATCTAGCGTTGTATGTGCCACTTATCTTGTCAACCGCGAGGCTGCCTGCACGATTGAAGCACAAGAAGCACACATTGTTGCATTGCATTGCGGGGTGGTCAAGAGAGGCATGAGCGGATGTCCCGTGTTGTGCAGATCATTGCCGAGCTCGGCTAATTCAGGCCGCGATCTTCACAACATCGAATGTGCGAATGTGGATCAATCGTCTTCGGCTCGAGTCTGCCTGTCTTCACTGTCGAGGAAAATATTGACCACAAGGCAGTGTCTTGAAATGGATTGCTCTTTGTAGAGAGCTCGGGTCCAATAGCTCCGTTACCTCACTGGGTAGCTGGTCCTGGTCCTACGAGTCTTTGCGAGGATCAACGCACTCGTATACACCCAACATGATAGTTGATGCATCAGCCATTGCGATGCCAGGCTGAGATTCTCATTTGTCCCTTCACGTGGTCGTTTCTATGGTCAGCTCAGTTGGTAACCACGGATCGCAATACGAGACCACTTTCAGCATACATCTTATTACGCAAACACAACGCGTCTCTTGAAGTTCAGAGTCTCCGATTAGCCAATGTTTTAACTAAAAATACTCTTCTCGGTGTGGTTTCCGTACACCGCTTGCCGCCATTAGCTGGTATTGTAGCTGTACAATGAAAATGCCTTCCATACTGCCTGTAAGGTGATTCCTCGAAAGAACCAAACGCCATCCAACCGCTCCTCCATCTCGAGCATGCATGCATACCAAGCAGCCCCCTTCCTCCCAAAAATGCATCAAATTCCTCACAAATGCTCCCTGAAACTCCAGCCCGCAGACCATGTCGTCGTATTTTGTCATCAAACAAGGATGCTTTCTATGCTCATTCTCTTATCAGAAGCCTTCTTGGGGCTCTTGTACTCGGTCAGCCCCGGAAACATCGATGTCGCCTTTGCGGGTGAAACATTGACTCGCGAATCCTTCGATGGTAGTGGCTGCATCGCTGCGTCTTCCGTCTTGACCTTCAAGCTTTTCTCAGCCGCAGTCGTGGCCTTGCTCTGCTTGAATGTCTGGTTGATCTTGGCCTGTGGTCTCGTTGCTGCCTTTTTGGCCACTGCTGGTGTCTTTGCTTTCCCTGCAGCTGCTTTCGAGGTCGCTTTCTTGATATATTTGACATTTGAGGACTTGTGCTGCTTTGCTTTTGGTCCGGTCTGCTTTGCGCCCTTCTTCTTGAGCTCGTCAAACGCGGTTGCCTTCTTCGGTGACTTGGACGGCGTCGGCGGGGTTGCGATCGTGATCTCTTCTTCTTCTGAGAAAGAGTTCTTGACCTCCAGAACTGTTCGCGACGCGATTGGTGAGAAGGTCGGCGATGGAAGAGCCTTTCTGAAGTTCTCTGTAGTCGGAACGGCCTTGTATGTCTTGTTGATGACCACTTCGACACTATTCGCAATGGCCTTCTCCCATTGTTCCTGGGTTGGCTCTTCAGAATCGTCCTTCTCCCACCAATATCTCAACGCAGCGTGTTTCGCAACTTCATCACAGGTCCCGCGAACGACAATATCCCAACAGTCCTCGAATTCCTTGCCGGTTGGTTCCGGGTCGTTGTTGATCCAGATCGCAACGCCGTCCTTCCTATCTCGTACAATATTGCACATTTCGCGGACAATACGCTTGACGCCGGGAATCTTCATGGACGTGCCGACAACGATGATAGCGTCTGGTCGCTTCTTCATGTCGTCCTGTGTAACGGCACCGATAGCCTCGTCATCCGGATTATGCTCGTTGTACAGAACCATACGCGGGCGCAATCTGCCGATCCCGTGACTGCGCTTGCCAGCAATGTCCGTGCGCACTCGATCCAGCTCAACACAAGTTGCACAAACAGGCGCGAGAGGTCCATCGAAGAGGTCTGCGTCAAAATCGGAGAGATCTCCACACTTGGAACACACCATTTTGTCGAGTCCTCCGTGTAATTGCACGGACTTGGGCCACTTTCCTTTCTCCTTCTTCAGCGGAACGGTCGTCGCCAACGGCTCCAGCCCAGTGTCAATACCGTCAATGTTCTGAGTATACAATCGCAACAACCTGTCGTCTTGCGCCAATGTGGCCAGCATGTGGTGGAACTTGGTTGGTCGTGCATTCTTGGTGAGCTTGGACATGTTGCGGACCATGTCGTGGAATGATGATGTTGATGAATCATCCTTGTAAACAGACGCGTCAAACAAGTCTTTGCCGGAGCCCTTGAGGTTGTGTTCTTGACGAAGAGACGTGAATAGGCCAGTGGACGATCGAAAGTCTGGAACTGTAGATGTCGTTAGCAATGGACTTGTGACGGCTGAGTGCTACTTACTGCCTGCTGAGACGGAGATTCCAGCACCAGCTACCACAACAATCTTGCGCTTTTTGTGCAAAGTGCGCACGAGTTTGTCGAGGATTGGCAACTGATCTTCGGCGATTCCTGGTTGTCGTATATCTAGATAGGCGGTAGTGCGTGCTTTTGGGTCTTTTGGTTCGGCGATCTTTCGTCGCTTTGCTGGTGGTGGTCCGTCTCTCCCCGACATGACGGCTGAAGAAAGGTCATCTGGGCAGGGGGAACCCGTCAATGATGATTCCTGCGATCGCGGAGGAGACGGATATGCTCTCTGTATTGATGATTCTGGTGGAGGAGATGGTGACGATGCAGGCGGACTCAGCGGAGAGCTGGGAACGCTGGAAAGGTCGCTGCTGCTGTCGTCAAAAGACATGACGGCGGTGGATCGATCAAAACGGAAGGAGACGCTGCGGCAGAAAAGCGGTGTCGAAAGCACAAATAGTAGGCAGAAACTCCTAGTTCATCCTGATAAATAATAGATTGCTGAGAATTCGCGTATCGAGAACGCTTGCGACGCGAAATTGGACGAGTTGGCTGGAAGGAACGGTGAAGAGTAGGAAAGTACGAGCGGAACGTGCAAGAAGTGGAGGTGCACTGCGACGGGTAGAGTCCGTTTCGGGCTGAAGGGCGTCACTTTCGCTCCTTCTTTCTCCGGAAACTTGTGCAGCCAAGCGTCGGTCCGGCTGGTGTTTGTTTTGACGTCTTGCCGCAATAACAGTCGATATCTTATCGATCAAATGGGGAATTGCAGAAAGGAGCGGGATTGTCTTGAACGTGTTTGTTAGTTTGCTCGACCGCGATTGTTTGGTTGTTGTCATCAATGTATCTGACGGTCTACCGAAATGTCTCGTGGTATGACTATGCGATTGTTCCATTCTGCAGCCCTGCAAGATCCTTGCGCACATCTCCACTACGGGAAGCCGTGCTGAGACATTCGTAGATCCGACGCATATACCAACCTTAACCTGTGACAAAGTACCTCGATGAATTCCGCATGTGACATATGCTAATGTTCGAGCACAAACAAGCTCGTTCTACTCGACAGCGAAATGTCTTTAAGATCCAGGTGTGATCCAGCCTGAATATTCTCGGTGGAAAGGTGTCATCCAATCTCAAAACCATTACGTTAGAAATGCCCTTCATGGATGATTCGATGATCGATCTGTTCGGCGAGGATGCGGTACAAGAGAACATTGTAAATGCCTTGGTCGCAGCACCCGAATTTGGTGCCCTCATAGACCGCATCGACCTTGCCCATGCATCTGGATGTTGCCAGTAAGTCCTCGTTTCTCCATTTTGAGCTTTCCTCTGATATTCCGATAGGCAAGTCGCGTGGTCAAGGACTGGATGTGTTGCGCAATTAGTCGAAGGCGGACACAAGGTCCATTTCTCAATCCTTGCCAGAGATCCTACTACGGCCTTGTGGTCATTTTCTGTCAGTCCACCACAAACACTGACTGCTCCTGAAGATGTTGTCTTTGTCCACGTCGAATGGAGCATCTCTGGCCTGGATCTGCTGGCCTTTGATGCCTTCGGTCGTCCTTACTGGTACACCTCGGCATTTGCGATCGGCCGTCTCCAGCGGTCGCCAATGAATGTCTCGGCGAGAGTTGGCGACAACTATGCTGTTATTGGTACTCACTGGTTACCGATACATCCAATTCAGCACAAGGTGCAATCCATGACACCTGCTACCAGGAATGGCAGTGAATGGTTTTGCAAGCTCAAAGTGAACGATGCCAAATATATGCACAACCCCCACGAGAGCAAATTCGCCTTCTTCACAGTCTCACACTCTGGCATAATAAGGCTCTTTTACCAAAATGACAGAGAGCCATGGTCCGAATCGAAGTTCTATCTAGGAGAGCCCACCGACTCCGAATATGTGCTCTCCCACGCCGCTTTTGCCAACGGGCCGGACTTCTTGTACCTGGCGACATATGATTTATCTAGACGACTCAGACTGTACAAGGTCCGCGTCGATTGGACTTCTGATTTTACAGCAGACAATCGGCATATGACGATCAAAAGCGCCCAGATCATTGTCGAGTACCTCGATATCGACAATCACTGTTCACCACAGCCTGCGTCCGATACGAATGGCCTTGTGCCGTCGCAAGGTATCGTCAGAGCTAAGCTGTCCTCGCTCTCGTTCATACCGGTTCCTCCCTCGGACACCACGTTACAGTCGACAGACTATCAAATACTTGGTATCTACACCCGTGTCGACTCACAACCTATGGGTCAGCAGCTTTCCGCCAGCTGTAGTGTCATAGCCCGCTGGATTATTGATGAGAAGCAGGATGTCCTCCATGACAGTTTCGTCGGTCCAGAGTTCAAGAATCCAAAATCCACAACGTCAGATTCAACCACTGCCTTGACCCGGCTGGACGACGTCGTCTTACCCAAGGTCGTACTCAGTACCATGGTTACCAATTTTGAGACATGTCTAGTCATTGCTTTCAGCGACGGCACAATCGAGTTCAGAGACAGGGAGACCCTCGACATGATTCTGCCAGATGGTAGTGACAGCCACGTGAGCGGTTTGCCACAGGCTGGCTTCACATACCTCTCGTCCAATAGATGTGCAGACATCGCACTATCCTACAGTGGATGTATGGCAGCACTAGTCCGTACAGACGGAACAGTAGAACTCCAAAAGATGGAGTACCTCCAAGGCTGGTCGGATCATGAATTAGAAAGCTACCAGACCCAAGCAGCGCTCATCTGTATAGCACGCGAGTTCGCCGCCATGACAGCCAGCAATAACGTGGCCGACGAGATTCTAGCACTAGTGCCAGCAACATTGTCCCAGCGCGGCCGCCGCTTTCTAATCGATCACATGTACCGCATGCTTGGCAAGACCGCCGACATATCAAGCGAAGAAGCGCAAAGGCAAGCGCAAAGAGTAATGCGCGACAACGTCCTCCACCGCATCATGGGCGGACAACTAATCCTCAGCTACGCCGGTACACAACCACTCGTTCCCGACATCCCACGCAAACTAGTCTGGATAATCCAGAATCTGAAAATGATCTGCACCTCCGTCGCCACGACAGTAACGCCACGCGAACAAGTCCGAGCCATCGCCGTCGCTACGCTCAAGGACGTGATAGCCTGGACCACGAATCTCCAGATACGGATCCTAGCCGACCTTTTCGCGATCCATCGAGCACTGCCATCGCACCCCACCGCCATCGCCGCAGCGCGAGCGACTCTCATAGACGTTGCCATCCCAAGCCCATCACTGCACCTCCTCCTCTGTTCCCCGTCTCGGGCACTGCTGCGCTTCGCATCTGAAATCGTCAAGGCTTTCCTCGGCAAACTCCCCACCGTGCGGCCCGAGTCGCAGGAGCAGGCGAGCTTGATCCGCGAGCTGAAAGTACTGGCAACGACGCTGCCGTTCCGGATGCAGCACTTTGAATCCCTGGTCGCGGACGCGGATCAAGCCGTTCGCAAGGCGCATGCGAGTGCGGGGTCGACGCCGCAGAGCAGGGCTGGGGCGGAGCACGCGATGCTCGTTCATGGCGAACTGCCGGAGGTTCTGGAGAGTGCGGTAGAGGGACTGCTCAAGGGGACGGCGAGCAGGTTGATGGAGAGTGTTGATGTTGGTGAGGTATTCTTCAAGAACTGGGAGAGAGGCGTCGAGTATGAGATTGCTGTTGCTGGCGTCAGTGGAGAGAAGGGACGATACGATGTCCTTAGGAAGGGCATGGTGGACAAGGACGTCGGGCTTAAGAGGTGTAGACGCTGCGGCAGCTGTATCGCGAACGGGGCGAGGTATTATGTGCCATGGATTGTCATGGGGACGAGGTTCTGCGTTTGTTCTGGACACTGGACTGTTATGTCCGAGGGAACAGCACAACGGGGTTGATTGACATCATGCATGTACTTGTATGGTGGCTGATATTACAATAATTGTGTCTCCGGTTCATATCCTACATTAATCATATGGTAAATCCAGCGGGAGATTTACTGCTGCTTGTTCGCCGCGTTGGCTCCCTCTTGCTCCATACCCTCACACCCGGCCAGTCTTCCTGCCATCTGCTCGGCCTTGCCGAGTGTTGGGTTTTGTGTCTGCTGTCCTCTCTCCTGGCTTGCGGCCTTCATGGCGTCCATGCCGGCTGACTTGTCGGTCGATGCTGAATCTGTCCAGGCCTGAGCGCCGGTCACGGAACCGATCGCTCCCTGATGAGTGTTAATCGATGAATTGGTCTCCAAAGAAATGGATGGCAATCTACCTCTACTGCGCCCTTGACGTATTGGACGTGGCCACCGATGAGGCCGGGTTGCTGCTCGTTGTTGCCAGACATGATTGTTGTGTTGGGAAGTATAGTTTCTTAGTTTTGTAGAGTAGGTGTACTTGTGCGAGAGTGTGTGTCAAAGAGAAGATTGGTGTTGTCGCCTCCTGGCACACAGCAACCTACATGTACCTGAACATTCAATGTTCGCCTGGATGTCGTGTCGCGTATGTTACTGACGTCACGAAAAAGTGTGGGGAAAGCACCGGCCTCGGTCTTGGCAGATCTGCTTCCGAACTCTTGATGGACAACCATCCACGCTGCAGTGAAGTGATGTGTCCGTTCAGAGAGACACAACATCTCGAGCTTGCGTACGACATGTCACGCATCCAGACGCCCTGATGGCGGGGGGGTCGCAAATTCTGGTCAACTGCCAAAGTTTATGTACGAGCTCGAACACTGCAGTCGACATGGCCGGACTGGATTCAAGGCTGACGCTGGTCACTGGTGAGATTGAGGAATGCAAGTCCATCAATCTCCAGCGCAACCAACAGAATGAACTCATCCTAGCAACCATTGACCGCATAGGTCAGAGATAAGCTTTTGTGTCTAGACAATGCGTTGTTCGAATGGTTTCGAGTAAGTCTGTCGGACTGTAAAAGCGCCAATCCTTCTCACAAAGTGCCTCACGACTCGCTTTCGTCGGACTATTCTTTGACTATCCTTTACACTACTCTGCTTTCTCCGCGTCTCTCCCTTCTTGACCCCCGTTGACAAAGATGGAGAACTTGGGAAACTCAAGCTCCGTAGCAACAAGTTCAGGCGACTTTGTTCCCCTAGTGCCTTACAATGGTACCACACCCACGGGAGGAAACTCTCAGCTCATCGACCTGAATGTTTTCTATCAGTCCGGAGATATCGCATGGATGATCACGTCGACTGCGTTGGTCTTGTTGATGATTCCAGGCGTTGGGTACGGCCAAATTCGATCATAGTCACAGTGCGGATCTGATTCCCTTGCAGTCTCTTCTACTCCGGTCTCGCTCGTCGGAAATCCGCCCTATCTCTGATCTGGCTGTCGGTCATGGCCACAGCTGTTGTATCTTTCGAATGGTTTTTCTGGGGTTACTCGTTGACCTTTTCGCACGAAGCTGGTCGATTCATCGGAGCTTTGGACAACTTTGGACTCATGAACGTTCTAGCTCAGCCAAGTGTTGGCAGTGATCGCATTCCTGATCTCCTGTTCGCGGTATACCAGGGCATGTTTGCAGCAATCACGTAGGTTGTTCGTGTTCTGAACACGCCGAGAGGCTGACGTGGCTGTAGGGTTGCCATTGCCGTTGGTGCAGTCGCCGAGCGTGGTCGCATGCTTCCTTGCGTGATCTTCATGTTCGTCTGGTCGACGATTGTTTACAACCCCATCGCATGCTGGCACTGGAACCCGCACGGATGGGCCAACCGTATGGGTGGTCTCGACTTTGCAGGAGGCACGCCTGTCCACATCTCTTCTGGAGTGGCTGCGTTGGCATACGCTTTCGTTTTGGGCCCACGTCGTGGTCACGGTACTCAGGAAGTCAACTACCGCCCACACAATGTCACTCATATCGTCATTGGAACCGTGTTTCTCTGGGTTGGCTGGTTTGGGTAAGACAACCACTTACCTGTACCATACCATCAGGTTGTATGCTAACAGCTCACTAGATTCAACGCGGGTAGTGCCCTCGGTGCAAACATGCGTGCCGTAATGGCAGCCATGGTCACCAACCTCGCTGCAAGTGTTGCAGGCGTCGCTTGGTGCCTTGTTGACTACCGTCTTGAGCAAAAATGGTCGGTTGTAGGGTTCTGTTCTGGCGTCGTAGCCGGTCTTGTGGCTATTACACCTGGATCTGGCTTTGTTGCGCCGTGGGCTGCAGTCGTATACGGCGTCCTCGCCGGCGTCGGTTGCAACTATGCCACAAAGTTCAAGTTCCTGATCGGCTGCGACGACGCCCTCGACGTCTTTGCCGTACACGCAGTCGGTGGTTTCATCGGAAATATGTGCACCGCCTTTTTTGCGGCGTAAGTTCGACTACTCTGTTTGACTCGGGTCGGCCGGCTAACTGTTCTCAGTGATTACATCGCAGCCCTGGACGGATACACTGTCATTGCTGGAGGTTGGATCAACCACCACTGGATTCAACTCGGCTACCAACTCGCGGACTCAGTCGCTGGTGGTGCGTACTCTTTCGGCATGACGATCATAATTTTGTACTGTATCAAGGGCCTTGCGCTGGCGTTTCCGATACTCCGTCTCCGCGCCGACGACACAGCTGAAATCGTTGGTATGGACGAAGCAGAGATTGGAGAGTTCGCTGTAAGTCTAGTGTTCAGAACCCAGCCGGACCTCACTGACCTTATTAGTATGACTACGTCGAGGGAGTTAGAGATGTCCAGCCCATGAGTGAGGAGACGGACGGTCTCATCCAGCATGAGGTGGTCGAGAAGCCATTTGATCCAAACGGTGCAAACCCGCTGGCCGCCCACCCTGCAGGAACCGGTATTGGTGTACCACAAGGCGTGCAAGGTGTATATACCGGTGGACCGGGCTATGTGTGAGCATTCTTGGGGGAGTTCATTACACGTGATTTGTCTATTTCTCTGTTCCGAAGTACATATTTCCAGGTACTCTCGAACTCACTGCTATTGTGGTTTCCTTCAGTTAGATCGCATTATTCATCAGTCTTTATTGATATCGAGCGACGCACAGAGGCTGATAGATCATGTTTTAATCGAGGTCGGTCATGTCTTCACTCTGCGAAACGTTTGACAATGAATGGAATAGAAATGATCATCAGCGTGATAAGAATACCTGTAGAGATTAGCCGTCTATATACGACTCAGCATGATAATGATAAATGGTAACAACATTGTGTTAAAGTTATCGTCGAACAGGCGGCAGAAGGAAGGACCCGCTCGTGGAAGGAAACGTGGACGCGTCCGAATCAGGTTTCAGTGACGCCCCGAATACCTAGCTGGGTACCGAGTAGATTAGCCGTCTAGCAATCTGTCTGTCAATCGCATTATCTCCTTTCTATCCATCTTGGATCATCTAATCGTCGTCTTTCTCGCAATCTGACATCGAACAACACATCGACACAAACAACCACTGCACGTCTCAAGCGCAAAGCCAAAATCGTGTGTCTTCCATACGGGGAAGGAGGAAGAGCCGTGATTCGCAGGCCACGCTCCCTTAAACTCAACGCCGCGTGGATCGAATTCGGCAGGCATGATCGAACGCGGACGCGAGCAGCTGCTGCAGTCTTTGCCGGCTGCGACTCCCTCTTCCGCGGCTTTGGCAGCTGCGTCGCTGCCTCCGATACAACCTCCTACTTTGACAGCTTCCCGCCGGGTTCCATTGCCTCTTCCAGAACTCTATGGCGGATCACCCACTTCGACACAACAGTCACCAGTAGTAGACATCTCTGCCAATCCCTCGACCTTGGCCGCCAATCCTACATTCCTCGCCGCTGGCGACCGCTCTCTATCTCCCTCCTCCGCGAGTGGCACTTCACCTGCGAATACGAATAACCTACAGAATACCATCTCCCGTCGATCACCGATAATTTCGCCCATTATGGAAGAAGCAGACAGACGGCCAGACCTTAACACGGTTGACTCGTCAGGCACTGCCAGCTCTTCAGATTTTGACGACGGCTCCGATTCAACACCCGCATACTCTATCGACGGCAACGGTCGTTCGCACTATGGTACAAACGAAGACGTGACCCCTCCGAGTGCCGTGTCTTCTTATGGATGGCCTCAAAACCCCATGATGTCTCGGGCAAGAACTGGAAGCAGCGCCGAATACCCTGTTCCTCCTGCCATCGCTACCAATGGACTGCACAGCGCCCAGCAGCGTCCTAGTCGCCCTTCTGCTGCTTCCAGACAAGCTTCGAATGCTTACAACCCCGCTCGAAGACCACATCAGTATTCTTTAAATAGTAACAGCAGCAGAACACGGACTGGTTCTACCCATAGGAGTAGGAGAACAGCGAATCAAGAGTACCGTGCACAGGAGAAGGCATATGTACAAAGGATACGACAGGACGCAGATAACGATCTGATCATCGACACACGACCACCCGACCTCGATTATGCCGAGTCATCCTTTTCCGATGAAGAAGAAAGCCCCTCGACCACCGACTACCCCGAAGATCCTTACGACCAAGAAACATTACTTTGGTACGGGAACGAGGAGATGCAACCGTCCATGGAGGAACTCAAGATACCCGAGAACAGAGAACGTCTGGAATGGCACTCGATGTTGGCCAGTGTATTGACAGGAGATGTCGTGAAACAGGAAAAGAAGCGTTTAATTGGCGGCACAGAGCAGCAAGGAGACAGCACAATCAAGACCGAAGTATGGATGGGTGTACGAGCGAAGACCTGCGGACGCACCATCGCCGCACAACGACGCATGATTGACGACGGCAGATCAACAGTCAAGAGCTTGGTCGAAGCTATCATCACTTTTGAGATCAAGGGTGAAGCCGAGGCCGGGAAATCCGCCGTCGAGCAGGTTCACGATGTCGTGAAGAAGATCGAAAAGATAGAATCGCTGTACCCTACGCGCGAGCAGTTCCGCGAAAGTAATCCTCGCGCCGCCTCGCAAGGCTACGAAGATGCCTGTGACGCTGTCATCGCCTGGCACAATACCACGGAGCTCATCAACACCGAGCTGAGTGTACTCCAGAAATGGGTCGGAAACGAAGAGCTAGATTTTACAAAGGCCAGGGCACCACCGCCAGGAGAGGCCAACAATCGCCTGTTCGACGACTCTTCCTTCATCGACCGTATTCTCAAGGAAGATGGCCTAAAGTCGCTTCAGGGCGAGGGCAACATCCTGGAGAGTGTTAACAGCATCATCCACAAAGCCAAGGCCACTCTGATCGGCAACGCTGAAGGGTTTGCTGACCGCCATCTGCCACCATATATTGAAGAACTCCTCACCCTTATCAACTTTCCATCCCGTCTTATCCAGGAGATTATCCGCATGCGTCTCAACTATGCAAGGAAAATGAAGGACCCGGCACAGCAAGGTATCATGATGGCCGAGCAGATGATTGTCCAATTTCAGATCCTGCTCAACCTTGCCGTTCGCACCAAGCTGGCGTACATCGTTATCGCTCAGCCAGAACCTGGTTGGGATCTTCCTCCATGCATTGACGAAGGCTTTGATCACGTCGTGCTTGACGCATTAAAGTTTTACTTCAAGATGTTGAACTGGAAGTTGATGGCCAACAAGAACACCTTCAAGGAGGCCGAAATTCTGGAACAAGAGTGGGGCTTTTCGAACGATGTTGGCAGACACTTTGAGGGGGGTGATGTCGAAGTAGCCGAACAATTCAGGTCAGTCGAAACCCAACGACTTCGTTTTCCGAGATATGCTAACGAACAAAGCTTGCTCACCTCCAAGTCGCTGTCGCGTCTGACCGCCCATTTTGAGAGAGAATTGCAGAAGCGTCCAGATGAACTACCCGGTGCTGAGATGGACAAGCGGTACAAAAACATCTTGGATTCTGTTCGTGTCCGACAAAGAAAGATATTCCGTTTCTCGAGAATGTTGACACAAAGATTTGAGAACGCCACCGAGTATAGCATCAACATGGACTCTGACTCACTTCGGGACTTGGTAGACGCACTCATTGTGTCTGGCCATTTTCTGGTCGAGATCGACAAGTCTCTGAACGATGACAAGCAGATCCACCTGATCGCATCACCTGCTCTTCATGACCGGCCCAAGGACATACAATCTCTGCTTGGAACCTGCTACCACGCCGAGGATAATCCAGAGGACCCTACCAATCCTTATGTACTCATGCTGCATACCAACCACGAACAAGAACTTTATTGGGATGGTGCACGACTCGAGGGATACGATATTCGTCCTCCACATCTGGACATCAGGCCTGGATTTCTACGTGTCATCGCCGATGGCTCTCTCGGACGGCTCGCAACAGCAAACTCCACTTTCACGACCGTCACGAATAACTTTCTTAACCTCGTAACGCCACAGCGAGCAAATCTCACGCGTGTAAATCAAGAGCTTCAGAAAATCAGGCGCACAGCCTACAAGCTATCCAATACCATCATGGACAGTGTCGACATTGTCCGCAAACAGACTGTGGGTCTGGAATGTCAGGAGCTCGTGCAAACCTGTTTCGCATTTGCGACCGAATTTGGACAGCGTTCAGTGCTGTACATGGATCAAAATCGAAGAGCCTACCACAACCTGAAGATGACCCGCCTCGCCCTCGATTGGGTAAGCTTTATTTGTGATGACTGCATAGCGTCTGATCGGAAGACATTCCGATGGGCAGTCGTTGCACTCGAATTTGCAATGGTCATGACCAGAGGTCAAAATATTCTGTCCATTAGCGAAGACGAGTACGCTAGGCTCAGGTCAAAGGTCGCAGGCTGTATGTCTCTTCTCATCAGTCATTTCGATATCATGGGTGCACGTTCGACCGTTGCGGCCCAGGCAGAAAAGCAACGCCTCGAGTCCATGGCCGGGAAGCTTCGTATGGACGTCAGCAGACTGAAGGACGACGAAGAATCATCTCGCCTTGTTAGGGAACAGTGGGCCGAGCAGCTCCAGGCTATCGACGATGCTCGTAAGGAGCGTGAAGGAGAACGTCAAGCTTTGGGCAGAGTTCTCGAAGACTCGAACGAGGCCGATCGCGCTCTTACATATCTCTCTGCATCTGCTGGTAACGTTGTCATGAGATGGCAGCAAGGTCAATTCGTTGGTGGTGGTACTTTCGGTACCGTGTACGCCGCCATCAACCTCGACTCGAACCAGCTTATGGCAGTCAAGGAGATCAGACTGCAAGATCCTCAGCTTATTCCGACCATCGTAGCCCAGATCCGAGATGAGATGGGCGTCCTTCAAGTTTTGGATCACCCCAACGTTGTCAGCTACTATGGTATCGAGCCTCACAGAGACAAGGTCTACATCTTTATGGAATACTGCTCTGGTGGATCTCTCGCTGGTCTTCTCGAGCACGGACGTATCGAAGACGAGACCGTCATCCAAGTCTACGCACTCCAGATGTTGGAGGGTCTGGCTTATCTTCATGAGGCTGGCGTTGTTCATCGCGACATCAAGCCAGAAAACATTCTACTTGACTACAATGGAGTCATCAAATTTGTCGATTTCGGAGCGGCAAAGGTCATTGCCAAGCAAGGCAAGACGCTCGTTGCAGACAACGGTCGTGGTGGTGCGCAAAAGTCCATGACTGGTACACCAATGTACATGTCACCAGAGGTCATCAAAGGAGGTTCTCACGCCGGCGCTCGTCATGGTGCCGTGGATATCTGGTCTTTGGGCTGTGTCATCCTCGAAATGGCAACAGGCCGCCGTCCATGGGCCACTCTCGATAACGAGTGGGCAATCATGTACAACATTGCGCAGGGAAACCCACCACAAATGCCAACTCGCGAACAGCTCAGCGATGGCGGACTGGATTTCTTGAAGAGATGCTTCGAGAAGGATCCTGCAAAGCGTATCTCCGCAACAGAACTCTTGTGCCACGAGTGGATCTTGCAACTTCGCAATCAGCTCTCGCTCGAGCCAGGAACTCCACAGACTCCAGCATTGGAGAGCAGTAGTAGCTGGGGAACCGCTGCCTCGAGACAGAACACAAACACTTCTTCATAGGATGGGAGTAGTCTTAGTTGTCTCAAAGGGCGTGGCTGGAAGCCGAGGAGGACAGTGTCATGGGCCTCATAGATTGGTGGTGACATCGGTGCGAGCATCAGTGGATTGTTTGGAACGAGCATGGCATGGGTTGGGGTGCATCTTTACCATATCAGCATGGCATCGCAGTTGCATTGGTACCAGACCGCGGCGTTCTGGGAAAGGCGAATCTGCTCTCGATAGATACCTGAGTCTTCTTTTTAATGTACTGAAAGTTATGCTAATAACTTTTCATGTCCTTTCGCTGTTATATTTGCGTCTCATGGAAGTGCTCGTCATCTAGATATCAGCCTTGTTTAGGGAGGTAAACAGCGTTAGAAGACACGAACTCGCAGTCAGATTACTAGAAAGAGCGAATTATGATGAAGATCTCTTCACGAACCGTAAGGGCGGTCCATCAGCCTACTGCTCACCTCAGGCAACAGGCCTGTACTTGCAAAATGTCGTGCCAAGCCTCTAAAATCACCGCAGATTTTTGGCCGCATCTTCAATCCATCAATTCAAAAACCGCTCTTCTAGATCGTGAATGATGCAGTCGAAGCCACTGGATTCAAGCAGTCTCTAGAGTCCGAGCAGAACAGAGTGCAACAGAGGGATAATAAATTTCTTAGACGGTATTCTTCGCCGCAGGCCAGCAACACCAGCAACACCAGCAGTATTCGCTTGAATTGTTCTCAAAAGCCATATATAGCCTACCTTATCCGGCCCAGTCTGTGCAGGCTATCGGCAAATCAACCAAAGACGCAATGCAAGAATACCTGGTCCGGTTTGCCCAGAGGCATGAGACATTTCGCTTGCCGGAGCTGGAAGCCCTGGCGACCATGATCGGGGCTGAAATGGAAGTGGTAGAATACGATGACGATGTAGGTTTTGATCTCTACAAATAGAAGCATGAGGCAGGGTGAGCCATTGGCTTTGGTAGAGTAGATCTTGAAGGTCAAGGCAGGTCAATTTCCTTCTCACACTCTCATCCCGCCATGCTCACCCTATCTCTTGTTCGCTCTTGCGTCTTTGAAGTTTTTTTCTGGATTGCGTAGCTGACCGAACCAGTCACCATTCTGCATACTACGCCTTCCATCAGACGAGATTGCAGTAACATTGATCACACGCTCAATCCTCTCACTCACCATCTCCGCGCTCTGGGGCCACGGCGTCGATCTTCCAACCCTACACATCTCGGTCCAATCGCGCATGTCGACCACCTGGCCATCCTACCACATGTCCGCCTTCAACTTCCAAATCGACTCGTTCCGGGGCAAACGCTCCCGCGAAGCAAAGAACGCCATCATCGAGTCCTTCGACTATCTCGACCTGCAGGGACCGATCGTAATGACCACCTCGCTCGAGAACCGGACAGTGCACACCTTCCTCATCAGCGAGGAGTACACCCTCCGCCGCCCGGGCGAGCCGTACATAGAGCCGAAGCGGTTGTTCTTCTCCCGCCTGCTGGCCGCTTCGTCGCGTGATGTCGTCGCCAAATACGATCTCAAGAAGCGGTTTTACATCTCCACGACGTCGATGGATGCGGAGTTGGCGCTTGTCACGGCGAATCTGGCGCTCGCGGGACGGGGCAAGGTGCATTATGATCCGTTCACCGGCACGGGATCGTTTCCGATCGCGTGTGCGCATTTTGGGAGTTGTGTGCTTGGCAGCGATCTGGATGGCCGGAGTATCAGGGGTGCGGGAAAGAGTAAAGGAAAGGGTGCGACCAAGGCGGAGAGGAGTGTCAGGGGCAATTTTGGGCAGTATGATCTGCTGGCGAATTATCTGGATGGGTTTGTTGCTGATCTGACGAATACGCCTTTGAGAAGTGGGAGGGATGCTGTTGGTGAGGGTGCACAGGTCGGAAAAGCGGCGAGGATCACAGGCAGATGGCTCGACGGTGTCTGTTGCGATCCTCCTTATGGTGTTCGCGAAGGTCTCAAGGTCCTAGGCAGCGTGAAAGAGGAGCTGCAGTCAGAAGTCATGCTCAAAGACGGCCGACCTGCCCATCTCGTCGAAGGCTACATCCCGCCGAAACGGGCGTACAGTTTCGAAGCCATGTTGGCTGATATACTGTCGTTCGCGTTCCACACCCTCGTCGACGGAGGTAGGCTTTGCATGTGGATGCCCACGGCCAACGATGAGGACATGGAATTGGCTATACCCAAGCATCCTGGGTTGAGGTTGGTGGCAAGCTGTGTGCAAGAATTCAACAAGTGGTCGAGGAGGTTGTTGACGTGGCAGAGATTGAGTGACGGGCAGGTGGACTGGGATGAGGTGACGAAATGGGAGAGAAATGATGGATTGAAGACTGGGACTGCGGATGAGCTCAATCAATTTAGGAGAAAGTTCTTCGAGGGCTTCAAGGAGCAGCAGGAGAGCACCATGACGAAGTAGTGATATAGTCATGGCCAGAAAGGCATCGATCTAAACACATGGATATACATAAACTTGTAGACCCTAGGTTGGTTTGGACGACACTACGATGTCCGAAATTTTATGAACATAGCTGATGGTAATACAGTACACAGTATTCAGATATGTGAGCGAGACTAAAACTATTAATTCAAGAGACCGAATTGCCGAGTACACTGAATCTAGTCTACAGGGCCATTTAGCTGAGGTAAATAGCTCGGTGAGTTGCCTGAATACATATCCGCGGCTCGGCAGACCTGCCTCTCTTGATGACCACATTTTATATGCCTTAAGTTTTGCTCCAACACGACATCACCACCTTGCTACACATTTCATTTCGCAGATACGCCAAAGAACCAACATGTCTACATTCGGCTCACCAGGCGGGCGCCAACAATTCGGAAAGCCACTACCACCAGAGCGAGGCAGCTTTCCCCTCGACCACGACGCAGAGTGTCAACCGATCATGAAGCAATATCTTCGCTGCCTGCGCGCGCACAAAGGCGTCAACGACGACGAGTGTCGCATGTTGAGCAAATTGTATCTGCAATGCAGGATGGACAGGAATCTGATGGCGCCGGAAGAGATGAGGGTTCTGGGATACAAGGATGATGGGACTGGAGCAGTCCTGACTGCGGGCTCAACGGCGGTCGCGGGACATACTAAGACTGCTGGTGATGCGAGGAGAGAGGGTTGATCAAGCTGTTAAGAGAAGTAAATGCGAAGACGAGATAGTGGTTCGGTCGCCGGAAAGAGGATCTTACAACCACGACACGGAGTCAACTCGCAAAATGAACAAGCCGCCAAACGCTGCTGCTCACAGTTCGCTGGTGCTCGTCTGACCAGGAAAGACCCGGCCTCGGAACCCTTAGCCTGTATAACGAGACCTGTTCAACAACAACGAGCACGCCTCGCCTGCTAGAAAGGCCCGAGTCACAACCGCCGCGGAACGAAAGCTATAGACAAGCTCGCGATTTGAGGGGAAACACGAGAACCAGGACCTGGGACCGGATGTGAAGGGACCTTTGATTCCGGCATCGCAGTCTGTGCATTCACGCCGCCTGAAGTGTGACGAGGGTGCGCCGACCTTGAATCAACATTAAGAAGTGCGAGTCTCACGGCACAGAGACCAAGGATCTGGGGATTGGCCGTATGAGTAATCCATCAGGCTACTCATCTTACCGAACGAAGCCTGTAAAAAACCTGCTGGCGCTGCGAGAAAAGAGGGCCAATCACAGGCTACCAATAAAGATGCAGAGTCAAAGGCAAGATAGAAAGGTATATATCACGAATCAGTACCAAAAGTCTTCCCCCCCTCCTCAAAGTACCTATCCTCGTCCCTCGTATTCTTCCGTCCCAACCACCTATTCCTCCACGGATACCTACCAAACCTCTTCAACGGCTCAAAGTGGTACCCCTCATAAGGAATCATCAACCCCAGAAACTTCTCTCCTCCCTCGTCGCCATTCCTCCGCGCGGCCTCTAACATGCCCCGCAGCACTGTGGCGAGATACTCGTGATCGCGCACCGACTCGCTGTGCTCGAGCGGCATGTTGAACCACACGCGCCACCCCACGACCTCCCTGAACCGGTCGCATTTATCAATATCCATGTCGTGGATCGCGTCCGTCACGGCGCGGCAGATGCGGTCGTAGTGCTCGTAGACGACGCGCTGGCTTTCCCTCCGGAAGCAGTTACGCGTCGTCTGGTCGAGGAGGATGGTAATAGCGAGCGCGATATCCTCGTTCGGGAGGATCTCAGAACCAGATCCCTGGCTTATAGTGAATTCCCGCACGAACGGTGCTGCGAAGGCCGAGTAGTGCGCTTCGCGGTCCGTGTCTATGCTTTTGAATTCTGGTAGTGCCCATCTCGAGGGCCCGATGCTGTCTAGGAGCGGCATGCAGAGAGCGGCGACTTTCGAGTCAAAGGCGCTTTTCTCCTCGTCCGTGGCGCCGAGGCCGAACCATGTCTTTATGTCTTCGTCTGAGGGGGCGGAGACTGGCGTGGGGTAGGTCCGTATCCAGAGATGAAGCAGTTTGCTGTAGAAGTCGGTGTTGAATAGCGCGGGATCCAGGCTGTATGATTCGTGGTCTGACATTGTTGTGGTTATGTGTATAGCAATGTGAACTTGAATCACGCCGATGTTTGTTAAGCGGGTGGTATAAGGCCAGACCAGTTGATGTAGGTATATTGTTAGCGTGACAAGTGACAGTTTGAATAAATTTAGTATGTACACAGAGGTCTCGTTTGTATATATGATGCATACACCTGTGGCCAATCTCGGGGCCAACCTCGTCGTCGACTACTTACTGGTGATGTTCGCATCCACAGTTGAGTAGATTAATCGCTTACCGAGGCACGACGTTCAGACCAAAGCGGATCTGTCCGCCCGCAACACCGCGATCTCGGGCCGCCGCATCGCTCACAGCGCGAGCTTAACCTTATCAGCACCTTTCCATCAATGGCACTGGACGCATGAGCGAGGTCTTCAGGTTCTGCTTGTAGTTCCTTCAAGCCGAACCAGATTCATCGCGGCGCACACTGATTTTGGTGTGGTGAGCATTTGACGGTGACACGGCGGAGTCGAGTGGTGGTCAACTCTCTGTACTCCTTAGACGACTGGAGCATCGAGTCCTCATCTGTTCGTCGAATCTGTGAGTACGCATTACGTAGAGTCTCAATTTGTCAAATATCTCCGCATCGAGACCATCTTGTCGTGGATACTCGGGTTGTACAGACTGACGCAGTAGGCATTCCGCACGAGCTTTGCTAAGTTACTACTGTATACTCGGCTCGACCGGCGGTCCGCATGAATATGCAAGTCATACCAAGCTGCATGCGCCCGCACCGCATTGCTCGTGTTCTGTTCTCGGCTCTCTTCTCTTTCTGCTACCGTTTCATAGATAGTCGGGGGCCAACTACTTTAGACTCTTCCACGATTCGGAAAAAATATTGGTCATTCGGAACGATCAAGTGCTCTACCTACTGCTCGCAATAATCATGCAGCAGATAAGGGCCCTGCGTCTTTGTGAATGGAATGATGAGACTCCACAGCGAGCCGAACCTTGAATTATCGTCTTTAATCATCCGCTGATCTCTAAACGTCAGTACACCATCTTTGACATCTCGATGCACAGGCTTTCTTCGACGACCGAAATGATTCATCGCGAACCCTTGATGCGAAAAATAGGCACCAGTTCAATGCAGGGTGCGGTATCACGTACATGAAGATGACCAAAAGCCGTTGGACTATCCGATGACCCCATGGCTCGCTTCTTTTGATGCTTGAAATAGCGGCGTCATATCGCATTGCATGAAACACACGGACATCAGCGGGCAGACTTGAACGTGGTCTCGATGCCGAACCATAGATCATTCATGCGGGTCACGGGTAGGGCAAAACTTACCGATCTCTGCGGTCGCAACCGAAAGACACGTCGGATATGAATGATGTTTGACACGTTGATGCATTCGCGATAGCTAATTGTTCATCCAAGCCGCGACACGGTTTCCTGCGAGTCGCGCTCCAAAGCGCATTCCTGTCGAGCCCATTGGGAAATAACTCACCGTGTACCATAGCAGACAGACTAGCTGGACGATTGAGGAGACTAGTGTCAACAACGTGCTGTGAAGCTGTGATGATGATTAGCACATTGTATGCGACAATCTAGAATTACACTTACACCGAGGGCGAAGTATAGCGTCAATGCGATCGAGCCGAAATATGCGGCAGTGAACGGAAGGCGCTCCGTCGATAAGAGATGTTTCACTGGTCACGGATTAGCCATGTGTGATCATGAGGTACCTTGTCACGACTTGAATGCAATACTCACCATACACCCACGGGCCCATCATGACCGCCCAGCTTGCGAGGAATAATACGGATGCTGTTGTCCATCTGATCAAAGCAAGGATGTCAGTATACAATTGCTTAGTGATCGAGTAACTATAAGCGCCGTGAAAATGCGCTAAGAAAAGATAGGGTATGTGTATAAGGAAGCAGATCGAGACATGTGCGACACAGATGAAGAATGTTTGGGTGTCGAATAGAGGAGAATAGAGCCTCTAGCTGTGAGGGACGGGAGCTAATGCAGTCGAGGGAGCGACCGAGTGGCCGCATGATCGACTTTTGAGCGATTATGTAGCGGAGGTCAGCCTGGGGGTGGCGTCGATCGGCAAGCCGACTCAAACGTGAGGACGCGATGCGGTGATGTCGGACTATATTGATGTATGCTGTGTTGATCTGAATATTGCCGTACAATGTGTCGATGACACGCTGACTTGGATTGATGCGGTCTCGACCCCACCATCTTGAGAAGAATTGCAAGCTAAAGCCAAAACAGGAAATGAAATGTGTACGTACAGTAGCGCAAATTTCCTGGGTTTGAGCGAGAGAATTGGAAATAATGTGAAGCAAATAACGAAAAGTGCGAGAGCGGCGAGATTGAGGGCCCCAAAGATGAGCAGACGGTCCCATCGACTGACTATATAATCTTGGTCAGTACGGATAGATTTATGTAATGCCAGCAAAGCAATGAGCTGGCAAGGGGTAAGAGTGATGAGAACGCAGAGATGCATCGGACCGTCATGCGCTAGGTGGGTTGATAGGCTCTCGCAGAGTGATGCGCCTCGCACACTACGTTCTGTGTCGACTTCATAGTGTTGGCCGGTACAGTGTGCGAACATTGCAACTGCCCGACTCATGGGCACACCACGGGCGTTATGCAGTACATGCGCTAATTGTACGGATCATTTGGACGTTGATCGACCGACCAGACCGAGTACGTATAGAGGGCAAAACCGGATATGTCAAGACTTACGTGCAAACCAAGCCTCCTCCTCTTCTCTTCTGGTGCGTGCGGGCAGTGGTGCCCCGGCCGATTCGTTCTCGTACAGCGGCAACCTGATGTTGCCATTGGTGAAAGGATTGTATGATTGTAGTTTGCCTAGAAAGGGTGTCGAGCTTGTCGCAGTTGTCGCGGGTACAGCTGGGTCTCTGCGACTCCAGCCCAATGAGCCAATGCCGTCTCTGAATGACGAGGAGGCCATGGCGTGCGAAGAATTATGTTGCTGCCGAGCTTGGTGAGCTCAAAGAGAGTCGATGTGAGGTGCAAATATGCTTTGTTGCCGCCTGTTCTAGGACGCGTGGACCAGAGATGGTGCAGCTACTGCCGTGAGAGCCGATTGGAAATCTGCAGTGCAGGTGCAGATCGTGGCTGAAGAGCAACTCGAGGGTTGGCCGAGTTGAAAGCCCAGAACGAGCCTTCCTCGTTTGAGTACGTGACTGCTTGCGTTTGTAGTCACACGAAGAGGATGTAACCAAGCTTGAAAGAGAAGTTGCAGACGGGGGGTTTCGGAAGACCGAAATGGCGTGCAGATGAGGTGCAGCTGATCGGTGTGGGTGATTGAAAACACTAGTAGACCTGCGCAGTCTCAAACGTCGAAAAAGATGTGAGATGACTGCTAGGAGTAGGCTTGTGACGGAGTCGTCTGCGAGACAAGATGAAGCGCGGAGGGTGGACGCGCTGATGGTTGCAGGATTGGCGTTGCGCTCTAGGCAGCAGAGTTGGCTGGATAAAGCGATGACTCGATTGACTAACAATTAAGCGGCGACGATTCGAGGCCCGACAAATTTAGCTGACACTCAAAGACACAAAGATATTGCCGGCCATGAAGTGTTCTGATATGTGAGGCTCAAGATGTGCGTGGTGTGCATGAGCTGCTTCATGTTCACCTCAAGCTGCAGGAGGTCTTGGCGCTAGCATCAAGCCAACAGCAATGCAGGCAGCTGCCACCGTCGCGTATGCGAACGAAGCCGATGTCGATCAAAACCTGTTTGGGCAAGCACTAAGAACTAACACGATCCGTTCCGTCCGCAAATCAATGGATCTCTGGTTCGATGTTGCATTAGCGCGCCTTTCGAGGTTTGCTCGGATTTAATATCGACTTCTTGGTTCTTGGACACACATCCATTTTCCAAACCTGGTCGTCTTTCCTTGTACGTCCTCACCGGACGCGCCTCTCACACGCACCATTCTCACTCCTATCAAGACGCTTCAGGGTTGTTCGCGGTGTGACCACAGTAGTGCGATCTAGCGTGAACCAGGTCTACGGGTCGGTGTGGTCGCTCGACTGGGCATTGTAGCATGACTGTCGAATGACAAGGCAGCAGAACTGACACACATTGTCACCACGGCACTTTGATGAGAAACAATAGACTTCATGACATGTTTTCATCTCTATTCCATCCCACCTTTGCACATGCTGAACTGATAAGCCACGCCCTGTGGAGCAGCTAGAATGGCATCAAGAGAGGAAGAGGACGATGAGTCGTACTTTGTGCAGGCAGCAAGCTACCTTAGGCAGACGTATAAATAGACTTGCCGCCTCCGACTTGATCTTCTCTTGTTTCTCTGTGTATCAAACCAAAGTCAATATCGATCGTTCGCAACTCTAAAGCCCCTTGCTTTGTTACAGCTGTCAGATACTTTGATCACTTTCGAGACCTTGATACCCCACTTCATACATAGTCTGATCGGACAGCTGCATCGACCGTCGGCATTGCTTCCACTTAGACTCGACACTTGCCGACCACATCAGCAACAAAAAGTGAGCAAAGCATCTGCTTCACGGAACAAAGCGGACTGAATAGCTGAACATCATCCAGCAGCCAGTCATCGTCAGCTTCTGCCGCCATTGGCTGTCGGAATCCACTCTCGACGCAGCCTTCAGCCTACCACGGTGAACCCCTCCAAGCGTTCAACATCTGATCAATCACGCCGCTTCTGAACAACGACTTCTAGTTCTGGTGAAGCATTTACACTTCCAGAACGTGACTGTTGATAACGTCCTCGAAACGGATAAGAAGGGCACACTATCCTCGTGTCGTTCCTCGCTCACCGCCTCCATAGACCTTGGCACCGCCGACCGTCCAACCGTCGCATCTGGCCAACCGTTCCCTGGTTCGTCGACCAACATTCAGACATAACACCATCTCCTCCGTCACGCAATTTCAAGCTCCATCCAGCCTCTCAAGTCTCCGTCCTCTCACTACACACATTGACTTTCTCTTGTATCATTCCCTCTTTCCCATTGGAGGCATCCGAGACCCGACGCTCGATTAAAGCCAACAGCCTGAGCCTCATCCTTGGCGGTGGATCCCGAGCTGCCAATCAAGGTTCAGCAACAGCACCTCACCTCCCGTATCGGATCGCGGCATCCACAGCGACCAGACGCCGGGCCCCCGCGAATTTCGCAATCCTTATACGCATAGGCGAACTGCGCTCTGCTGTGCTTGGAACGACCAGACTAGCCCGACCCGCGAATCACTTACGGAGTACAGCCGTCATTTGCCTATAACCACTGTCTCTGTCTCATACTACCCTTTTCCACCTCATTTCTTCTGGCTTGTGACGACTTGTTCTTAGTCTGTCGCACAAGTCGGCAGTGCTTCGCATCACCCTCGACCACACACGATCTGCTCATACACCGCTTGGACGAGTCGTACGTTTCTGACTCACGAGTCCCGCGCTCGTCTTCCACCCACACACCAAAAGGGGTCAACCTCCAGCAACCACCCGTCTCCGTCCGACCTTGATTGTCGCAAGCCAGCCAACCATCGACTCAAGCCAATCGACACCTCATCTGCGACTGTACCATCTGTCAGATCCTCCAAACTACTGGTAAGTTGGCCGCACGTTCCTCGAACCCCTCATATTCGGTAGCCTGTGTGGTCTTCCACCGCATCTTCGCATCACACCTGCGACACCCTCTTGCGCTTGACAGGAATGCAGCACCACCTGTCGTCATAGTCTGCTATCTGTGTGCGCAATCGCCGAGGTCGACTCTATCAACTCACTCTTTCTCCTCACCTCACCGTCACCAGGCGGCTACAGCCGGCTGTGCATTCACTTTGACCCCTACATCTTATACCTCTGTGAGCCGCTTTGACTAGGAACGACATTCGCTAACAATTCTCTCCGCACAGGTTACAAATCGGCCGAAGTAAGCGAGCTAAATCAGCGACATTCGCGACACATTTTCGCATTTGATTCAACCTAACCAATCCTTTCTTCGTTAGATGGTTTCGGGGAATCGATCCGAGTAATGCCTGACTACTGTGAGTCTCAATCCTAACCACTGTGGCGGTGCGACAAAAAGAAAGAGATGGCGTTTGCACACGTGGATACTGTCTCGCGGATCGCCTTCCATGCTTCCGCTCTGCTCAAACATGGCGCTGACATGTACCTAGCCGGAATAGCCTTTACCGAGTTCCCCCCGTTCGAATCCCAGACCGACCAGACCGACCAGACCAGAGATAAAAACGACTCTCCCCTCCAATTCACCTTCGAAGAGCAGTTTGAAGACTTGCACAATACACTCAAGATCGACATGGCCGGCTCGGGTTCTCCTTTTATCAAGCCGGAACCCAACGACTTTTTTGGCTTCAACAATTTCAATAGCCCACACCAGGGCAACGGCTTCAACATGAACAACATGAACAACTTTCAGAATGGTGGTATGAGTGGGCATGGCATTGACCCATCTCAACTGGGTCAGAACGGAAATATGTCGGCCAGCTACGGACAGAACATGTCGGGTAGCTTCATGTTGGGTAACGCTGGCATCGATGACGATGAGCTGGCAGAATTGGCAGGAAGCCTTGACAACGGTCACAACAACCAAGGCTTCCACGGCCACGGCATGAATCAACAACAGAACTTCTACAACGATGGCAGTATGAACATGCCACAACAGCAGCAGCAAACCAACATGAACATGTACTCTCACACACCGGAAGGAGCGCCCATCCAATCTCCATTTGTCAATCACGATGGATTTAACTACGGACAGTTCAGATCGACTGGTCAATTGGGTACTTCGGGCAACTTTACCGGATCTGGCAGTTTGATGCGCGCACAACAGATCCAGAACATGGAGCGCAAAATCTCGGAATCGCGAAGCCCTGCGTCTCCTCACCAGGCGGCCGGTATCAGTAACTTGCATATTGGAGAACCTGAATACTCGATCCCAATGCAACCGCAAATGATCAATCACAGACACTCGGCGAGCATGTCAAACGGATTTGATGGCTCCCAGAGTCATTCGTGGGGCGACCCATCACAGTTCGGTTCTTATCCTCATAGTCATCAACTACAGCATGCTCAAATTTCCGAAGTACTCAGGTCTGATCACGGCAGGGCTTCTTCTTCGGTGCCAAAGGTTGAGCCAGGAATGTCCGGACCACCGTACGTGACTCAAGAAGCCAAGAAGCGCAGAAGAAGAGAATCCCACAATCTTGTTGAGCGCAGAAGGAGAGACAACATCAACGAGCGTATTCAGGATCTCGCTTTGCTTGTTCCGCAACACAGGCTGGAGGACGACAAAGTTCGTAAGCATCTTCAGACCAACTCGCCTCTGTCACCATCCCTCACCGCAGCAAACATGTCTCCTCCATCGAACTCTCTACTCTCTACTTCCGGCAGTCGTCGTGCGGGCGGCAGTATCACTCAAGGGCTTCCACTCGAGGACAAAGACAAAGGCCCAAACAAGGGCGACATTCTCAACAGCAGCGTCGCCTGGGCTCGTGATGTCTTGTGGTACATGCAAACGAAGCTCGAGCAAGAAGAGAAGCTCAAGGCATTGATCAACCAGCTTGGCGGTACGTGGCCGTTCGAGATGAGTGATGACGAGCAGCGCATGCACAGCGAGATCACCGAAGTCCTGGAGCGCAACCTCCAGAGTAACAACGTCCTTCCTTACAGTCGTGCTAACGGCACCGGTCTTCGTGTACCTGGATACACTAATCTCGCCGGAGATGCAGTTTCTGGGGAGGGCCACATGAACTACAACAACGGTCAAAGCATCAGCCCTGGAATGCAAAGCAGCAGCAGTGGAGGTGCGAACGCGAACTGGATGAACAACGCCGTGTTCAAGGAAGAGGAGGAATTCGATGAAGACATGTTGTAAACAGTTTGGTCTTTACGATCAAGCCTGCTTGGCGAACGCGGGTTCGGCGAATTTTCACTTCCTCAGCGCACACTACCGTATTGCAGGATGATCAACTCAACTCTTCACACTCGTTGTCGGTATCGATCGTTACAAGGCGACTTCACATGTATCACCGTTTCGGCATGGATGCAGGCGCATATGGGTTGACTTTCTTCGATTTGACGGATTGAATGAGCATGCGGCTGGACGACTGAACGATGGATGGATGGATAGAATTGAGATTTGCAACACCATACCCCATACCCATTTGCTTGCTGTTTGTTTTGTTAGTCATCGGGCGCGCGCAATTCCAGACTTGTTTCTGTTTCACTGCTTCATGTCCTCATGATACTTTCTGTCAAGATATACCTTACCAATAAGGTAGTTCTCGGGCATTCGCTACTGCTGGATGGTGGCATGTAGTGCCCGATGCTTCCTTGCATGTATTATATATATTCTTCTCTTCTCCGGAAGGTAATCTACAAGTCGTGCTCGGCGAAATCTTGAACACTATCGTGTTACCCAGCATACTTCGGGGCATAGTACATCATGTGTATTTAAGAGCCATTGTTGTTGTCCATGCTCAATCGCCGTCTGCCATTCGAATATTGACGGTTATGTCCGGGTGAGGGGGTGGCTTGGTGGGGTGAGATGTGGGG
>Ga0268246_10000268_pt1 | contig 27366 bp, 22 predicted proteins | sample AgamicOrSfe_FD_200242 | JGI IMG/M metagenome (GOLD analysis project Ga0268246, IMG submission 200242) | Agave microbial communities from Guanajuato, Mexico - Or.Sf.e (v2) (version 2) | ecosystem: Host-associated > Plants > Phyllosphere > Phylloplane/Leaf | place: Guanajuato, Mexico | collected...
TGACGCTCATCTCACTAACTGCTTGCAGCCGCTGAGCTGAGCATCGACACAACGACCATCATGCAAATAGGCAGTCCAAGAATAGACGAGTCAAGGCTGCATTATTCACGCACCAGCTCGCGGACTTATATGACCCCACTGCTGCCCGTATCGTGCGACTTAGTGAGACAGGATTTGGTGATGATGGTGAAACATTACTTACCCGGATCAAGCGCCGGCGGCAGCCTCGTCTTGCCGTAATACTCTACGGACGAGGCAAATGCGTTGCACTTGTATTGTTCGCATTGACAGGGCTTTTTAGGCAGCATATGGCCCCTGTATAGTTGCTATTGTTTTGTTTGCCCCTCCCGCTTTTCCGCCGATCGGACGCGGGCCACCGAACACCTGCATATTCCGCTTTGCTTGTTCTTAGCGCTGGGTCTGCACATCACACCTCAGCTTGTGATGTTCACACGTTCACGCACACACATCACGCGCTGCGGTGCGGCTTTGAGATTCGACGTATTGTTGTTGTCAAAACGTTGTCATCGTCGAGACAGAGCATACAGTGATCCACCACAGTGCAAGCAGATTGCGTACAGCACTCTCCGAGGGTCTCCGAGGGAAACCTTAGTGTTCTATGATTATAGTGCAGAGTGGCAGCAGTCAAAGTGATTTGTTGCTTCGAATTTGTGGTTCACCTTTCGGCACTCTCCACGCCGCTGAAAAGTGAGTCCTGGTGTTTTGGAACCAAAATTTCGGAGGCAGCTTCAGGCCAAAATATTATGATTTGCGCCTGTTCTTCTTCGCAGTCGTATCAGTACGGCACCCTTCACAAGTTACATTGTGATATTAAGCAGCGTCATACATGCAACATCACTTTTCATATCTTGTGACACGGCTGCCAAAGAGCAGACAGGATCCGGCCATGCTATCCAGAGCATTGCATTGACGGCACGAAGATCTTTTTTCAATGCACTTGGTTGGCCATCCTCTATGATTCCCTCCGCACCAGATTATGGTGGCACCTCAGTTCAACAGTCTCAATCTTGATCGCAAGCACACCCGGTAGGCATTTGGCCTGCGCCAGGAACTCAATACCCGAGCTACCCCTTCTCCACATTCCAGCTGCCGTCTCACTCCCCCAGCCGACCAATATCCCATACACCGCTGCCTTCATCCCATCGCCCTGCTGCCGCTTTCCTACCTGACGATTGCGCTCTGCCGACATGACAGAGACGTCGTTTTCCACGCTCCAACCCACTGCTATCAGTCCATCACTGTCCACAGCGTGCAAGAAGTCATACACGTAGTGCTCAATCAACCCCCGGATGTTTGTCTCAGCTACGTCTCTCTCGTTGTCAGATATCGAGGGTGAGAAGTAGAGCTGAATGACGACGGTGGCTGGTGCGAGGAGGGCGGAGATCCCTGGCTTGGTGTGGCTGCGGCGCGCTGAGTCATTGGGTAGTTCGCTGAGTGGGATGTGCGACATGAAGATGGATTCGGCCATGAGGTCTTGCAGACCATCAATGCACTGGAGGGTGTGGCTTGGGTGTGGTGTTAGTGTGATGACAAGCTTGAGAAACGCGAGTGTGGATATTGGGAAAAGCACGGATTTATGCTCTGTATACTTTCTCGCAACAAGGTGAGAGATATTGAGATTCCAGGTGATATCCAATATGTCAGTGAACGATTGCAAGTATGTAAGAAACTCACTTTCGTGCGAAATCAGTGTGGTGCTGCACACTTTCGAAATCAAAGAAAGCCCATAGTATGCTTGGATCATCGTGTCCTACTCCATAGTAGGCTCGCATAGGTCCTTTGGGGTGCGAAGTGACCCCCGTATACGCTCTGTAAAGTACCCCGCCAGCAGGGGTGGCAGGATTCATGATAGTCGAGACATTGCAGTCACGAATGCCTGTAGCAGAGAACTCGGTGACAGGCATTGCAGGTGGAAGTGTGCTAGAGTCTCAGAAAAGAGTATGAACTATGAAGGGAGGACAAAGAAATATTGTGGATGAGTCATTGTTCTAGTGTAGAAGATAGGATACTATGTCGCGCATCTTTATATCAGCAGAGTCTGTCTTTCTAGGCAGACAGATTTCATACGAGTGTTGCTGGGGCTGATATGGTGAAGCCGCGTATCTTGCCACGAATCACCGCGCCACATGGTGAAGTCTTCAGCGACAGCACGACAACAACAACAACAACACCAGCCTCACGCTCACAATCATTTCGTATCACCGTTCTCTGTTTCACATCTTTACGTCGTCTGGTTTCAGCATTGACACCAGCGGCATTACCTCATCTCTTATCTCAAGATCACCAATGTGGGCCACAGTGACAAACCTGGGTCGTCATTGGCCAATCGCTAAGCGCGAGCACAACGACATCAGATGCGATTTACGTCAGATCTTCAATGCTTGCGGAAAAGTCGTGTGAGAGTGCCCGGTCCGATGTGGGTGCGATACTACCTTGATAATGATACAGCCAACCTCTTTCACTCCTTATCCTCCTCTTCCGCCTCCTCCTCCTCCCTTCTCCTCCCCCTCCCACTGATCCCACGGCACCCCCTTCCGCAATGGCAATCTCGCCAGCTCCTCCCACCGAGCAATTCGATGCCTCCGCCCTCGAGAAAGATCTCCACACAAATTCTAACCTCGAGGGAAACACCGCCCGCAACAGCACTTCCGAGGGCCTCTCCAAAGCCGAGTCGCATCGCTACCTGAACGAAAACGACGCCCTTGAATGGGTGCGCCAGAACCCAAGCTCAAACGAGCCAATATACATCACATACGCTCCGGATGACAAGGACAATCCCAGGAACTGGAGCAAGGCCAGGAAATGGTACATCACGGTGTTGGTCAGCATGAGCAATGTCCTGACGTGTCTCTGTGCTGGAGGCTGGTCGAGCGGAGCGGCATATGCTGCGGCTGAGTTTGGGGTTTCTGCAGAGGTTTCTACGTTGGGACTTGCTATGTATGTGTTGGGGTTTGCTGTTGGTCCCCTGGTTCTGGCACCATTGAGCGAATACTATGGAAGGAGTCCGATCTACTTCGTTGCGTATGTTCAGCCCGCTCGATGTTCACGACCTAGTGCTGACTTGAAGAAGCTGGTTCCTCCTCGTCATATTCCAGATCCCAGTCGCCCTTGCGCCGAATATTGGCACAGTGATTGTCTGTCGCTTCATCGGCGGCTTCTTCGGCGCAGCACCATTGACGAATACTGGAGGAACAGTCAGTGATCTGTGGAGTAGAAATACCAGCGGCCCTGCCATGGCCATCTATGGTGTTAGCAGTACGAGCGGACCGCCTCTAGCTTTAGTCATCACTGGCTACATCGCACTTAGACAGGGGTGGCGTTTTAACATCTGGATCATAGTATGTCTCCTCAAATCCCTCACAACGACCCTCACTAACAGTCCTCCAGATGGCAATTCTAGGAGCCTACTGGATCCTCATGATAGCAACCCTCCCCGAAACCCGACACACGACCATCCTCGACCGCAAGACCAAGCGCGTGCGCAAAACGATCCAAAAAGAAGGCCTCGGCACCGGCGCCAACATCCGCGACGCCAACGCCGACGAAAAGAAAGGCCTGCACACTCTCTTCAAAATCACCCTCAGCAGACCCTTCATCTTTCTCTTCACCGAACCCATCACGTACGCATCCGCAATCTACAACGGCTTCATCTACGGCCTCGTCTACATCTTCAACGAAGCCTTCCCCCTCGTCTTCGGGGACGGCCATGGCTTCAACACGGGTGAAGCGGGCCTTTCCTTCCTTGGGCTGGTCATAGGACCGCTGATTGGTGCGGCGTTTCACTTCTTGCAGGAACGCTATTACCTCCGGCGTGTGGCGCAGAACAATGGGAAAGGTGTCCCGGAGGCACGGATGTGGATGGGTCTGGCTGGCTCAATCATGCTGCCTATCTCGCTCTTCTTCTTCGCTTGGTGCTCGTTCAGCAGCGTGCACTGGATCGCGCCGATTATTGCTTCGGCTATCTTTGGTCTGGGGATCTATATCGTCATTTTGGGCATATTGAACTATGTCGTCGATTCTTATGGCCCGTACTCTGCGTCGGCACTTGCCGGCGTCATCTTCGTGCGGAACGTAGGCAAGTCTACCATCCTCATGTCTGTCCAAGCTGTTCATACTGACAAACTCCTCTTCAGTTGGTGGCGGCTTCCCAATGTTCGCTACATACATGTATGAAAGAATGGGCTTGGAATGGGCGTCCTCGCTGCTGGCGTTCTTGAGTATTCTGTTAATCCCGGTAAGTCTTTTCTTCCTTTCTAACCCTGCGCGACCGGATGAAACACGAGCTGACAGCGCCGTGCTATGCTGCAGATCCCCTTCATCTTCTTCTTCAAGGGCGAGACGATACGGCTGCGCTCGCCGTGGGCACGGCAGCACTTTGATCAGGATGAGGACAAGCCGCATTAGATGAATGGTTGTACAATGTGGAGGTCGTGTGAGGTTGTGGTACGTAATGCATAGGGATGATAGGATATTGCCACAATTGCATGGCTTTGTATAGTGTATAGAACGTAATGATTAGACGACATTGTATATAGGAATCAATTCGGACATAGTGCTCTTGCATAAGGAGCATGAAACACATCGAGGGCATATGACCGAACTGGAAGTCTTCGATTGCAGCGCAACTGTGCCTACTTGCCTGCTAAAACTCGCACCGCCACTACCATGTTGTTCAGAAAGGAAAGCAATAAGTCCATGGCAATACAGACCAGTGCCGATATCCATATTGCTTTGCACGACAGGCTATTGCGAAGAATTTCCGAGCAAACCAAGTTGATCAGGATTTCCACAAAGGGGTCGAATGCTGCAATGGAATGTCAACCCCGGAGACGAGTTGATAGACAGAGGGCACGGCTCACCCTCGGCACACCGGTAATCCTCCGCTACTCCTGGCGTTGGGGACGTGCGGTGGCCTGGTCATGTCAACATTGGTTTGTCTGGCCAAGGGTTCACCCGAGCCCTGGTCATTGAAGGAGGACTCACCTTAGCTACAGCGGCCCTTTTACCTTTAGAGCAATTCTCCCAAGGCTGATGCTGCTGAGGACAGTGCTGCCATGGTTGCTGTCCGGATATGTTAGCATGACTTGTGCCTACGCTTGGACTAGAGGGGAAGGAGAAGCTGACTGTTTGCCATGGAGCCTGGATATGGAGTCAGTTCGAGCCACTACTGCTATTTTAAGAAGAGCAGAAAACTTACGGTCTGCCATGGTTGCTGTAAGGGCATGTTAGTGTGCCTTGCGACTGGTTTGTAGCGTGAAGGCACAGGAACGCTTTACTTTTTGCCATGGGGCCTAGAGATGTAGTCAGTTCCTATCACTACTGCTGTTTCGAGAAGATCAGAATACTTACTGTCTGCCATGGTTGCTGACAAGAGACGATGCGAGTTAGTTCGAGGTCGACTCTTCCGTGAGGTGATGATTGTCGCAAGCAGCATAGTCAACTTACAGACTGCCAGCTACGACTTTGCCATGGAGCCTGCCAGGGTTAGATAAGCCTCATCTTATCTATGTTTCAAGGTACAACGAACACTTGGGGTCCAGGTGTAGGGCGCCTCGTAGTGCACTGTAGTCTGGGCGTGGTCACGCACGTTAGCGTCCACAGACGCTGAAGAGAGGCGTGCCTCGACTATTGACTATTCATAGTTACTCCAGGAGGTACTCACTGTGACCGTCTTGGTATATCCCGGCCCTACCAGTTCCTGTGACAGAGTCAGCGACCACGTCAATAGCAAGGCAATCAATACTGGCTGACGGTAAATACCCCACTGAGCAGTCTTTGTGGCTCTTCTATGGCATTACCAGCGACTGTCGCGGCGAAGGCGAAGAATACGGAAGCGAGGAGAGTCTTGGAGAGCATACTGGACAATGAAACTATTGCAAAACTGCGGATTTCACTGGCGGACTATCACGAGGCAACGAGAGTTGATTGAAGAGCGATGATACTGCAAAAGAAGATATAGTGGACGAGAGGGAGAGCTTGATATAGAAGAAGAGAAGAGGGATTTGTGCTTATCGTAAAGCAGGTGCCTAATTTGGATGACGTCGAGCGCGGCTCGGCTTTGAGTGCTACCAGTTGTAAGCGAGTTGTAACGAGGTACACATAGGTGAGCGATTAAGCCTCTTTGACGAATGGAAGCTACTGCACTGTACTGTACTGTCAATGATGTGTTTGTTGCGATGCCGTCTTGCTGAATCCTAGTGACAGTAGATATCAGGGGTCCATCACGTGACCGCGTCTCTTCAGTCGTGTTTCGGACGTGAAGCATTCCCGAAACCCCCAGACGTGCTACACCATCTCACTCATGTCAGCGTAATGTCTCGATATGGCACCAGTGCTCTCTGCCCAGCTTCGTGAAGTCAGCAATCAGTTTCCTTGTCGTGAGACACAGATTCACCAGCTATCATGCCTCCTCTCCGTATGCTTCTCATCCTGCATTCCCAAGCAATTCTGTTGACATCTTCAGCAACGTGCTCCTTCACCGCCAAACCTGATCATTCACGGCCTTGATGCTACTTGCAAAACGACTATCACCGCAGCAGTTCTAGCTCAAAGTGGTCTCGTCCACGCTATCATTAAGTGCAAGGAATGTATCACTGGCCGCCATCTCCTCGAGCGCACTATCGGTGCTTGTCTCGATGCTGTAGATGTAGAGACAGGTCAGCAGATAGATCGCAGTCCTTACGTCCGCACAGAGAATCTCAGTGCCCTTTTGGTGCATCTGCAACGACTACTTAGCAATGGCGGTGGTAATGGCATGACTGTCACTACCACTAAGTTCGTGCTCGTCTTTGATGGTATTGACAAACAGCGGGACGCACCACACACACTCATACCAGCACTGGCGCGTCTTAGCGAGATCGTGAGCTTGCTTGAGTTGACATGAACTCCACCTGAATACTAACACAACCGCAGATTCCCAACCTCATCGTCGTCTTCATCGTCACAGATCCCAGCCCACGGATGCTCCACCGCGAAGGCACGCCACACATTCACTTTCCTTCTTACACACGCAATGAAGCCATCCATATCCTCGCCCTCTCAGCCCCGTCTCTCTACCCAGCCAATATCCCTCTCCCACCAGACTACAGCCCCGCCATGCACGCTGCCGACACCGCATGGCTCTGGCCTCGCTTTCTCTCCACAGTCTGGGACGCGTTGGCTAAGAATACTGCTCGTGACATTCCCAGCTTTCGTGAGCTTGCAGAGTCGCTTTGGCCGCAGTTCACGGCCAGTATTGTAGCAGGCACGCATGGACCTCGCGAGTTCTCGAAGGTGCTAGTGGCGCGACGGGCGCTTTTTCAGGATGAGAGCGTGTTGGTGCAGCGGGTTGTGCCGCGGCCTAGCGACGCTGGTGACACTAATGGACTGTCAAGTAAATGTACGTGCAATCCCATGGTATGCTCGACTCTTGCCCTCAGCCTTAGCTGACATCCCTCCAGCACCACACACCCACACCCTCCCCTACTTCTCCGCCTACCTCCTCTGCGCCGCCTACCTCGCCTCCTACAACCCCCCACGCACCGACCTCCTCCACTTCTCCCGCGGCTCCGCCACCAAAGCCAAGCGCACCCGAAAAACAAAAACAACTTCGTCCACAACCTCCACCGCTGCCTCCGCCAATGGGACCCTCTCCTCCCTCCGCACCCCCAGTACCGCTTCGGCCAGATCCCGACGTCCCCCACGCCGCCTCCTCGCTGCAAGCCCATTTCCGCTTGAACGCCTCCTGGCTATCTTCCACGCTATACTTCCTGGGCCCGCAGCGGCGCCGACGGTGGCGGACGTGTATAGTCAGGTTGCAACGTTGGCGGGACTGCGACTTCTGGTGAGGAGTGGTGCAGGAGGCGCGAGTGTAGGGGGAGCGGGGGGAGGAGGCGATGCGCTAGATGCGGGCGCCAGATGGAGAGTTAATGTGGGGTGGGAGGAGGCTGTGACGGTGGGGAGGGGCGTGGGGTTTGAGATGGAGGAATTTATTGACGAGTAGGGGTGGATGAGGTTGGGGCAGGGCTTAAGATGGTGAGACGGTGAATTGAGGCTGATGGTGGTGGTGGCGGTGGCTGCTTGTAAGTATAATGGCTTCAGCAATTCTCACAACAACACGGATCAAAGACGATCATTCTGATCTCGAAGGAGGAATATTGATGAGTCAACTCCTGACAAACCGATCGTTGGTTCCATGTCTGCAGGCGGAGGCTCAACAAAGCAGGGAACAAGAAAGTCTGAAGTCAGATTAATGCAAATGCAGTTCAAATAACGCCGGTGGCTATGCTCGTAACACAATATACAGCTCTCGTCAATCATCTCCCATAATCTGTCCACACGCGACCAATCCCAGCCTACAACACCCCTCCACTCAAAACTCATCCTCCAGCTTCAAACTCGCCCTAATATTCATACTCCCCAGCTCCTGAATCAGCAACTTGGCCGCATACGGAATCGTCATCCTCGCGACACCCTTACTACTCTTGCACGTCTGACACCACCCATGATATCCCATCATGCCGCAACTTTCGCACACATCGACTTCGTGCTTGTCACTACTCAGCATCAACCGCTCCAGCAACAACTGACTCGCTCCGTACGCAATCAGACAGTCGCGCTCCATCTCTCCCAACCGCAGCCCACCGGCGCGTGAACGACCTTCTGTGGGTTGGCGGGTGAGGATGGCGCGGGGACCGGTGGCTCGAGCGTGCATCTTGTCTTGCACCATGTGTTTGAGGCGTTGGTAGTAGATGGGACCGAAGAAGACGTACGCTGGGAGCAGCTCGCCGGTGATGCCGCAGGTCAGGCTGTCTCGGCCGGCGTAATTGAAGCCCTTTTCGATGAGGATGTCGCCCATATCCTCGACTTTGGAGCCGCCGAAACAGGTGCCATATTGGAAGCTGCCGGAGAGAATGCCGGCTTTGCCGGACAGGAGCTCCATCATCTTACCGACTGTCATACGAGACGGGAAACCGTGTGGGTTCATGATGATGTCTGGGACAATGCCTTGGTTGCTGAAGGGGAGGTCTTCTTGCTTGACGATGATGCCGGTGACACCTTTCTGTCCGTGACGAGAGGAGAACTTGTCTCCGATTTCTGGGCGGCGGGTCTGGCGGGTCTGGATCTTGAGGATCGTGGTGTCGGATTCGTTGGATGTGAGCATGACTTTGTCGACGTAGGCGTGGTCGGCGATCTTGTAGGCCATGGCGACGTCTTTCCATTCCGTGTTGCTGCTGTCGTTTCCGCCACTGACATTGGTCGATGTGGTATTCAGTGGTGTGGACTTGATGATGTACGCGTCGTCCTTTTCTAGCTTAGTACCCACTGCGGCAAAGCCATCCGCCTCGATATTGCGCTGTGTACGGACTGCTGGGTCTGGATAGCCAAACTCGTCGGAAAGACCGTTGGCATACTTCTTGAGTTGTGTTGTGACCTTGCGGAAGACCTGGACGCGACCAAAGCCTCGATCGCAAGACGCCCGGTTGACAACCAAAGCGTCTTCAATATCATAGCCGGAATATGACATGACAGCCACAGTTGCATTTTGGCCGGCAGGGAGTTTGTCGTATTTGACAAGCTCGATGGTACGAGTTTTGCACAGTGGCTTCTGTGGGTATACCATGAGGTAGAGAAGGGTGTCGATGCGGTTGAACTGATTGTAAGCAATGGCGCCAATAGCTTGCTTACCCATGGCACATTGATAAGTGTTTCGAGGTGACTGGTTATGATGAGGGTAAGGGATCAGACCTGCAACAGCGCCAAGCACTGTGAAGGGCTCAATTTCCAGATGTGTGATATGTTCATTTATGTCTTTTTCGTAGATGGCGATGTAAGAGTCGTTTTCTTCATTCACGTCGAGATATTCGACCAGACCCCGTGATAAGAAGTCGTCGAACTCTAGGTTACCCGCTCTAAGAGCGTGTAGATAGCGTTTGGTGACTTTGGATTTTCCGTTTTCGACCACTATCAAAGGTCTACAAATGCGTCCTTCGTCTGTGGCGATATGTACTGCATTGTGATGATCGTTGATATGGATACTGACGAACTCTGATACTCGTCCCATACGACGGAACTTTCGAAATGAGTTCAAGAAGCCTTTCGGACGGCTAGTCAACGCAACGGGAGTACCATTGATGAACACAATGTAAGCGCCGTCTTCGTAGATTTCGTTTCCGCTCGCAGCAGTGACATCTTCTGCACCAAGTGCAAACACCAACTCACGTACAGGACCATCAGGATCTTCAGTTGTGATATGCGTCATAAGTGCAAGATTCTTCACAAGACCACAAGCCTCGCCTTCTGGAGTATCTGCAGGACAGAGCATACCAAACTGTGAAGGTTGCAGAGCTCGAGGACCACTGACCTTTCTGGTCTTTTCGAACTGACTGGAGATTCTGGTCATCATGCCCAATGCAGAGATGTAGCTAAGACGACTCAGCAAGTGAGTGACGCCAGCTCGTTCCATCTTGAAACGTCGCAAGTTCCAGTTACCAGTCGATATTGCTCGTTCCATACCTGCTGTGATGTGGCCGGAATGTATCCTGAAGTGCTCATGAGCGTCGAATTGTATGCGATTTTGCTTTTTCAGTACTCTGTCGATAGTCATCTTGAACTCTGTGTTAAATCGCTTGAAGTGATCCTCAAACAGCAAGGACAGCATCTGGCCGGCCAATTCCAGTCGCTTATTTCCGACGTAATCACGATCATCTACCGACTTGGGGTCATGCATAGCCATCATGACTCGCCGCGTCATGAACGCAACATAGATGGCCTTTGGTCTGAAGTTCAAAGCAACGACTGGAACATGGGTGATGATGACTGAAGCAAGAGCTTCCAGTGCCTCCTGTTGAGGGTTCCTTTGACGAGGACCTCCGACTGGTGGTCGCTTTATGCGTACTCGAGCGCCGATATACTCTAGCGCTTGCTGCTGTGTAAAGATTCCGAGTTTTGCTGCTTCTTCAAGATTGATGGTCATCTCGTCCTGGTATGTCTCGTCATTTCCAGCTGTAAGGAGGAGGATCTCATTGTCTGATTGAATGCCCATGGCCTTCATTGCGATGACGATAGGAACATCCTCGCCAAGCACATTGTGGCGCAAGTAGATCTTACCCTTCTTCACCAAGACATAACTCTTCGATTTGCGCTCATGCGTCGAACTGGTGACGGAAGCTTGGATCATACCCTTGAAGGACTCCACAATGACACGATTCTTGCTGAGCTGTTCCTGCACAAGAATGACCTTCTCCGAACCTCTCACAATGAAATATCCTCCAGGATCTACTGCGCATTCTTGAAGAGGACCCATCTCTCTTTCTGACTTGCCACTGAGAATGCACCTCGAACTCCTCAGCATGATTGGCAGACGACCAACTCTCACATTGGTTCTTCGAATGGCTCGATCTGCTCGAAGATATTCGTAGTCGACGAAGATGGGTGCAGCATAAGTCATATCTCGAAGACGACATTCGTTCGGTGTGATTGTCGAGTCCTCGCCCTGTAGATTGTCCTCCTCTTGTCGATTCGGCAGTCCAACTCTGATATCTGTGTACCGGAACCAGAACTTGTCGTCTATGTCGCTGTGGATCCATTGATTTGCACGCACAATGTTCTTCAGCTCGACTTCCACGAAATAATTGAACGAATCAATGTGCTGCTTGACTAAACCCTTCACCTTGAGAAAGGCCGGCAGCAAGTTCCACTTGTCTCTAGCAGTATCAATCGGATCCGTGAGAGCCTTGCCATAGTAGAAAGGCTTGAGCAGGTTGTCGAAGGCGTCTGTGTTTCCACTTTCGACATAGTGCGGCTTGTAATCGATGGGCTCTTCTCTTTCGATTTCCTTCTTGAGCTTGGAAGGCGGCCGTCGGGATTGTGGTTTTGGAGGCATCTTACTATTTGTTCGTGCTCCTCTCTCTCACAGAGGTCACTTTCTTGCTACCCGGGTGAGTGCATGAACTTGCGCCCGCTGGAGATGCAAAAGTTGTAGGGTCAGAGTCACGCGGTCACAAACTCCGAAGAAAAAAGCGATAACGATAAGAGTCGGGCCGATATGTCAATGGCCGAGCATTTATTGCTGAAGTGACTGTATTCTTGAATCGCTGTCAGACTACCAGACAGTGAAATTACACAAGATGGCATCTACAGTCCGCCCAGATCCCACAGAAGACTTGCACTGGGGTGCGTGGGACAAGGCTATCCACGAAGTCTTCCATGAGAATGCCTTGAAACACCCAGACCGCAACTGCGTGGTGGAGACATCGCCATGGCGGGAGTTCTCATATCGTGCCATTGACCAGGCCAGCAATATTCTTGCACATCATCTTGTCAACGCTGGCGTACAGCGAGGTGAGGTAGTCATGTTATACTCTTACAGAGGAGTGGATCTTGTGGTGGCTATCATGGGTGTCCTCAAAGCAGGAGCTACATTTTCCGTCATTGATCCTCTTTATCCGCCAGCACGCCAGATCATCTACTTGGACGTTGCTAGACCGAGGGCGTTGGTTGTGATAAAAAAGGCTACAGAAAATGCTGGTGGTTTCGCCGCTGAAGTGACTGATTGGATCACGGAGAACCTGGACTTAAGGACTACTGTGCCCGAGTTGTACCTACGTGACGATGGTGGGGTCGAGGGTGGCAAGGTCAAGACTGGGCAAGATGCACTTGATGATGCTCAGGCACAGAAGGAAAGGCTGCCAGGCGTTGTCGTTGGACCAGACTCGACACCAACACTGTCCTTCACATCTGGATCGGAAGGTAGACCAAAAGGCGTGAGGGGACGGCATTTCTCCTTGCTCCACTACTTTCCCTGGATGGCGCAGCGGTTTGGTTTGTCTGACAAGGAGAGGTTCACGATGTTGTCTGGCATCGCGCACGATCCTATTCAACGAGACATCTTTACTCCGCTATTTCTGGGAGCACAGTTATATGTGCCGTCCGCTGAAGATATTCAGCATGAAAAGCTCGCATCATGGATGAACAAATATGAAACAACAGTTACGCACTTGACACCAGCAATGGGCCAGATTCTCGTTGGCGGAGAGACTTCGGAGCAGTTCCCAGCATTGCAGAATGCCTTCTTCGTGGGAGACGTGCTTATTAAGCGTGATGTGAGAAGATTGCAAGATCTAGCCCCGAATACCACTGTCATCAATATGTTCGGCACGACTGAGACTCAAAGAGCTGTCAGCTACTTCGCTGTACGGCCTAGAAGTGATGGCACTAACCATCTTGACTCCCTGCCTGACGTAATCCCAGCTGGGAAAGGCATGCAAGGCGTGCAGCTTCTGGTGATCGACCGAGAGAACACGTCACGTCAATGCGACATTGGCGAACAAGGTGAGATCTATGTTCGAGCTGCAGGTCTTGCGGAGGGATACTTGGGACTTGAAGATACAAATCGAGAGAAATTCGTCATGAACACTTTCGTCGATAACAACAAGTGGCTAGAGCAGGACAAGAAGCATGTTTCTGCTCAAGCGGAAAGCCCAGAATGGAGGAAATACTATCTTGGCCCACGGGACAGAATGTATAGGTCCGGCGATCTTGGTAGATATACAGAGGATGGCGATGTAGTCTGTACAGGAAGAGTGGACAACCAAGTCAAGATCAGAGGATTTAGATTTGAGCTTGGAGATCTGGATTCGAACCTATCAGCACATCCTCTAGTCAGAGAGAACGTGACTCTATACCGAAGAGACCAGAATGAAGAAGGCCAGCTATTCTCATTCGTCGTGCCGAATGTCGGTGCATGGAAGGAATGGCTACAAGCAAGAGGGCTTTCTGATGACTCGAATGATACTTCCTCACTTGGCATGATGAAGCGTTATGAACCACTACGACAGGCGCTGCGAGACTATCTCAAGACGAAGGTGCCAATCTATGCTGTACCCTCACTGATTGTCCCAATCAGCAGGATACCACTCAATCCAAATGGCAAGCCTGACAGACCAGTGCTGCTATCAATGCTCACCGATCTGCCCCAGCGTGCACCGACCACGGCAAATCTCACTTCTACTGAATTGGCAGTGGCAGAAAGCTGGGCTGATATACTCGAGGGAGTACCATCGAACACGATATCTCCTGAAGAGTCATGGCTGGATCTTGGTGGTAACAGTATCAAAGCAAATTCTATGATCCGGCTTGTGAGACGTCACTATCCCAATGTCAAGCTGCAGGATATCTATCAGCATCCAACCCTGGCCGAGTTCTCGAAATCTCTCGAAGGTTCGCCGAATGGCACACCTGCAAGCACATTCGAAGACTATGCTGGAGATGCCCTCAAGCTCGCCAAGGAGCTGCCCACGTCCTTCCCAACTATTGAAGACCAACCCACTTCTACTGTATTCCTCACTGGCGCCACTGGCTTTCTTGGTGCTTTTATCCTGCATAATCTACTTTCCCGTTCTTCGATACATAAGGTCTACACACTTGTACGGGGGTCTCGAGCATCACTTCATGCTCGTCTGCAGCGCACCCTGTCCGCATATGGACTATGGTCATCCTCCTTCACCTCACGCTTGGCACCTCTATCTGGTGATCTCGAGAAGCCGCACTTTGGCTTAGGTACAGAAACGTGGAAAGAGTTATCCACCAGTGTAGACCTCATCATCCACAACGGCGCTCGAGTTGACTGGCTTTTGACCTATCGTCATCTTAAGCCGTCGAACGTACTTTCCACACTTTCTGCTTGTCATCTCGCAGCTGGAGGCAATCGTGCCAAGCGTGTTGCATTCGTCTCTTCAACTGCGGTGATGGATACTGACTACTACAGCAAACTTTCCAGCTCGAAAGGCGGCATTCCAGAGTCTGACAGCATGGAAGGAAGTGCCAAGGAGCTGAGTTCGGGTTACGGTCAAACGAAGTGGGCGTCGGAGTATCTCTTGCGCACAGCAGGACAGCGTGGCCTCCGCGGCTCGATCATACGTGCGGGCTACGTGTTAGGCGATTCCAAAACCGGCGCGAGCATTACAGACGACTTCCTGATCAGAATGCTCAAAGGATGCGTCCAACTCGGCCACTATCCAATGATTGAGAACACAATCAACATGGTGCCTGTAGACCACGTTGCGCGCATAGTGGTCGCAGCAGGAATTCACCCAGCTTGCAGCAACTCTGGATCAGTTGGTACCGTACAGGTTCAGCCGCAACCACGACTAGCCTGGTCGGAATTCCTAAGCACACTAACACAATACTACAATGTCGAACCAGAGAGCTACGATGCATGGCGGCAGCGACTGCTCAAATACGTTGAGCAGGGCGAGGGCGAGGAGTTTGCAGCGCTTCCGCTGCTGGATATGCTGACTGGTGACTTCGTGGCAGCCACGACGGAGCGCTTATTGCAGACTGAGAATGCCGTGACAGCGCTGAAGAAGGATGGCATGGACCCGGAAAGTGGCAGCAGTGTCACAAAGGAGCTTGTGGCGTTGTACCTGGGCTACCTGAAGCAAATCGGCTTCATGCCACCCGAAAGCAAGGAAGGCAAAGCACTACCGGAAGTAAAGATCGGAGAAGAGCAGATGATGGCGCTGAAGGGCCTGGTCGGGCGGGGTGCTGTTGTGCGGACGTAGCATGGTGTATGAGCCTGTCGGCAGATGCGATATGTTAGACATAGACCTCTGAGGACCCGAAGACACGCTGAATCCTATTCGGCCATTACCAGACAAAAGCTAAATCAGCTCGTCTGATGTTGGCTGAGGTGTGCCCCTCTTCGGTCTGAGAAGTTTATACCGGTACGTCATCCGCTAGGCCAGTAGTAAACTAGCGCCGCCCACATCGGCGTCTCGAAAAATCGTCTAGTCTGATGTGAACAACCTTAGAACAGATTTATTATAAGACTTCTATTGCGCAACATCTAGAGTCACACAAACACATCACACAGATCTCATATACTCAAATCTTCGTGAGTAATGGCTCGCGCTATAGATCGTTCAAGAGCGATCGAAGTCAAACCTGGGCATCTGTACTGATTGAAGTTTTCGCAGAACTCACAACACTTCGTCCCATCTCATCTTCGATATGGACTTCCAAGGACAACAAGGACCCGCTCCCGGCGGTCGCGCTTGCTACAACTGTACGTGTCTGCTAGTCTCCCTCATCGATATGGCTCAAGATGTCAAATGAGTGTGAAGAAAGAGAAAAATACAGCGACATCAAGAGCGCATTCACAATCTATCCTCTGTCAATCGGATATCTAGCTACAACTCAAGAGCCATGCTAATGTTATCTTCACTCAGGCGGTGCTACCGACCACCAGGCCCGCGAGTGCCCCACCAAGGGTAACCCCACTTGCTACAACTGTGAGTGAAAGAGCCATCCTCGAGAGATCCTCCCACTCACACATCTTGAACAGGCGGTGAACAAGGTCACGTCAGCAGAGAGTGCCCCGCTCCTCCCAAGGAGAAGTCTTGCTACCGCTGTAGGTCACAAATCGAGCGCTCAATTCCCACAGCATACTCATAATTACATTAGGTGGCCAGACTGGACACTTGTCTCGCGAGTGCATGAACGGTGGTGGTCCTCAGCAGGGCGGCCAAGGTGGCTACGGTGGTGGCAACATGGGCGGTGGTGGTGGCCAGGAGTGGTAAGTGACTCGATGAGAGCTTACTCTACCACGACAAGTGCTGATCTTCTCGTGCAGCTACAAGTGCGGCAAGGTCGGCCACATTGCCAGGAACTGCAACCAGGGTGGCGGATATGGCCAGCAGCAGGGTGGCTACGGTGGTGGCTACGGTGGTCAGCGCCAGCAGGGCGGTCAGACTTGCTACACCTGGTATGTTTGCGCATTGATCTCTATACTGTATGTCAGCTAACAAGCTATTAGTGGCGGTTTCGGACACATGTCTCGTGACTGCACCCAGGGTCAGAAGTGCTACAACTGTGGTGAGGTCGGTCACGTCAGCCGTGACTGCCCCCAGGAGTCCTCCAACGAGCGCGTCTGCTACCGCTGCAAGGTATGTCACGCCTGATCTGGATTGCTTGAGATTACTCTGCTGACACATCTTCAGCAACCTGGACACGTCCAGTCCGCTTGCCCCAACTAAACACCTCGTACCGATCCTCGTCGACCGGTCTTCCCTCTCACTTTTGACACCAGCTAAAGTGGCTGGGGTAATTGGGTAACGCGTCTCGTGGAGCAAGCACGCATTCACCCTTTTGACGATGATAATTTTCCTGGGATCTTCTGCGGCCGCCTCTTTTCTTTTTTCGGCGTTTATACTTGAGAACGGACACGACATACGCGCGCGAGGCGATGTCGATGACGGGTCACAGGCAGCACAGATTCCCCAGCAGTCAATGGATAAAAGTACGAACGAGTTTGTGGTAGGAAGCGAGTTGTGGAGGGACGGGAAAGCGTGAGAGATGGATGCGTTCACGGACGGCAATCAATGCTCGGACTGTGGATCTTATGGTTTTTCGTTTTGCATATACGACTCTGGCAAGAGGGTAGAGAGGGACAGGCATCTTTGAGGGAGGTTGTGAGCAGATGGCTGTAGAGATCAGAATCTGGCGTGACACTCTTTTACATAGCTCTCCGCCGACAATGGGAACTGAATCCGAGTATGTTCTTGATCATCGGTTGTTTTCAAATGCTTGAAGAACTTATTGTTGACTGTTCTCGTCTCGGTATTCCTTCTAGACGCGAGGTATGAACACGTTGCTATATGCCACGTCACCACCAGAGCATAAGACCATCATCGGTCTCGGCGACGGCGACAACACGAAGACCACACTCACCGCGCGCGTACACAGGATTACGCACTCGCCAAGAATCCTCGGGCCAAGCTTCGAGTGAAGCGCGACACAATTTTTATGGTTTCGTCTTGAAATTTGCGGATCATCAACCTCTGAGCAGAAATTCTTACGGCACTCCCCAGGATTTTTTCCACGACTGTCTCGAGCCGCGCGCCGAGAACGCCGAGCATGCCGAGCGATAGAGAATGACCATCTGACACAATTTGTAGTCTTGGAATTGCTTGGAGAGTGTACACTGTATCAAGATGTACTAACTGTATCAGCTGCTTCAGCTTGCTTGCTTGGTTTGTGCCAGGACATTTATTATCATTGGTCATCGCTGTGGCGTCCCGGCGGCACCACGTTTGAAACAGGCTTGAGCCTCTAGCGCCAAAAAACGCTGTACGACGATGATTAGGCCAAGCTTTTGAAGACTGGGGTCGCACGAGACGAATTGCTGCTTTGAGTAGACTGTTGTCGTCGACTTGTCTACGCGTTGTAGAGTCGACGAGAAAGTGAGTTCGGTCGTGTGGGTGCTATGGGTGCAGGGCTGTGCCGTCGTGCATCTGGCAATGGGAATGAAGGAATCAAGGAATCCAGAGGGCATAATCCATATCTGAGCAAAATCGGATGCGATCTTCCACCTGCCTACAATTCATCTAACAACCTTGGTGCGGGTATTGTTGCGAAAAGCCACGTCGATCTCGTTCTCTTCCAGCGATACCGCAGGCTTGATTCATGTATCAGAAATGTCTATTGTCCACTATAAACGCAGTGTCACGAGTGCAGTATATGTGTGTCAAAAAGGCAAAAGTCTATGATCATGGATGACGGTGCTGTACTTTGTGATGGTGGACCCAAAGTGGCCAGGATGCTAGGATCTGGAGATGAATAAGATAAGCAAAATTGCTACCGCCAGGCATAGTGATACTTGGTAGGCGTCTGCTGAAACATAGGACGGCCCGCGTGTAGTAGTAGGACTCGTAGCCAGTGTTGATGTGTCTTGCAGATAGCCGCAGTTAAGGAACAATATGCCACGCGGTCCAGGTGATGCATGATGTGTGATGAAACCTGAATAGTGAATAGGAGATCAGGAGAGGCTCTCGGAGTGCGGTCCTCTTGGCAATAGGCTTAGCTTGGCGGAGGGCGATGATGCGGCGACTGACGACTCTCGTTTCCATAGCTGCTTTTTCTAACTTGTTCTCTGTTATACCTATACCTTAATCAATCTTAATTCTTGCTGAAAATACCTTGCTTTTCCTGCTATTGCAATTCAACTTCAACCGCAACCTAACGCCCTCGCAGCTGCCTGTACAGATTCGCATCTTGGAAATCCCCATCTTCAACCAGAAACAGCACTCGCGTGTCCACCCCACTCGCCCTCCCTGGCCCTTCAGGACTTCAGGATATAACGACTTCGCCGTACTGCAGTGAACCTCACTCTTCCAGCAACTGTCTACACACCCTCTACCTCCGGCGGGCTGGTCCCCAATCCCTCGTACCTAATCTCTCCACACCATGCGCAGATTCGCCGGCAGGACGTCATCTGCACTTTCGACATGGGCTCTCCTGACCGCAATCACAAACGCTCTCGACAACTACACAACTCCTGTCTCATTCTTTTACTCGGTGCGTCTGATCTGATGTGTAAGAGACGAAAGTCCAAGCTCTAACAGAAAATGATAGCGACCGGATTTACTGGCACCTGCGATGACCGTCCGGGTTGCGGAGGACAATAAATGGGATCCGGGGTATATCTTCACAACGCCGTATCAAGAAGACCAGTCAGGGCCGTATATCTATGACAAGAGAGGTGTATGTAGTCAAGAGGCACATTTATGCACGGACGTTCCCAAATTGACACATTCCGCAGAATCTCGTCTGGTCAGGCTGGGCAGAAACAGGACCCTACAACGCCCACAACTTTTATCCCTGCAACTGGATGGGCGACCCGCATCTGTGCATGTTTCAAGGAGTACAGCTTTTTGGCTTTTCGAGAGGACATGGCGTTATAATGAACCAGGACTACAAGATTGTGAAGACGGTGGACGCTGTCGGAGAGGTGGTGCCGATAGACCAACATGAGTTTCGACTCACACCGAACGAGGAGACATTCCTCGTCAGTATATACCAACAAGTCCCGTACGACTTGAGCCCGCTGGGAATAACAGATACTGTGGGATGGATTCAAGACGCGATGTTTCAGGAGATCAATGCTACAGACAACAGCGTAGTCTTTCAGTGGAGCGCATTGAATCACGTTGACCCTTGGGAGTCATATGTATACCCTGGTGCATCAGATATATCTGGCACTGGCAGGGAAGCTATGGCTCCGTGGGACTTTTTGTAGGTCTTCAGAATGCCTGCGTCGCTTGAGCCCCAGCTGACAAGACTAGCCATATAAACTCCGTCGACAAAAGCGCATACACTGGACACTACCTAGTCTCGGGGCGGCACATGGGCACATTATATTATATTAATTCGACAGATGGATCAGTTATTTGGCGCCTGGAGGCCGGAGGGCACAGCGACTTCGTTTGCGAAGGATTCCAGTTCTCTTTCCAGCACGATGCCGAGATCCAGTTCGAGAACTCTACGACAATGCTGCTGACACTGTTTGACAACTCATCGAATCTGCAGAACAAGACTGCCATACGGAGCGAGGGCAAATTCATCAAGCTTGACCTGGTCACAATGACAGCTTCCGAATATCGACCGCCGAACTATTTCCCAGATTTCGACTTGATCTCCGATTCTCAAGGCAATACGCAAGTTCTAGGGAACGGGAACACACTACAGTCCTGGGGAAGCTGGCCGATGGTCACGGAGCACGATCCTTCCGGCCATGTAGTGTGGAAGGCCGAGTTGGGTCCCGTACAGGGATATGTCATGATCTATCGTGTATACAGCGGTGAGTGGCACGCTGTCCCTGCTCACACGAAGCCGGCGCTCTGGACATATTCCCGAACCTCGGACGCCATGATCGCATTCTACGTGTCGTGGAATGGCTGTACAGAAACCAAGAGTTGGAATTTCTACGGCGCAAACGACATGAACGATGAGTTCTCTTACATTGGCAGCGTTGAGCGGATGAGCAGATTCGAGACAACATATACCTCGGAGATGCACTTTGTTTACACCTTCGCGGAAGCGATTGGATTCGACGGCTCGAGCTTGCGGAACAGCTCGATGCAGCTGACATTTGTCCCGAGTCCTGCATTGGCTGCTACCTGTACAGACATGCATTGCGGCGCCATTTCCTTCTAGTCTCGCTCTTCTCGCCATACATTATCTACATATCAATTGTACAAATTCGCATCTTACGACATCACGGCATTAGCTCGGCGCACTTGGGAAAGACAGGGACAGGATATCATAGGGTACAATGGCTGGATTTTCAGATGCATCAGAGGGACTTCATGCGCTCCGGGTGACTCTTCCGTCATGACATGGAAGCTGGCCCGGATGAGCCCAGCCCTTGGCGGTTTTTGCGGATACCCTTTTTCTTGCATAGCATAGACTGGTCATCATTAGCTTGGAAAGAGCATGGCGGCAATGAACAGCCGACATGTGTAGTCGAGTGCTTGGGCATGGGCATAGGAATGGATGGTCCGAGGCCCTTGGTCGTGGCAGGGGAGAGGGCTTACCTAAGATATACGTGTATCATTAGCTGCCAAAGACCCAAGAACACCTTAAAACTGATCATCTGTACTTTACTGCTGCCTACTCTGCCTACTCTGCCTACTCTGCCTACTCTGCCTACTCTGCCTACTCTGCCTACTCTGCCTACTCTGCCTACTCTGCCTACTTTGCAGGGCTGTCTGTGCTTGGACAGGAGTTTATGCAGGGCTGGAGCAGGGTTGTTTCAGGTGGACCGTGCCGCGTGGACGTTGGTGTGACGAGATGACGGATCGACCAACTTCTTGCTTCAGGCTTGGCACATCTGCTGCCAACTCGTCTCTCCATTCTCCTGAACGTCTCACTCCCCTGTGCTGTCCCCTTTTCATCACGTCGTGACACAGTATACGGCAGGCACCGCTGTTGACCTGCGCAGCACTGAGTGAACTGTGGAGGTGAGGTGGAATCAAGCTGCACGTTGAGACATATCTACTCTCATCATCACGACCACCAGCAATAGCTATCCGACTACCACATAACTCAGCTGGTTCAGCTGAACATCCACAACCATGTCCAACTCTTCCACGCCCATAGCGCCGAAATCTCACTATTCAGGCCACAACCCTATTCCCACCATCAACCAATTCATCGAGAACCTCGACCGCGACAAGAAAGACCGTGATCGCGAGATCGACGAGGCTCGCAAAGCAAAAGCTGCTGCTCTGCAGGCGCAAAAGAAGGGCCAGATACCCCCACCTGGAGCGCAGGGGAATACAGGCGATGTACATTCGCATGAGCAGCACAAGTATGGAAAGGAGGGCACGCAGAAGACGGTCACGGATCCGACGACAGGGAGGGAGGTTGTCATTGAGGATGTCAACAAGGATATGATGGAGAATGTCAAGAACCCATCGGTGCGTATAATGCTACTCGGTTGAGAGGGTGTCGCTGATGAAACATGTTAGTTCTTGGTGCCGAATCAGAATCTGGGCAGAAACACTGTAAGTCATGCATTGTCGCTTCTAGATATGCGTAGCATGGGCTGAAAGACTGATATGTTATAGACCGTCAACAACGATCCGCATGCGCCTCGCGATCAGTACGCGCACAATCAAGACATCACAGCCCCTCCAGATCCAGTCGCAGAAGGCGCAACATCAGACGTGCCCATACACGGCGAGAAGACAGATATCCTGTTCTACCCCACACCATCTGTCAGCTATGAGCCGATGTTCGCGAGCCTCGAGAAGAAGGCAGGGGCAATGTGTCTGGGCATATTTCTTGCAGTGATCATCCTGGGGAAAATGTTCGGCGGTTCGCTGAAGGGATTGATTCCATTGGGTGCATGCTTGGGCTCTGGTGTTTGGTTGTGGATGAAGGAAGTCGTGCGCAGTGGTCGGGAAGTGGAGTGGAGTAGTGAGACAGAGCGTGGCCAGACAGTACGTGTTGACAATCTGCATGGAGGAAGGGCAACGATGACTGACACATATAGGCTACTGCAAACCTCATTCCCGAATCAGTCGAATGGCTGAACACCCTCCTTGGCATAGTCTGGGGCCTTATCAACCCTGATATGTTTTCCAGTACGGCAGATATGCTTGAAGATATTATGCAAGCATCAGTACCTGGTATCATTGAGAACGTCCGCGTTGCTGAGATCAACCAGGGCAGCAATCCCTTGAGAATCCTCAGTCTGCGTGCGCTTCCTGACACACATATGGGAGACCTGAAGAATGCGATCCACGAGGAGAACAAGAAGACGAAAGACCCTCAAGAGGCTGCGGCGGACGAGGAGGGAGGTGACTTTTACAATCTTGAGGTCTCATTTGCTTACCATGCTGCGCCAGCTGGAAAGCGGGCTGATGACAAGGCACGCAACATGCACATGCAGCTGGTCTTCTACCTCGGTGTCAAAGGACTGGTTGGTATTCCATTACCCATCTTCGTCGAGCTTCAAGAGCTCGTTGGCACAGTCCGTCTCCGCCTGAACATGACACCCGAGCCACCATTCCTGAAGACATTGACATTCACACTCATGGGTGTTCCACACGTCACGGCTGGCTGTATACCTATGGTACAAAAAGGAGTCAACATTCTCAACCTACCTCTAATCTCGAACTTTGTGAACTACGCCATTGCTGCTGCTTCGAGCATGTACGTTGCGCCAAAGTCACTCACCCTGGACATGCGCGCCATGCTGCAGGGCGATGACATCCAGAAGGATGTGTTGGCACTGGGTGTCTTGTGGATTCGCATACACAAAGCAGTAGGGCTCAGCAAGCAGGACAGACGCGGCAGCAAGGGTGGTGGAAGCGATCCTTATATCACACTGACATTTTCAAAGTACGGCAAGCCCATGTACTGTACGCGTGTTATCACGGATGACCTCAACCCAATCTGGGAAGAGACAGCTGCGTTATTGGTCACACCTGAACTCATCAAAGCGGACGAGAACCTGTCTGTGGAACTGTGGGACTCGGACAGGCACAGTGCCGATGACATTGTCGGCAAAGTTGAGCTGTCCATGCAGAAGATGATTCAGCACCCAGGCAAGATGTATCCTCAGGTGTCCAAACTCGCTGGCACAGATGAAGGCAGCGAGATGCCAGGCGAGCTTCACTGGGAGGTTGGATACTTCGGAAAGCCGAGCTTCAGACCTGCACTGCGTACAGATGGCAAGAGCCATAATCTGGCGGATGGCCTCAAAGATAAGCCTGAGCTTCAAGACGACAAGGGGATTGCGAATAATGCCGTTGAGGATGCAGTACTGCACACGCCACCTGACATACTTTGGCCTTCTGGAGTTGTGTCTGTCATTGTGCATCAGATTGTCAATCTCGAGTTTGAGAACATCAAAGGCACAGAAGGAAAGCGGAAAGGCAGGGAGTACGAACCAGCCAAGCAATATGGCGAGCAGACTGATGAGGAGGGCAAGCACTTGCCGTCGAGTTACTGTACCATCTTGCTGAATGATGAGCTGGTAAGTTACGGCGGGATCCTGCAACAGAGACGAATGCTAACCTGTACTAGGTCTACCGGACTCGTGCTAAGGCTGTCAGCAGTCAGCCCATCTTTAACGCCGGAACAGAGCGTTTCGTCCGTGACTGGCGTTCGGCGATCGTCACTGTTACTGTCCGCGATCAGCGCAATCGCGAGCATGATCCAATCCTGGGTGTGGTGCCGCTCAAGCTTTCAGACATTCTCGACACAAGTTCGCAAGTGACAAGATGGTACCCACTTGACGGAGGCATCGGCTTTGGTCGTGTTCGAATATCACTTCTCTTCCGCAGCATTGAGACAAGATTACCACCACCACAGCTTGGTTGGGATGTGGGCACTTTCGAGTTCACATCCGAACGTATCGTGGCGCAAGGTTATTCTCACAATGCTGCAATTAAGCTGCGCACTGGTGGTAGTGTTGGCAGAATCGGCCGTTCAGTCGCCAGCCATATCCGTGAAGGAGGATCCGGGCATTACTGGGACTTACTACACAAGGACCACAAAGGCGATGTCAAACTTCCTGTGAGATATCGCTACCGCTCCCCGGTAATCTTCGAGTTTCATCGTGCAAACCACCGCTCAGCCGACGCATACGCCTTAGTTTGGCTTCAGAACTTCGTTGACAACGAAGACACGCCTGTCGACGTGCCCATCTGGACAACTAAGAACTCTGCCCGCCTGACCCAGAACTTCATCACCGAGGACCACCTTAAGTCCACCGGCCCCATCGAAGGCCTCGAAGACCTGACAGAAGTCGGCCGTCTGCAATTTCACGGTCGCTTCAAAGCCGGCATGGACGAAACACATGAACACTTCATCTCCGACAACAACACGCGCGAGACGTTCGAAACGTGGGAAGCCTGCCTCGCCGAGGGAGTGCGCGGTAAGATTGTCGAGAAGCAAGTTCCGGAAGTCGTGCAGCAGCTGCACGACAAATCACTTGTTGAGGCCCGCGATGCTCTTAAACATGCCGACGAGCGCGAGAAGAAGAAATGGCTCACGAAGACTGGCACGGACTGGAGCGGCGCGTTTGGCCATGACCCGAAAGCTTACATCAACACGGCGAGCGGGCAGAAGAAACGCGAGCCCGGCGCGGAGGAGCCGCTACACGACCCGTACAACCCCAGCTCCGACGAAGACGACGATGACGACAGCGACAGCGATCTTGGCATCGTCGATGCCTCAAATATGAACCAGGCTTCACGTGCCCGCGGCACGAGCAACACTTACAACAACCACCCCAGTAACCCCAATAACCCCAACTCCACCAACAACAACAGCCACAACATCCCACCCTTCGACCCCGAGCACGCTCACGGGCAGCGCAACGTCGATGCCACACAAGACAACGGCTCTATCACCAAAAGCACAATTGCAGACTCCAATGTTGAGGATGGTGATGTGAATCGCCAGAATAAGCGGACAGAGGAGCGTAAGCATCGCGGGTTGATGCAGTGGAAACCGGCGAGGAATGCAAAGTTTGCGAAGGATGAGGCCAAGATTGGGATAAGGAAGTTGAAGAATAAGTTGGTGGGAGGGTTAAACGGAAGACAGCCGGATGTGGAGACGGAGACGTAGGTGTGAAGGGGATAGGGAAGGGAAGGGGAAGTGCAATGGGACATGATGATGACAGAGCTTTGATCAAGCATGTATAGGCGTACCAGTCATGAGAAGGGCTCGACGGCAGACAACTTGGAACATGCTATTGATAAACCATCACATACCAGTACCCTTCCACCCTGCCCTTCCATCCTTTACACCGGTTTCAATCCAGTTTCTGACTAACCCAAATCAAGCTGGCTAACCTCCATCATTCAGTAGTTCTAAGGTCAGCGTGCGAGAGTGCCAGTCGCTACCAATCTGAGAGTGACAACATTCATGCCCTTGGAAAGTAGCGACTTTTAGAGTTCCGCTTCATCGAAAGGATGTGATGATCGCCACTTTCCCCTCTTCTCCTCTCCGCACCTCACAGTCATCTTCTTATTGTTCGCGGCACAAACCCCGCTCCTGATCCTGGCTATGTCTTGTGTGTGCCGTGCTGGCGGCCGTGCCGTTCTGCTAGTGGTATGTCTGTCTGTATGGTGACCTGATCAGGCCAAATGCTTATCTGATGATCCAACTTTGGTGAGACCGAGCATTGGTCAGCAAGACTACTGGTCGTTGCTATCACGCTCTGTCACCGCGGACAAGTACCCCGCTCGTGCTTGTGAGGTGGCATGAGTGTTACAGATGCTGACTTGCATGCGAGCGTGCTCTGAACCTCGATGATGATCGAGGCTAAGCCACAAACCAACCCCACCCTGCTTCGAGTGAGGGGCTATGTCACTGTTCAGACTATAAGTCTCTGGCGGTGCAGCTGCTTGAGGGTGACTGGATGAAGCAAAAGACTACGGCACGACTTCAGAGACATTATGTCTGGCCTCATTCTTCTCACGTTGCCTTTCTTTGCAGCTTTCACGCTTGCTCAAGGATGTCCAGACTACTCTGTTTACTCGACACAATACCATGCTCCATTCTCCTCCGGCAGGTACAACCTGTCTGATCAGAGACCTGCTCCGGGTTGTCGCACCTTTGTGTCGCCAGTCGTGGATAATACTGTCAAAAAGTATAAAAGGTACATCTAGACTGCTAAAGCGAAAAACCTTACATTGTTCATGCTAACAATCATCTTAGTATCATCAAAGACCCTGACCTGTATCCTCTGTTTCAGAACGCATATCCCTACGCTTGACACTGCAATCAAGTGGAAGGGCTATGCTGCCAACGATTCCACGGAGGAGCTGACTTTTGTGATCACTGGAGACATAAACGGAAGACATCACTTGCCCAGTGTCTAGTCCTCAGCTAATAGGTCTGCTCAGGCGATGTGGATTCGTGACTCTGCCATTCACGACAGTATCAATACATTCAATGGTTCGGACTGGACGAGGCAGTGGTTTTCTTGGGTATGTTGTTGCCGTCTCGTGTGACTTGAATCTGGAATGATGAAGCATGATGCTAACGCAATGGATCCTGTAGGCA
>Ga0268246_10000273_pt1 | contig 26748 bp, 20 predicted proteins | sample AgamicOrSfe_FD_200242 | JGI IMG/M metagenome (GOLD analysis project Ga0268246, IMG submission 200242) | Agave microbial communities from Guanajuato, Mexico - Or.Sf.e (v2) (version 2) | ecosystem: Host-associated > Plants > Phyllosphere > Phylloplane/Leaf | place: Guanajuato, Mexico | collected...
CCCTCTCCGCTGGTGAGCATCTGTATATATAGCTTGACGCCATCCATTGGTGCAGGTCGGGGTTCGGGCGAGGGAGTGATTTCCAGCTTGTCAGCCTTGGGGACGCGTCTTCGCTGACGTGGGCGAGGTTCTGACTCGGGCGTTGTTGGTGTGCGTGGTTGTTGAGTGCCAACACCAGCCGACAAAGGTTTGGTGGTGCTCGCAAGCACACTCGGGCCAGTGCTCTCGCGCATGTTGCGAAAGACGGAGGTGAGGTCGGTAACTGGAAATGCCGAGTTGTCCGCTGCCCAAGCGGCTAGCTTCTTCTTGGTCACCGAGGTGTTGGCGATGTCCTGCTTGCCGTCTTCTGCGGCCTTCCTCTTCTTCGACGCTGGCAATTGAACATCGTCTGCGGCAAGTGATGTCGGTGATGCGTCAGGACCGCCAGCCCACCTGTTCATGCTCGTGGGTGCTCTGGCGGAAGAGCGTATGCGGTTGACTGTTGTCGGTCGCTGTGTTACTCCCTCTTGAAAAGCCGGTTTGCTGGTGGTTGATCGGTCTTGCTCAGTCTCCGTTGGATTTTCGTCCTTGGAGCCTGTGGAGATCTGCTGCGATGCCGGCGGCAGATCGTCGAAGCTGATCGACGGACGTCGCGGAGCTTGCAGCCTCTTCGGCGGTGGTGCTGTTCCTGATACTGCCTCGACATCCTCTTGGCTGGCCTGTGGACGAGAGCCGAGGAGCTCCTGCGACTGCTCAGGTGTTGGCAAGGCGTTCGGTGCTGCCTTTCCCAACGAGGACCTTGTTGCCCTTCGTGAGGACGTCTTTCTCGCTGCCGTGGTCTTCGTGGAAGTGGGTGCCGGACTTGTGCACTTTGTCGTCTTTGTGATTGGCGACGGAGGTGTCGAGGCTAGAGGAACCTGGGTGGTCTTCTCGATGGTCATTCTGCGTGTGCTTGGCATGTTATTGAAGTGGATGTTGTCTTAGTAGAAGGAGCGTTCGTGAGTGTCGAGTGGAAAGATGGCAAAGAACGAACTCGGTTCTCGTGTGAAGAGTGGACAAGAAAGTGAACAGAAGCAACTAGAAGCTTAATGAGAAGACTGCCACAGCTCGAATGACGAGGACAAACAAACCAGGATGCTTTTTGACTTTTGCTAATACAAGACGAATGATTGTACACTACAATATACAAAACTCGCTAATCTGATCGTGAAGCAGACACAATGTGGAAGTACAACTGGAACTCTGTCAGTTCCGTAATGATTGCTGCCTGATACTGGACACCTACTACAACTTGAGTACTCGTCTATTTGAAGCCTGGCTATCTTCACTTCGGTGAAGTCTTGGCCGATGTGTCAACGTAATGTTGTGATTTGAAGGAACCGGAAGGCTTGGGTAAAGGTTTGGCAGGTACTGCAAAGTCGGGCGTGCTACTTGGCGAAGTTGTTGCTCTTGGAGTGGATTGTCGTGGGCTGGGGTCAGTTGGAGATCCAGATGAGTGATAGCGTGGTAATGCTGGAGATGTTTGCAATGGTGATATTGGAGTTGGTGATCTGGAAGAAGTTCTTGTTGGGTGACCAAGTGAGGTGTTAAGTACCGCACCGTGCAAGCGCTGACTTTGTGTTTGCGCATTGGAAGTGAAGTTTGTGCTCGGGCGCTTAGGTACACGCTCTGGTGAAACCTGGCCATCCTGCAGGGGCTGTGCGCTTATGCGGTCAGGGGTAGGTGTGGACCTCTGTTGTGTCGTACTTGTGCGACGCTTCGTTTCCAATTCTAGACTCTTCATTTCGTGATGCCTTAGTTCTTGACGCCAGGGTGAGAGGGTCTGGAATGGACTCTCAATTGTTTCATCAACCGATCCGAATCTGAAATTGCGCATGTCGATAGGAGATAGCGATGGCGTGCCAGCCGAGTATGCACGACTTGTGCTTCGTGACGGTGGTGTTCTCACTTGATCCGAACGCGATATGCTAGTGGAAGTATTTCGTCGTCGAGGACTGATTCTTCGTGGCGGAGGTGTTGTCATTTGATTTGAAGTCGATGCGCTTGAAGAAGTATTTCGTCGTCCAGTAGTGGCATTGCTTTCTCTTCGCTGACCCCTCTGGTTTGTGCTTGCTGATGAAGGTGTTCTCATTCGCTTTGAAGGCGATGCGCTCGAAGAAGTATTCCGTCTTCGATTACTGGCATTGCTTTCCCTCCGCTGATCCCGCCGGTGTGTGCTTGGAGGTATTCTCATTCGATTCGGAGACGATGCCCGAGAAGCAGTACTTCGTCGACGGGAACTGGCACTGCTTTCCCTCCGCTCATCCCGTTGTCTGACTGTTTCCGCAAGCTCCTCCTCTGTAGTAGCAATAGGTGAACGTGGTCTTCTTTCCGTCAGACTGTACTGGTGATGCCCACCACGCACGGCACTAGGTCTAGGTGCATTGGACTTGATCGGCTTCTGTTTTCGATCCTCTACGTAGCCATTCGCTACTGCCTCCTCTGGACCGACCATTGGCATTGGCATTTTGAGCTACCGAGGTGGATCTCGAACGGATCGCGATGCGGGCGCTTAGCTGTCAGTATGATGTGAATCCCGCAGGCTCGCAAGCCAGCTTGAGCAGCGTAGCCAGTACTATGTCTGAAGTGTTTCTGAAGCTAGTGTCAGGTAATGATGTTAATGATGCAGAGGATATAATGGCAGTGATGTTGATGGTCGTCTTGTTTGTGAACTATTGCACAATGATACTGTGTGTGAAACAGATCTGTGAAGAAGGTGTCGGATTCGAAGAGACGACGTCAGGTAGTAAACAAATGCTTCCAACAGGAAGGCACGATTCAGTATCAGTGACCGGTACCAGGGCGACTCAGAGTAACACTTTCACAACCGGTTGCACTGTGCAACGTGAAAGTTCGATCGCTGTAGTGACAAGGACTCACGTCTGAAACAGTGTTTCACTCTCCGACGCGTTTGAAACACCGTGAAAGATCGAGATGTTCAGGGAATAAAAAGAGCCAGGAATAACCCCCTAAGCTGAACGATGGACATTCTGAAAACTATTAGTAGTCGCTGTGTCATCCGCGAGAGGACCAGAAGACAGCGGAGCGACTGCCAACCAATTGGCAAGCAACGCACAAACATCACCACAAGGTCAAACTCAGCTCGCCAAGCACAATGTGTTTGACCACTGAGATTCTTGTCTAAGTAAGTATACACACGTCTTCATGCTGAATCGACTCTTCACGGCCACGTCTCAACCATATCCCACTCCTTTGTGTCCTCATTGAAAGTATACTTCTTCCTTCCAGAGTTTTCAGGATCCAGGTTGAGCTCCTCGACCTTCTCTGGCTTGATGACCATGACGCGGAAGTTCTTTCTCGCTACTGGGTCGTCTAGGCCTGATAGCTTCTCGCCCATCTTGTTCTCGTCCTTGTTGTAGGGCTTGTCTCTTGGTTGGCCTGGAGGAGGTTGCTTGAAAGAGCCTGAATACAGCGTTAGTCGAGGTTATACATGTAGAAAGATGAACAGCTCAACTCGCCTCTCATCCCCGGGCTCAAATTGCCAAAATGATTCGTCACCTCCGTAGCCCAGCTCCAATCCCCCTCCTTACCCTCCTGCACCACATGCAACCTCTTCGACAGCTGGCTCTTCACCGTCCTCACACCACTGTTCTCCTTGTCCTCGCCCTCAATATCCGGTCCCACAATATACGCCTCGCCCTTAATCCGCCACTGGATCTGCTTCTCCTTGACCCACCAAACCGCCTCAACTGGTCCTCCACCTCCACTGCCAAACTCCTCCTTGTGTTCCGTCTCGCCTCCACGTCCACCGGGACTCGACTCCATGATCTCGCCGGCCTTCTCCATGCGGATGTCGGTGGTGAATGTGGGCATTTCGCTCTCGTATATCTTCTCGTTCTTGGGACCGTCGTAGTGCTTATTTTCAGGGAGCTCGGCCAGCATACCACGGAAGATGCAGAAGCGGGCATGGGGGATGAAGTCGGTCTTCGAGCCCTTGGGTGCGGGGTGGAGAGTGGACAGGACGAACTCGGGAGAGTCCATGTTCTTCATGACATGCTCGAGGAAGGCTGCCTTCCATGGCGCGGCCTTCGATGACTTTGTCTCTGCTGCTACGGTTGCGGACATTGCCCTGGTTATGTGATTGAGACGAGTGGTAAATCGGGAAGCTATGGTGGCGGAATGAGAGGTAACCGCTTAAGAAAGATTAAGGTGTTGCTGTATACTATAGGTGGTTTAGGAATATTAGGAGAGAGCACTACCAACGAGCATGACGTCTTCCATTCGATCTCGTAAATCTGGCGATCTGATTGGCGGTCTTTCTTAGTCACCATTTAATGCTTCGCAAGGCGCTCCTTCTAGGGACACGATGTACGCAGGATGGAAAGAGTCATCGCAGGTCGATTGCAGAGTTGTGATATGGATATATGTTTCTTTGGTAGGATGTCAAAGATGTCCTAGTCTGAGACTACCAAGATGACTGCTCACCACATCGAGCCGCATCGAGTTCATTACCTGCACATAGTCTCCTGTCCTGCCGTCTTGCCTTCCTCTCCCAATCAGCCCTCCTTACCTTTGCTCCTGCCTGCTACCGTCCAACCCAGCCTCCACAATTCTTATCAAACCTCCCCGTCCACAATCTCACTCCCGCCATAAACCTCTCCGTACTCTCCAATTCCCTCGCCCTCCCAAACACACTCGCCACAAACTCCCTCCCGCCCTCCTCACCCACCGCAACGACCGTCTTCCTCCCCGTCCTCGCATCCGTCCTTACATTCCCCGCCGAGCCCGCAGAAGCTGCAGCGGCGTACATCCACCTCTCGCACGCGGCCAGGATGCCCTCCAGCCTTGTCCACAGCCTCTCGCCCGCCTCAAGAAACTCCGACACCAACTCCGCATCTGCATCCGCATCTGCATCTGCCTCAGCATCAGAGGCGCGCTGGCGAGTACTGCGACTCCGACTTCTCCGCCTTCGCGCCTGCACAGCGTCTGCATGTCGAGCGACGAACTTTTCGCCGCGCGCGGATCGGCCGGCGAGACCAAGCATGCCTAGCCAGAGTTCGGCGGCCATGTCGGCGAATTTGGAGGAGGGGCCGGCGCAGAAGACGGTCCAGTCGTAGATCCATTTGCCGAGGCTGTTGGCGTCGAAGACGGAGCCGAGGAGGATGAGGGGACGGAGGGTTGGGTCCCAGTTTTTGAGACTGTAGCCGGAGGGGATGGAATAGGTTTTTGCGTCGGAGGGGGTAGCGGCGCGGTGGGTGGGCTGGGGTGTGGGTTGGGACGTGGGTTGACGTGGCTTCGAGGAGGATGTGGGCTTAGTGGTGGTGGATTTGGATGATTTTGGTTTTGAGCTGGTTGTTTTCGAGCGTGGTTTTGTGCTTGATTGCGCTGCTGGCTTGGAGGACGATCTCTTTGCGCTGTCTCTGTCCTTGGGTTTCTTCGTACTGCTTGTTGGCTTCTCAGATTGTGTGTAAGTGTATGTCGTGTGCTTTGAGCCTTTCATATATTGGTCGTAAAGTTCATCCTCAAATGGCTTCCTTCGTCGTGGCTGCTGGTATTGATCCCTGTACTCTGGTTCATCCTTTTCCTCCTCATCATAGGAATTGTTGGCAGCACTTGATCGCCTTCGAGACCGAGACGGACTGTGATCGTATTCATCTTCATCTGTATATTGTGTCCTATACCCTCGATCTTCTGGCGACGCTCTGCCTCGATAGTATTCATCACTCGGTCTGCTTGTATTCCTCCTCCTCGTGTACGTCTCTTGCTCGGTATGTCTGCTTTGTCGAGATGGTCGCTCGTCATGGTATTGCTGCCCATAACCATAAGCAGGTGTTCGCGCATATGTGTAGCCATCCCTGTCATAACTTGATCTTCGTGATCGTGGTGAGTCGTTATATGAGTATGAAGTTTCGTGAGCGCGTTGCGGTTCTTGATATCGGTTTGCAGAGTATGAATATTGTGGTTGCTGATATGTCGCATATGACTGGTAATCACGTTGAGAATACATGGTGTTGTCTTCGAAAGCGCGCTTCTCCCTCCACCAGGCCGCCGAATGAGTATCTTCGACTTTACAGCGTCGTACAGCACTTTAGAATAAGATGGAAGCCTCCAGAATATTATCGTAGGCGCAAGAAGAGTGCTTCAAATGAATGTGGGTGCCCGCAGGCGAATGAGAGAGCTTGTATAAGCAGATGTAGCAGATGTAGGACAAAGAAAGAAAGTCGTCGACTAGTATTGGTGGTGGTTGGGATCAGCAGGCATCCTCAGCCCCTGGTTGGTTCGTGGACTCGTGGTTCGATATGTAAGAGCGCGCACGGTGTGTTACACGGTAGATGTTCAATCTTGTGATGTCGTTTGACTGGTCAGCGACAGCAAGTCGGTGTGATGCTGCGTACGCTATTCAGAAAGGACTGAGGTCGACGAGGTTGAAGCTCCGAGACATATAGATCAGGGGCGAAGTCGAGAAAGGAAGGACGAGGCAGGCGAGCGAGGCACAGGCAGGAAGGCTCCTCTGCGGAAGGTTAGGTCTCTTGCATGCATAAAATGTCTAGTGTGGCAGTAGCCTGCATACGTCTGCACGCTAGGCAGAGACCATGCTTGGAAATTCGTCCTTCGTCCCAACCTCCTCAAGAAGCTCGCCTCACACACTCTATGCTAAATCTCCCATATTCAAAATCATCTCCGCCGTGAGAAAAGTAACCAAGCGAAATCAGCGAAAACCTCAGTGTGGCCCCCACACGAAATGACTTGCAAGGATCCGAAATTGCTGTACTACAGGTTCCAGAAGCTCCAGCTGTAAGCGCCCGAGAGCCCGGTACCAATGTATATAGTACACAGCCCAGTCCGCTACCGGTATACCACTAGATGACCGCTTCCGGCTTCCTATCGAAGTCTTGCAGGCTGAGTTGTAGCAAACCTGAGACCTCTTACCCCATGTCTGCATGCAAGACATCGGCGCCATCGAATGTAGACTAATCAGACGTGGCTGCGCTATCGGCCGTTCGAAGGTCAAAAGTAGCTCGTGCTCGATGGCGGCATGGCGAGAGTGACGGTCGAGCCGCACGGACCAGAGGGAAGAGCATGATCGCAGAGACACCCGTGGACTCTCTCAGACACTCACAGATCGTGGTAGGGTATGGCGTTGTACCATATGTGCTGCTGTACCAGCACTTTGTGAAACAAGAGGCAGGACCTGCTACTATCGTCAGACGGCATGCACGTCCAGGTCCTTGCAGTCATCTGATGCGAGGGCATGACCTCGGGGTATCCTGCTTCTTTCTTGACTAAGGTCACACAAGAGAAGTCAGGAAGGATTCCCGAGATACTGTACTGTAGTGCCTGATGCATCTGATCTGTCTGATGTTCTAGCATAGTATCGAAGTGATATGAATGAAAGTCTATTGCTTATTGCTTCTGTGTCACCTGAAACCCGACGTAGACATGCTCTATTCCTGTATGTCAAAGTCCCCCTATTGCTGCTCATCTCGTCGTCTCCGCCCCTTCATTAATCCCTCCACCCCAAGCCTCTTCCTCCACTTCCCTCCACTTCCCTCTTCTCCCAATCCCTCCTCACTTTCCACATTTCTACTCTTGCCCTTCCTCGGCAATCCCAACCACAGTCCCAGATCCACTACCAACAGAGCGACCACAATCGGCATCAGGACCTGCACACCGGCCTTCTGCGCAATCGCGCCCACAGCAAACGGGAAGACCGCTGCACCGCCTCCACCAACAGCGGCAGCAAATCCTATTGCGGAAACGTGCAAGTGTTTGGGCAGGAGGGCTGTGGCAGCGACGATGGCGCCAGGGAATAGAGGAGCTAGGCAGAGACCTAGCAGGGAGACGAAGACGGCAGAGGCGAGGAAGGAGGGGACGAGCCAGAAGAGGAGGTGGAATGTTATGGCGAGGGTGAGGTATATCTGTTGGGGGAGTGAGGAGGTTAGTCCAAAATTGATCGTGGTGGCTTTGGTGTCTTCGTAATCATCATGGCGTGGATCGAGTCTTCAAGACCCAACGTATAACTCACCGAAATAGCCAACCTCTCCCCAATCCTGCCTGTCACGAACCCCAACACCACGCGTCCTACCGTGATGCCCAACCAGAACCCAGTCTCCGTCATACCGCTTGCGAAGTTGGCGCCATGCCGGACGCGCAGCATGAACGTGACAACCCATCCGCCAATGGCGACCTCAATGCCAACATAGCAGCATAAGAAGAGGGCACATAGCCAAGTGACGCGCGCTGCTGGCATGGTGGCCAGGGCTTCTGAGAGGCGATTGTTAGTCTTAGCGGCACTGGCATCGTTGGCAGCGTGATGAACGGCAGCCGTGCAGGCGTAGAAGGCTGGGAAGGAGGTTGCGAATTCGATGAGGGCACAGCCGATCTGTTTTATGATTAGGAAGGAGATTAGAGTGGTACAAATCTGGTGGTGATGGGGCTCACCAATATGTAGTAGAATGTGTACCATTGCAGATTCCCCTTGGTGATCATCGTCGTTGCAATGAGAGGAGCAAGTGTAGCACCAAGACCGTAGAAGCCATGGAGGAAGCCAAGAACTTCATTCGACTTTTCCATTGCTGAACAACGTCAGTATTCATTACCATCAACAGTAAACACAAACACCTACGTCCAATCCAAGCATTCCAGGCTGAGTCTTCGAGACCGTTACCAAAGCCCGCAAAGAGGTAGAATACCACTGCTACAGGGTATGGAGGATGTACACAGACGACAACGTAGGCGAGCACTTTGCTGAGAGGTGCTGCAAATGCGATGCCTCGTTGACCGAAGCGATGGTGGATGGCATTGTTGCTTAGAGCTGCGGCCGTATAGCCGAGGAAAGGAGAAAGAAAGAGGACAGAGGTTAGGGCGTAGCTGATACTGTAGTATTCTTGTAGCTGCGTATGGTGTCAGTTGTTGGAACGGCTCAGTAATGGTGAGTCGTGATGAGTACATATGGAAGCAGGGCCTAGGTGAGGTTAGTTGAAAGTAGCGAATATCTGCTTTGTCAGGCTCAGCTCTTACACCAATGGCACCTGTCATCCTGTCAGTAGGTAGTCTTGAGTACAACAAACTGAAGTCATACCATCATTCATCCCCATCACCACGAAAGCCCAGAATGCCGCAAATGTGCGGTACATGTTGACTCGTGGCTCATTCCACTTCTCCCTAAGAGGTTCATCCTCATCTCCTAATGTTGACAGTCTCGTATCTTGCGATACTGCTGTTGTGAAAGCTGGGCTATCTGCATACGGCGTCTTGCCATCGTGCTCGGCTCGTTGGTTCTTGTCGGGGACTTGATACTGCACTTGCACTCGTGGTGGTAATTCTTGCAATTTGGTGGTAGACATGATAGATCAAAGTGAAGATATCTTGGTGAAGCTCATCACCAATCTTGCAGCTCTTTCATAGACAATTTTGATAGCGCTATTCGGGACTCATACACGTTGCCGCCACGTATGCATTTTTCAAGTCCAACACTTGGCACGCGAAGTAGAAGCAGTCACGCGAGAGTTTTACGATATGCCATTCACGATTGCCACTTGCCTGCCATCACATTTTGACATTGGCGCGGACAAGAGAGATCCGACCTGCCTCTTTCACCAATGCATCGGTCCGAGAGGAGCTCTTCCCCGCCATTGGTTTGTATTGCATCATCCAGTATTTCTAAGCAATTGATGTATAAACAGCAGACATATAAGCGCCTGAATCAAGTCAACAAGCATCTCGATAATTCACTTCCTAGCCAATTAGCTGTAGATATGCCCAGCTTCGCAGTAATCGCAGGAGTCGGTGCAGGCACCGGTCGCAGCGTTGCCCTCAAATTCGCCAAAGCCTATCCCGTAGCACTTCTCGCCCGCACGCCCGCCAACTACGAGTCCATCGTCGAGGAGATCAACGCATCAGGCGGGAAAGCCATTGGAATCAGCACAGATGTCTCGGACTCGGCCAGCGTGAAAGCAGCGTTTAAGCAGATTGAGTCTGAGCTTGGCGGGTCCTGCTCGGCTGCTGTCTTCAATGCGAGTGGAGGATTTGTGAGAAAGCCGTTCTTGGAGACCGAAGAGAAGGCGTTTGTTACGAGCATGAGCGTGAGCGGGTGAGTGATGACCTTGCTAGTTGAAAGAGAAGTGAAGCGGCATGGCTAACACATTGTGAAACAGATTCGGCAGGTGAGCAGCATTGAGGACACAACTTACACCAGCCGCCTCTAATCGAACACCCCAAGTTTCCACTTCTCGCAAGCAGCACTCCCACTACTCCTCAAAGCAACAAAAGAACAACACCCGCCAACTCTCATCTTCACTGGCGCCACGGCCTCCATCAAGAGCAATGCCAACATGTCAAGCTTCTCGACTGGCAAGTACGCTTTGCGTGCTCTGGCGCAGTCGCTAGGGAAAGAGTTTGGCCCGCAAGGAGTCCATGTGGCACATGCGGTGATTGATGGACTGATAAACATTCCGAGGACGGCGCATATGATGAATGACGTGCCAGATGCGAAGATTAGCCCGGATGCTGTAAGTCAAGTTGTTGGATGAGGTTGGAGGAGGAAGTGCTGACATATGCTGTAGATTGCAGACGCGTATTGGTGGCTTCATACACAGCCGAGGACTTGCTTCACGAGTGAGATTGATGTTAGACCGTATGTGGAGAAGTGGTGAAGAAGGGTGAAGAAGTGGCACAGGCGGTAGGAAGAGGCAGACATGATTGAGGAAGAAGGATGGGAAAGAGTAAAGCAGAGGCAACGATAATAAACTCTTCTTGACACTTTGTGTGCTCTCGTCGTAGCATGGCAGCGGCAGCTGCCATAGGCTACGCACAGAGACAACATTATCAGAAGACGAAGCATCTTTAACGTATAAATTGACATGTATCTTAATCCCAAGTCCAACCATAGCAACCTCTTCCAGAAAGCCCTCATCGCAATGAGACCGAGTCTTGAAAAGTAGTTCTCAGACCTTCAACAGCGCCCGCCCACTCCCAGCAGGCCGAAGCCAAACCAGAAGCAGGTTGAGATCATCACCACCTTCTGGCAACTGTAGCGAAGCTACAGATGCACGAATGAAGGTATAAGCATCACTCTAGGGCACCGTGAATATCGATCATCCGCGAACTTGGAGTACTGTAGCTTTTTTGAAAAACTCAGAAGGAGATACAAACTTTAGAAATGATTCTATGAAGTATGTTCGACTACTGTTTTGTGTTGGTTCTTTCTTTCATTTGCTTCTCGTTTGAGCTTCTTTCTTGTTTACGCTTTAAGAACATCCCTTCCAAGAAGCCTTCACCTCAGTGAAAGGCAGCTTTGAAAGGACCTATCAGACTCCCATCGCCGCAAGGCCATATCCTCAATGCACCGAAATGCATCGTGAACAAGCCGAGATCATCAACACCTTCTATGTCGTGAGACATGAGCGAAGGTAAAGTCATCACTCCGTTGCAGCGAGGGTTGGGGTCATCAAATAGGGAGGAGTACTGTAGCTTTTTTGAGAAGCTCAGAAGAAGATACAAACTTTAGAAATGATTCTATGAAGTACTGCAGACTTGTTAGTATGTGTTTGGGAAAGGCAGCGGGCCTTGGAAGAACTTACTGTGTCGATGAGAAGAAGAAAAAGGAAAGGCAGAGGACGCGGGTTTGGGCAGGATTAAGTATGGCCTGACATTTTGCATGTGATTGGGAAAATTTCAAGCTGCAGATCTCGGGACTTGCTCCCGGGATATTCATGAAACATTCTGCATCTCACCGTTCCACTTTTATGACTCGAAGGATCCTGTTACATGCAGAGCTGGATTCGATGAGCGCAGTACATCCCACACTGTTAGATGTCTTTGTCAAAGGCAGCGGGCTTTGGAGAGAACTCACTGTGTCGATGAGAAGAAGAAAAAGAAAAGGCAGAGGACGCGGGTTTGGGCAGCTTTAGGTACGGCTTAAAAAGCAACAGCTTCCAGGCGAGCCCGGCGCTGATCTACGGCCGTGACGCGCAGGCAACTTCAACGGAGAACATCCCGAGTGGTGGTCTCAAACAGTATATGCTTACAGGCCGCTGAGCTGGACCATAATTGTAGACATCTCATAGTAGCATCATCTTTGCGCCTCGTAATGTCCCTGTGAAGCGATGCTCAAAGCGTGTGTTATACCGTGTCTACCATATGGTGAGGTTCGCAAAGCTCTCCCTGCAAGCTCCCAATCCTGCAGGTTGCGCGGCTAGGATTCGGCGAGGCTTGTATGCGTGATTGGCCATTCTTCAGCCCTAATTCTGGAACTCTGCCGAGCTTGCGGACTCGACATCAGTCTGAACTGCCCCCCTTACGGCATTCTTCAACCTCAAACTTCGAATCCGTAGGAACATGACAGTATACATCTCATAGCTTCATAAGCCCGCGACTGGAATGAAGATACCCCAAAGGCAAAAGCACATACACTGCTGTGCGTAGAGTCTGCATAACTCAATCCTCCCGGCAGTCTGCACGCCTGATATGCCATGGTGTCCCTGCAAGAGCATCCAATACACATACGGACGGCTACAAGATGTCTCAAGATTAGACTTGTACTTATAGCATCAGATCTGTTGGCTTATTGACTATAGGTAAAGCTGTACCGCTGCACTGCTGCACTACTGCACATAGTCCCTATGATGTATTCCGTTGAGCTGGCCTCTCCTCCACATCCTTCATTGTAATGTCCTGCTGACGTGTAGGCGGCGGTGATAACATCCCTTCGATCCCTCCCATACGCTGGTCCGCCCAGTCATTCTCCGTTTCCGCCGGCAACGCAACAGTGGCAGCGAATCGAGTCTCAGCCTCAAGATCAGCTGGAGTGTATGTTGGTGAAAGACCACCCATTCGCTCGTCGTCCTGTTTCTGCTCTTTCTCTTCGACTGTAATCCCTACGTCGCCCGCAGTCGCTTGTTGTGCCCGTCTCGACTCCACGTCTTGCGACTTTTCATTGAGTTCTTCCTGCAATATGTCCAATCTGGCCAACAAGGTTCTTTTCACATCTTGGTCTTGAAGGTCTTGAGCGATAGTCCGAGACTGATCCAGGTTGACCTGCGAAGTGCCAAGAGATGGTCCAAAAAGCGCAAGCGCGTGATATGAGTATGCTAGTATCTGACGTGGCGTCCAAGCGTCTTGGGTCAACTGGAGGAAGATTCGCCTGGCGGTGTTGAGGCTGCCGTCCTTGAAGTGGTGGGTTGCCTAATTGAAGCCAAGCGAATTAGCACCTTGTGTCTCCCCAGGTGACGGTCATGGATACACAAAGAAAGAAAGAGCAAAGAGCAAAACTTATTGACCCGGCGTTTGTTATTGAGAGCAAAAGACAACATGGCGAACGGATATCTGCCTAGCACTGCTCAGGCAATTGTCTTGACCTTGAAAGATTGGCAGACGCCACATAAATATTGCCCCAGACGTTAACAGAACTCACCAGTTTGTACATCAAGAAATGCCAGTTTGCTTGGTTTGAAGCATAAATGGAATGGCCGGTGATCGATTGGATCATGGCTTCTTCGTCCGTCATGGTGCGCGGGTCGTCAGACATTGCCGACGCGATGTGCTGTTGAGATTTCGTGATGCGTTACTGCTTGGACTGGATTTGAGTAAGAGGAGGAGGTTGCCAAAGAGGCAAGCATACGGAAGACTATAAGAGGCTAAGTTTCAGAAGTGGCGGAAGAGGAAGCTGGTTGGCGTTGAGATTGATGCAGGTGGTGGAGGCGAGTTCGAGGTGGGTAAGTGTCGAAAGGGAAGAAAGATGTGATTTTAGAAAGTGAGTACAGGCAGGCTTATACAGCCTGACAAAGCTTGACACTTCATATGGCTAACAGAAGTGGTGTGTCCAGGGAGCTTCCAATTCAGACGGCGCTGCTTGTCGGAGACCCTAAACGTGAAACGTGCAAACGGTCGTTTCACAGCGTTTGTAAATACCATCACCCCCTATTTCGGCTCTCTTACTATAGTCTCGGCGCTCTTAATCACTACCAGACAGATTTACGAGTCAGGTATCTCTAAAGTATCGGTCTTGTGCACTGCCCTTTAGTGTCTCAGACCCTGCCCGGCTCTACTTCGTTGCTAGCTCCGGGTCTGTAGTGTTTGTCAAGCACAGATCACCTGTGAATTGTCGCTTGTTCATCTGTCGTGCTCTCACGTCTCAGTTTCACATTGTTCTGCTGCCACATCGGACAGGACTTTCTGATACCATCAGCGCTTCGTTATGGTGTATCGCAGAGTTGACAAGATCCTACTGCTCTAGGCTGTACCCATCCCTGGCGCGGCTAATGGAGGGCAATCCAGCTCCGAGCGACGAGGTCGCCTGTGACGCGCTGGCCGCACGACTTCTGTTAACCAACGACACAGTGCTGGAGATAGCTGCCGATACAAATCCTTTAACTATCGATCTAGTCACCCCATCATCTGCGACAGTGCTGACGAGTGATCGCGGCTGGAACACGACGAGGTTTCAACAAGTCATGCAAGACAGTCGCTTCGAAACTTTTACTCCGTTGCAAGTCGAAAAGAGTTCCGTCAGGCGACCACTAGAGTTTACGAAAGCATATCCGACCACTCGTATCAAGCTCTACATGGTGGTCACCATTGTGGGTGATGAACAAGTGAGACAGACGAAGAGCAAGAACAGCCGCTGGGCAATTCGATTTCTGGATGACGCCAGAGACGTGAGCGCACTTGATTTCCAGGTTAACACTGCTTCGTCGCGGGTCAAAAAGAGCTGGGAGCTATATGGTCAGGCCTTAACGATTGAGCTGCCAAGTTCATGCAATCATCTTGTCTACGATGACGTGGTCCAGGCCGGAGAGCAGGTCAAACCTTGCCTTGAAAATGGCCCGCACCGCATCGACTCATATGATGCTGGTCTGCTATTGAGTCTACTTATGACTGCTATTTGCAAAAAAAATCCAGCGCAAAAGCTCCGTCTCGTACTTCCGGACCACTATGCCACTCTAACCAGTTCCCTTTCAGCTATCATTACAACATCCGTGGAGTTCATTGACCAGGATCGTTGTAAGCTGGTACAACACTCTTTCACTGTCGAGACTCCATTGAATGCATCGGAATTCGAGCTTGCAGGGCTCTCTGACATGTCAGACCCACCTGAAATCATCAACGACTTCATGCGCGACCCAGTCTATGCCACGATGACAGACATACAGAGGTCGGCGTTTGTCCTGGCTCAGCAACGTGCAAGTGCTCTCGCACGGGAGATCCAAATACGTGTTTTTGGACAGGTCTATGATCAGGCATCGATGGGACTTTACATACAAGCACTGAAAGCCTTCTATGCAGGCCAGGTGGCGACACTTTCAGAGGCCGGTAAGTCATTCGAGCTATTATCACTACCCGAAACTAATTATGTAGTACCTAAAAGCCTACTTGATTACAGGTACCCGAGCTTCTACAAGCTACGTGTACGGGAAGGCGTCTTACACCTTCAAGCATCGGAAGAAATCCAGAAGTGTCTTCCTCCTCGACTTTCGTTGAACTCCATTCGTGTGCAGGGTGTCATGCAGGCCAACGAGGTCGATTTGCGGATGTTGAACGAGTATATGAGTTCTGGGTCAGTGTCTTCTGCGTGGGGCGCTGGCTGTGTCTTAGCCGATGTTCTATGGAACACAGAAATCATTGCAGAGGACTCTTTGGAGTTTGAGGGACTTGAGACAGAGCATGTCGCCAAAAAGTGTGTGATATGTCAAAGGGCAAAGCTTCCCGCTCGCATGACAAGACTGAGTGCGACAGAGTACGTCTGCAACCAGTGTGCTGAGCCAGAGACCACGGAAACGAAGATGCCAAGATCAAAGGACAAGGAGAAGAGCGATACAGCGAAACCGCGGAAGGCCAGGAAGAAACCAGTTAGGAAGCCAAACACGGTTTCTGCTATGGAATCTGCCCTAGGGATGACCCTACAAGGATTGCAACTCGAACACAATGCTTTAGGCTTCCCTCGTGCCGACCGCAAGATTGTTGCAAAGGACATCAAAGATGACGTTGAAAATGACTACATGATCAGCGACCAGCCGAACGAGAGGATATACCGCGATGCTTACCTCCTTGTCGAGCGGACAGCACCGATCAATCCAGAAGTGAGGATCCGAGGACCTTTTCAGTTAGAATTAGATGCGGCCGATCCAATTGCGCTTGCAGCTGAATACGGTGTACCTCCGGCTAGGCTCACACGTCAAGAGGCTCAAGTTCCTGTAGGTATTCATTGCAGGTACAATCTCAGACCGACTGCATGTAAGTCAGCTATCGCTATACCATGAGGCTGCTTGGGTATTTCTAATGTGTACAGCTTATGCCAACGGGTGGATGAATGAGAACCCGCCAATAGCGTTGAAGATCCTCTCCGAGTTCAGACGTACAGGCTCCGAGGGTTCTAGTGAGGAGCTGAAGGTACTGCGTGACCGAGTGATGCATCTGTATTATATCAACATCCAGCTTCCAAAGCCACGTCTCTCGCGTCTGGCTGTTGATCTGACGGAGGAGAACCTGGAACGGCTGGAGCGCCAATACCGCACTGGTATCGCAGATCCAGATGCCTGCCTGGAGATTCGACGTCCTTTCTACTTTTACGGCATTATGAGCCATCCAGATCAGGTATTCAGAACACATCCTGACACAGATGCAAGCGGTCGACTGTATTACATGAACAATATTGAAAATATGGTTAAGGAGAAGGAAGCGCTGCTCAATGGTCGAATGCTGCCGCGAGTAAACGGTCATGTTTGGCCTTTCACGCATGGCCCAGTGCCCACGAATCTGACAGACTGGGCTATTATCGAGTATTTTGCAGATCGAATGAGGAAGATGCTTGTATTATGCAGCAGACATTTCGCTCTCGAGATCGACCATCCAGCAGACCTGTATGTCCTCGCCTGCCTGCAATTACTCGATCCATTCGAAGAGGCCAAGCGTGATCCATTATGTGGAATCTATAGTCCATATTCACGCATGCTGACAACGGGGTCTTTTGGAAAACGAAGACACGGCGACACTATGTCACCTGGACTGGCAAAAGATGCTGCTGGCAGTGTGACACGGGTATATCGAACACTTGATGATTGGAAGCCTGCGATATGCAACATTCTTTGGCATACATGGTCCTATAATTCAGCATTGAACCGGTTTGATGAGCGTGCGGACGATATTATTGCAGATTTCGACCGTCTTCCCAACGCCAACGAGCCTTTCTGGCCAGGACAACTCCCAGCATTACCACCTGTCCCCCCTGTATTGGCTACAATAAAGCCTTCGGCACGTCCGAAAATCATTGTGCCAGGTCGGAAGATGAGAGGGGCTGGGCTCACCGCTAAAGCAAAGGCACTCATGGTGCCTAGCGAGCAAGGTCCGTCATCAATCTCATCGGGTGGATATCTACTGCCTACTGGCACTTTTCTGCCCATCACAGAAGCCGGAGACACAAGTCTGGGTCAGGACTTTACGGAGCTTGAACTTGAGCAAATCCTGTATGACATCGAGACTGGCGGCTTTCAGCCACCTGATCCACCTGCACGACGCAACATGACCAATGGCAGGAATGGATGCTACTTTATCTCCTTCATTCAACTCCTTCACAACATTCCCAGCATCAGGGCGCTGTTCAACAATGCAGATACCTTTAAATTCCTGGAAGACTCGAATCTGTTAACCGCATTTAACGATTCCTCTGACACTCATCTGACTCGTCATCGAGCATTGATAACTACTTTGACACAGCGATTCAGAGAACTCGATGTTCGAGGAGACCAGCTTATCTCCTGGATCACACGGAGTACACTGAATACCCTCAACAGACTATCAGCGGAGTTCAGGGATGAAGAGAATGATCCGGCCCGTGTAATGAATGTGCTGCTTGATGTGATCCAGCGATCGACGGATCCTCACCCCGAGGACAATTCTTGGAAAGACTTGTACAACAGTTACAATACAGAGCAGGATGACTGTATCCGCGCAGGATTCAAGATTAAAGGCCTTGTAGAAGATCGGCGGGAGCGGCTCCTTGCCCAGTCATTCCTTGGGTTTGGGTCAACATTCACTGATTTACTGATGGTACAGACGGCTACAGAAACTGCATGTCCTGTGTCAGCATGTTCTTCACCATTCAGTCGCAATTGGACCCACAGCCTGTACATGACACTTGCAGTGCCCAAAGACCTGTCAGAAACTGCCATCATCACTATGGATCAGCTGTTGGAATCATCGACTATAGTCGAAGGTCTTGATGCCAGCTGTGGCTGTGATGTTACTCATCCAAAACGCATCCAGGCACGGTCCAAGATCACGAGTTTAGGGGAGGTCCTGATCATGCGCTTGGATCGATCTCGAGTCCGGACCGAGGTCACAGACGGCAAGGAGCAAATCGTGGAAGACTTCATACTGAATCGCCTCCGGTTGCAAACTGAAATCGACATGTCGCGGTACACCGACTTTCTCCTCCCGTCTGAACTTGCCGGGTTGTCCGAGCAGGAAATGACGAGTTCTTCATGGACAAAAAGCACGATCTATACACTCACAGGAGTTGTGCGTTTCCAGCAAAAGCGAAGACATTACATCGAATTTGCCAAAATTTATGACAGTGAAGGAGAGCGGAGGTGGATCATGCAAGATAGCTTGAGAAAAGAGCCGCCAGAGTGGGATGAGACCCCGTTCGACCCAGAGAATAATGTGGTGAGTCTTGTCATCAATCTATGTCCTTATAATAAGTGCTAATGACTATAAGGGCACCGACTGCATACTCGTCTGGCATCGTGAAGCGCCACCCGAACCTGCTCCGCCGCCGTCATCATCTTCATCATCGTCCGCATCTTCTTCTTCCTCCGAGAGTGGTGGTGAAGCAGATAAAGTCGAGAAAGGGCTGGAGAAGCGCGACAAGGAGCATGCCGACGACCAAGGTATGGCAGACGTCTCCAACGATCCTAGAGACGGGAATCAGGGTAAAGACGACTCAGCCATGCCGGATGCTTCCAACGATCCTGGAGATACCAATCAGGGTAAAGACGACTCGGCAATGCCGGATGCATCCAATGCTGCTGGAGCTGCCAATCAGGGTGATGATAATGGCAAAGAAGGTGAAAAGGATCAGGAAGAAGACTCCCGCATCATTTACGATAGCGATATGCTCGATATGCAGACAAAACTACTCGTCTCTGGATTGAAAGCACTGAAAGATCAACAAGCTCAATTAAGACGTGAGCGAGAGGAACTGGAGCAGAGAAAAGATGCCGATGCAGTCGAGCGCGAGATAGCCTGGGACGAAATCCACGCCGCTCAAGCTGAACTTCAGGCAAATCCTCATGAGCAAGACCCACAGCCAAGTCTCACGCATAGTGATACACGAATGTTAGATGCCGACCAGGGGCGGTTGGCCGAACGGGAACGTGCGGTATCAGATCGGGAGGAGCGATTGCTCGAACAGCAGCGTGCTATGTCAGGCCGAGAGGAACGATTGGCTGAAAGAGAGCGTAGTTCCTCAAATACTGACCAAGCCCGGTTGGTTGAGAGAGAGCGTGCCGTTTCCGGACAGGAGCAGAGAGTGATCGAAAGAGAACAAGCTGTTTCAGTGGAAGAGGACATACTTCGGCGTGGTCGAGAATTATTTGCCGATCAGCAGGACAGTCTGAGGTCCCGGCAAGGAATACTCCAGCGTAACCAGCAGGAATTACAATTTGCACGAGAGGCCAATCCCGAGGGCTTCCGAGATCTTTTACTGCAAGCTGAATGGCAGCGTCTCGAAGATGAAAGGTTTCAGATGCAAGAAGAATTGAACGATATCCAAGCTCGCAATGACCAAGATGAAGAAGACCTACGAAACACAGAGGCGCGTCTTCGCAGGGAGTATGTCCAAGCTATAAACGAGGTACAGGCTGCACGCGAGGCCAATGTCGATGAGTACAATCAACAAATGTACGACTTGCAGGTTGCACGAGACACCAATGCGCGAGAGAACCAGCGCAATCGTGAACAGTCAGAGCGTGATGCACAAGCGGCCAGAGCTCGGATTCAAGCGGAAAACGAGCAGCTAGAGCAGAGAAGAGCCGAATTGCATGAGCTCGAGGAGCGTCATACTCGGATTATGGCTACAAATTCACAAGCTGAACAAGTTAAAGCACTCCGTCTGACGCTGGCCCAACAAGCGTTTAATCTAGGAAATACGATCACGTCTCTCACCGAAGATGAGCGCATTGCCCGGACCCAGACCGCGAATGTGCAAAGACAACAGCAGACTTTGCGGGACGAACTTGCGCAATCCGAGCAACGAAACATCAACGTACAAGCTGAGCTCGCTGAGCTTCGGCAAAGAGATGCTAGTGCGCAGAGACGGATTGGTGGACTTGATGAAAGCAATGCACAAGCTGCTGATGAAAACCAATCACTTCGCCTTGAGTTGTCTCGCGTGCGACGTGAGCTGGAGGCCTCACGAGGCTCTAGCAGCGGCTTCCGCAATGTCTTTAGCACGCGACGCTCTTCACGTACTCGGGGTCAACAGACTGAAATACAACGTGATCAGTCGGCCGAATTGCAAAATGACCCCGAACAACGTCCGAGTACGAGGCAACGCCTTGCTAGCGGAGCACGTTCATCCATCGATCTACTATTGGGGCGCCGTCGACAAAGTGGAGATATAGATACTGCTCTCCAACGTCTCATCACCCCGTCGCCGACAAGGGATACAGAACCGGAAACCCCGCGTAAACGCGGCACCAAGCGTCCTTGGGGAATATTTTCTTCTCCGAAGAAAAATAAGCAGGGCAAAGCAGAGACTACCATACAGGATCCAAGAGGGCGTTCACGGCCACCTCAATTTCCACTTCCATTCTCTCCAACTCGGCCTGGTAGTCGAAGGCAGAGTGAGTATCAAAGATTATCTCAAGAGAGTACTCGTCCAGCCGGAGACAACACGCTAGTCCAGCAACTGTCCGAAGATCCATTTTCCCAGCCTAGGCAGCCCACCACGCCTAGAACACCAAGGTATTCAGGCCAATCTGCGACACCTCGGCTTAGTCAGAGTCGGTTCAATTATCTGGCTCCACTCATTTCTCGAGTTACTGGTGATGTGACGCCGTCGCGCGCATCAGAGAACCCACTAAATAGTCAGCAAAGTGAGCCGCCAACACAATATCAGCCGTATACTATGGACTTCGGAAGTACTCAATCGAGTATCCCGCCACCACCGACTACCAGCCAAATGGCAGGAGCCTTCGTCCAGGGTCCAGGATCGCGTCCAAGCTGGACACTTCCATTCACACAGGATACTCAGGAACCTGAATCAACTAGTCGAATACCTGCGGGAGCGTCCGTCCAAAGTCCAGGATCGCGTCCAAGCTGGACACTTCCATTCACACAGGATACTCAGGAACCTGAATCAATCAGTCGAATACCTGCAGGAGCGTCCGTACAGAGTCCGAGATCACGCCCTAGCTGGAGACTCTCTACCACGCAGCTTGCAGATACTCAAGGTATAGGAAGCCAGCGGCCAGCCGTGCCGGAGGTAAGGGCATCACAAGTATCGACTCAATTTGAGGATACTCAGGAGACCCAAAGCCAGTAGTTGGTGGATCCTGAAGGCAGACCCTCTCAAGGATGGTCACTGCCACCAAGACCTCGGAAAGGCACTGACGAAGGACGACGATAGATGGATCAAGGTATAGCTGGCAAGTAGTATCACACATCAGGTTACTGAGATGATCGGGATTCGATAGAAATGGCGACTGGGAACAAGTCATACTATGTGGACGAGAAAGCAATGGGGCTGGAACCTCTAGAGCAAGCATCACAGGCTGTGCTGGTATATAGATCAAGATCACGAATGCACTTTGCGTTGTCCCTTGCTCAATCGTTTCAACTTCCACTTCGAACGTGTCCGCCCTGGCTCGTGCACACTAACAGGTCAACAACGCATGGCAATGGCAGTGGAGGACCAATCTGATGCTTGCTCGTTCGCATGCTAAGCAAAGACATACACCATCCCACACCTGTCCACACTGACCACCATTCTCATCGGCCATTCTAATATCGCCACATCCAAGATTTCATCGAGATGTGTCCTCAACAGCTGCTGCTGATGCTCTGTAATTGCAGGCGTGACGATCTTCTTCCCTTGCTTGGCTTGCTCGCCATTCGCAGCCACGGCTTGTCTACCAACACCACTACCTTCAGATCTGCGAGATCCAACATTCGCCTTCCTCTGTTCTCCGCCACCATCACCTTCAGCTGGTGCCGCAGGAAGGATGCTCGAAAAACCGGTCTTTAGCACACTACCATCCACATTCTCGATCGGCTTCCACTTCCTTCGCTCCTCCCATAGTGTGGCTGCAGACATGCTCGTGGGCTCAATTGCCACGAATTGCGGCTGGACCTCATCTGACGCAAGACCGCTGACGACTTTGCTCTTAGCTGGACTCGACAAGTTCCAGTAGCGAATGCGGCGATCTGGTCCTGCTGAGATGAGGTACGGGTCTGACTTTCTGGTTGTATTTGGTAGTTCGATGGAATCGTTGATCAACAGGGGTAATCCGACTGCGAGCGCACACACATCGACTGCTGACGCAGGTGTGGCACTCATCGTGCTGGTAGACATTCGCTTGTGAAATGCTGTAGGACTCATGGCGTCAATATCCTCGAGTGTGAAAGTTTGGTTTATTGGTGATCTGCTTGGCAGCGTATTCTGCGCCAAGGATGATGCCGGCGGAATGGTTTCGACGCCCACCGGTGTGCTGTGAAATGCTAGATCACAAGTAGCTTTGTCGAGATACCAGATCGTAATGTCACTCGTGCCTGTACCACCTGCTATACAGATCAAGGTAGGCGCTGGCTCTTGTTGTGCTTGCTGGTTTGCTCGCGTGGTTCGAGTCACTGAATGTAACAAGATACGCTTCACCGGGCTAGCTCCACGGAAACCCCATGACCGGAGACGCATTCGGAAGCGCAAGTCCCAAAGGTCCAGGATGCCATTAGTAGTGCCTACCAGCAACCAGTGCCTTTTGCTGTCCAAGCAGAAACAGGTCGGTGTCCCGTGTCGGACTGGGTTGTCAAGAACGTACACGATTGTCATGGTGTTCAGGTCGACGGCAAATATTTGTGAAGTGTTCGTGGCGAGCATGATAATTGACTGTCCATCGAACTTGAAGTGCTCACACCAAACCACATGCGCTTCTGGATCCGGCAATTGCCACACGCGGATCGTCCGGAGTGCGCCATATTTGAGTGAGCCTTGAGCTGTCTCAGTAATCTCGACTCTCACCACATGTACGCTTCCATCATCGGCTGTGCTAACGAAGCAGTGTGTGTTTTCAACAAAGCACAAACTTGTAATCTTGACATTGTTACCATGCTTGTAAACTTGCTTGGATCTATGAGCCAAGTTCCTCTCGAGACGAGAACAATCCCAGATTCTCACAGTGCCATCGTCAGAGCCTGTGATGAAGAATCTGTGATCTGGTGATACAGCTACTCGCCGAACAGGACCTTGATGCTCGCCGAACATGGTCACTAGTGTGCCCATAGGATGAGCGTGATTGGTTTGCGGCGTATTTGAGGTACCCGGAGGAGATCTTCGTGCATGGAAAGCAGTGACTTTGCGGCCGAGGTCTATCGAACTTGGTGAGCCAGCTCGCAAGTGATGACCGTCGAGGTGCTTCAACACGTCCGGGTCTCTCCCAGCATATGAGTGAGCCTCACGAGGTCTGACTTGACCTGTCGGGCCACTTCCTGGACCAGGTTTGGCACGACTAGTATTCGCAGTAGTCTGACTTTTGTGGGCGACTTCCACTTCCCCTAGTGCAGTGGTCTCTGAAGTACTGATTTCAGCGATTGCTTTTGTTTTTGCTGGATTCCGTTGCATAAGAGTCATTGCACTACCCTTCCTTGACAGTGTATGGTTGTGCTTCGGATTTGTAAGACCTTCGTCAGAAGACAAGATCGAAGAGGTATCGTTGGTGTCAACCGAGCCACCAGTTACTCGACCGTGTAAGGTGTTCTCGAGTCGCGTCGGAGGAGCCCAGGTTACACTACTTCGTATCGAAGCAGTTCTGCCTGAGACATCATCCAGTTCAGATCCGCGTAAGCTGGAGCTTGATGGTCGATGGTGATCCCTGCCTTCCAATGGCTTCGAAGCCTCGTCCAAAGCATCAGCGATCGTCTGTAGACGTGACGTGCTTTTTTCTTTCTCGGCTGACTTTATCTGCTGCGTTGCCTCAATGTGCTGTTCGAAAAAGACAGTCTGTACTTCGACCTTAGCATCTGCCAGTACGATCTTTTCATCGTATGGTATCTTTGGTATTATAGGCGTTTCTCGTGAGCTTCGTTGTGTAGCACGCCAGATGTAAGCGCTTAGCGCCATGAACTTTATATCGTCCTCAGTGCTCATTCCAGCGTTTCGTAACTTGTTGACCCATTGGCTATCTTCCTCGTTCTTTGTTAATCGAGACAACGCATTTGGCCGCAATTCCTCTGCGGGTATAGTAGGCATTTTATCCTCGAGGAAAAACGCGGGTAGCCGTTGCTGTACGCTTTTCCAGAATGTTCCTTTGTCTGTCTTGCCTGCCCATGTTCGGGCGAGATCGAGCACCTTTCTTGGTAAAGGTTTCTTGAGGGCATCGAGTAAGTCGATCTCTGCAAATGTTGCAGGGACGACTCTGAGATATGGCTTGATAAGTGGCTTCACAATACACTCGCGATCTGCCACCGACAAGTACTTTGTAGCACACGACACGAATTGTGCAGCAGCTTCCCTGATCCATGTGTTTGGGTGCATAGTGAAGCAAGCAAGCAAGTCGATCAATGCCCACAACCGGGAGCGCTGGAAGAGACCCATCGAAGCCATTGTGGCTAGCGACCGGAGCACTTTCTCGACGACACACTCTTCGGAGTCACTCAAGGCTTGAATCATGAGAGGAAGGATGAACTCCTCCAGATTTGTGCCTCCGACATATACTGCGACACCGACTATGGTCTCAAAGAAAGCACTCTTGAGCTTCCAGTCTTTGTCGTTGAGGTAGGTATTGAGGTGGCTCAGAATCACATCGTTGGCTTTCGCGGTACCAAAGAAGACGCACAGACTGGAGACCGAGCTCAGGAACGCTCGACGGACATTCGCGTCTGTATCTGTGAGGAAAGCTTTTGTCTCCGACTCGAAGAAGCGAACAAGATCCACTCGTGCATCGTCATATAATTTGCGGTATGCGTATGCAGACTGTGCCTCCATTTCGTTTTCGGCAGGTGGCAGAGCGCCTTCATCTCGAAGTGCTTGCACTACGTCGAGAAATCTGGAGGCACTCTCAGCCAGAGCAGCTAAGCAGGACGCGTAGGTAGCCCGGACCAAAGGTGATGGTTTGGTCGAGGCACGAAGTGTTAATGATTCTAGGCGGGGGAGAATGTACTCTGGAAAGATGTAGGCATTTGCTGGAGATGTCGAAGGTATCATCGCGAGCTAAGTTCGTCAGCACATTCTCACAGGTAGGCAAGTAGAGGTACACCTACCAACTGTGTCAAGGAGCGCAAGCCAGCCACTCTACATATGTCCGAGGAGTCATGTATTAGTGACATAAAGTACGGAAGAACCCTGTCCATCTTAGCTTCATCTGTGATTCTCTCACTGAATGCTAGCAAAAGCTCGCAAGCTCTGACACGAGCTGTCGATCGTGCAGTGCTTCGCAGGGCGGACGTCACGATTGTCAGGAAGATGAGTGCTCCGTCGTTGCTACTTGGTGCCTTCCGATGAGATATGGCTCCAGGTCTATCAGGAAGATCTAGATGGAGCGGGAACAGCTGATTGGCGCCTTTTATCATTGTCGAAGATTTCACTTTGATCTCGTCCGCTTGATTGGGCCACCCAAGCAAGTAGGATATCTTGTCGAAGTCGTGGTATACACGATCAATGCGCTCATCTGGTTCCCCAAGATTTGCGCTTGCCGAGCTGACTGGGTTGAGACCCGAGCTTGGGTCGGTGATAAGATGCATGTATTGATGGAGGAAGCTGTAGAAGTAGTCTGGAAAAGCCTTTTGTCTCCAGAAGTTCAGGTATTCGTCGGCTGAATACCTCGACTCTGGTTCGAGCTTGATCATGTGAGTCACCATTTCACGAATATCTAAATCCTCGATACGGTTCAGATGTATCTGTACTGGATCGTACTCCTTCGTGCGGTACTTGAAGAGCTGGCTGAGGCTGAAGATGGGAGTTTCGAGGAATAGTTCTGCAATAACACAGCCAACACTGAAGATGTCCATCGCCCAAGTCACGCCCTGGTCGCTTCCTTGCTCTCCTGGCGCTAGAAATCGCTCTGGTGCTAGATAGCATGTTCTTCGCCCTGATATGTCGAAGAAGAATGAGAAGTCGGCTGGGTTGTCCTCGGGTAGATAGGTTGGTTTGAAGGAGGATGAGAAGTCTGTCAAGTACAACCAGCTCCATGAAGTCACGAGAACATTCTCAGTCTTGATATCACCGTGATACAGCTCTTTGGCGTGACAGTCACGAACAGCACATAGCAACTGAAAGGTGAGCCATTTCTTCTCGATATCTTCCAGGAATGGCCTGGTACTGAGGCGGTCGTAGATTGAACTATAGACGTATTGTCTCACAAGATACCCGTTGCTGCTTGTCTCGAATGTGCGATCATACCCCAGTGCGTTTGGAATGCTCATGAGGATTCGTCTCTCACGAAGGATAGACTCGATATATGAGGCAAACTTCAGGCTGGAATATGGCTTCATCACTACTTTCGCCACCACGAGTCCATCACGATGTTTGGCCCGAATGGCCTTCATGAAACGTGCATC
>Ga0268246_10000274_pt1 | contig 26663 bp, 22 predicted proteins | sample AgamicOrSfe_FD_200242 | JGI IMG/M metagenome (GOLD analysis project Ga0268246, IMG submission 200242) | Agave microbial communities from Guanajuato, Mexico - Or.Sf.e (v2) (version 2) | ecosystem: Host-associated > Plants > Phyllosphere > Phylloplane/Leaf | place: Guanajuato, Mexico | collected...
GGGTGGAGGAGGTGAGGAGTCGGACGGAGTTGTGAGACGGGTGGGCGTGGGAGGTGGGCGTGGAGGATGTGGACTAGACCGAGGTGAAGATGCACGCGACTTCCTCGACTACTAGCAGAGGTCGGTCATAGCGTTTGCGAAGGGAAGCGACATGGATGAAGCATGACGGCACGATATCCCCGCTGTACAGCAAGCCATGGATTTGTGAATATAGATGCAGTAGCATATGACTAAAGCTTTCATTGACAATACAAAACGCTAGTACAACACGACACGACAGACACATCACAGCACTGAAATCAACCACGAGTTCACGGGAACCTGGCAACTCCCTTGCCCATCGTGGTGTATATTGGGGTAATACGGTTATCTTATCTGCTGCAATCTCAAGAATGCCGTGTAAATGAATGACTCCAGGAGGTCTAGGTTATCGGAGCAACAGACACACCAATCTGCTCGGCAGTCCCAGAATTACAAGTATTGGTAAAGTCGTAACCGGGCTGCACAACATTGAGATGGCCTCCACACAGCCAAAATGCCGCAGTCTGGCTCCCAAACTCACAGACCAGATTGTTCGAGGCATCGATGCTGCAGTCCAGCGGTTCGCCGCCTTGGCCAGCGGCATAGGACTCCGTAGCCACCAACACGAACGAAGACGGGCCGACACCGGTAGAGTAGAATGCCATGTCGCGTGCAGCAGGCCCGTTCACAGCGGTTACATAGTTCGTGTCTGGATCCAATGTGAATTGCACGGCATTCGCCAGGTTCGGGGTGAAGTTGATGAAAAATGCCTGTCCGTTGAGCGCATTGTTGTAGCCGAAGATGTTTGCGTTGGCGGCGTCGCTGGTGGGATAGCTTGCCTTGAGGTAGAAGGTTGGTGTTGGGGCAGGAACGACAGAGTATGTTGCAACATCCGTCACCGTGGTTATGACCGTGGCGTCCGTCGAAGTAGCCACGACCTGACTGGTGATGACCTGCGTGGTGACTACAGGCGAAGTCGTCGTGGTCGTCGAAACAGTGGCAACGAGTGTCGGCGGCGTCGTTGTGGATGTGAAGCTTGTGGTGGTCGTTGCGGTTGTCGAGACCGCGCTGACGGTGCTGGTCACGGTGGCTGTCGACGTCGAACCTGGAGCCTCGCAAGAACAGAAGCCGCTGATGACGCTTGTGGCGACGTTGAGTAGTTGGGCCAGCTTCTGTACATTTGGGGCTGTCGTCGTTGCCGATCGTTTTGCACGGCGGAATGGCTCGTCGTCTGTAACAGTGACGGTATTGAACGTTGTGGTGGACTCACTCAGCGTCACGAGATCGGTCGTGGTTGTTGTCGTCGTTGTCGTTGCAGTCAATGCTATGCGGAATTAGTATACCAGAGTCGTGAGGGGTGGTGAGAATGAAGACGTACAAGAAGTGAGCACGTCAGTGGTAGTAGTGGTTGACAGTGGAGTCGGTGCTGTAGAGAGGGCCTTGACAGTCGAAACAGAAGTCGTAGTGGATGTGTACAAGGTCGTGGTGACTAGCATACAAAGTCAGCACATCCGGCACACCCTTCACATGGGAAGAGGATGTCAGACTTACCCGTGGTGGTGACATACTTGTGCAAAATCGAGGAGCAGAGCTTTGGGCCTTGGGAGGAGGGCAGCAGTTTCAACAAATTCTCGGCGGCCGACACCCAAGGAGCTGTGCACACTACAGGTAGAACTGGTGTCGGCGATTGTAGGGACAGATTGACGCAACAGGCAAGGAGCCATGCTAGAATGAGAGTATGGTTCTTCATTTCAGTCCTGCTCAATTCAAGAGTGGCTTTATTGTCTGAGCTCGAGTGATGCAGACTTCAGAGTCAAACGTAGGATGAGGCAGGAACAGGAGCTTCATATATCATCAACAGTACTCACCTCGGACTTGCGAACCATTTGTCCATTGCCTTTACCACATTGAGCTTAACAATAGGAGTACATGCATGTAGAATCATGTAATGTGCGACATCTCAGCCCTTGGTCTGGCTAAGCCGTTCGCCTACGCTTCGCTTAACCCTTCAGCTATGCACCTTCAGCGATGCACTTTCAGCTATCCGCGCTAGAGCCCTAGGCGCGAACGAATCGGCATGTTTCCGGAGAGTACCACATGAGTACCTACGCCCGCAGTAGCTCGAAAGGGAAGTTCAGCTTGTCAGCTTTGCAATATGCACTACCTTACCAATACCAACAACTACAACTACACCGCATCATACAACTGCCCCTCAAAGAAGGCACAATCGTGTCGCTTGTCATTGAGAATTAGTCGATTCTGCCAACCTATCGCTGTTCTTGTAACCATTTCTCTGTTCGTGTCATTAATACTACATTTGTGCACACCGCACACCGCACAGTCATCTCATCTCGTCTCGTTGCGTTTCGTTGCTGCCAAGGCAGCCAAGTCACCTCTAGGCACCTTTTCCTGTCGCGCCGTGGCGAGCCACATCTACGGTTTGTCATCTGATACCATCTCATCTCTCATCTCGCATCTCTCATGTGGTCCCGTCTGATTTCGCCTTATTGCCACGCACGGGCACACTCAGTGCTTAGACGAAAGTCTATCATTCTTGCGAACAGCCGCACTTCCAAGCACGCCTCTGTTTCCTCGTCGGTTAAAGCGCCGGGCGTGCTCTCAGCTGTCCCGCGTTACTTCGACACAGGAGGAAGCTGGGTTAGGAGCAGATCACGCGAAATAGCTCTTCCACAACACGCCCTCCAGATCCTCGACCTGTTCCGGCTCAAACGCCTAGTTTACTCGTTAGCACACGCACCCACAAACTCTGCATCAAGGACAAAACTCACCTTGATATCGATATGCCACGTATCCTGCCTCGTCTTCTTAAAGTCGCTGACAATACTCTTCGCACTCTTTCCCACCACGCCCGGATCACCAGCCGCCTTAAGCGCCAACGTGGCCAACACCTGCGGCACCCAGCTCGGCGGCGGACTCGTGTACGGGAATGCCTGCACGAGCGCGCCAAGACCCAACACAGCCGCGTGGCGCGTGAGCACCAATTTATTCTGATCGGGCGTTGGCGTGCCTGGTCCACGTTTCTTTGGCAGCGGATTCTTAGCAAGGAGATCCGTGAATTTCGCGCAGAGATCCGTGATGACCTCGGTGCGGAGGGAGATTGGCGAGCAGCGAATCATGCCGCTGAGGGTAGTGCTGGCGCCGACACGGACTTCGATTTGCGTGTCGTGCAGCATGCTGGCGATGCAGTCGAAGAGGGCGAGCTGGCGGGTACGGGGCATGAGGAAGAGGTGGCGGAAGTAGATCGCTTGAATGTTAATCATGACGCGGAGGCGCTGGTGCCAGGAGGTCGCGGTGCGGCCGATGCGGATTAGAGCGTCGACGAAGGGTCCTTCTTCGCCGGACCGGTAGGGGATGTTGCCGAGGTGGCGGAAGACGGAGTAGGCGAGGGCTTGTAGGTCGGGGTCTTCTTTGATGTCCATCATGTGGAGGAGGGGCTCGAGGAAGGTGGTTGGGAAGAAGGGGAGATATTCGGTGCAGCTGAAGGAGCAGAGGGCGTGTTCGAGCCAGGCTAGGACGGTCTTGCTGGCCATTGTGTAGGATGAAGGGGTTTGTAGGCCGGCAGGACGTTCACCACGCCACTTCTCGATCTTGTCAAACACTTCAGTCAGAGTGTTGCCGAACTCTTCGGTTGGCTTATAAGGTCTGCTTCCGAGCGATGAGGCAGCCTTTTCGCTCGTCAATAGAGTGGCCACGTCTTTGTAGCTTTCGTGGTATTGCGTGCGGTAGATGGAAGCAATAGTCAATCCCATGACCTCTCTCACACCCTTGTAAGGATGATCCAGGTGAGCCAGGAAGTCTTCGAGTATAGGCTTTTCAAGCTGAAAATGCCAGCCTAGATCTAGGATGGAATGCTCCAGTAGACTGATCTTTGAGGTCTCCTTGAAAGCAGCATTCGATGACATGTTCAGCCTGAAACTCGCGAGCCACTCGATCATTGGCCACGACCGACGAGGATCTTTGTTCTGAATCACGAAATCCAAGAACGTTGTCCAGTATCCCATGTTCTCCACGTTCAGTGCGTTCTCAAAGATACCGCGAACTAAAGGGAATACGAAAGACCATATCTCATTTCTTTCCTTCAGATCAAGTGGAACAGCAGCATTGAGAAGAGCTCCAAGAATCTCGGCAGTCGCGCGATGCGCGTGCTTGTCACTACCATCTCCGAATACCTCCATGATGAGCTCTTGAATCTCGGGGCGGTTGATCTTCGTTTGCTTAAGCATAGTGAGATTGAAGACTTGAGTCAGCAAGATGACACTCGTGGTTCGGAAGCGATCAGCATGTTGATCTCGGGGCTCCTGTTTCATGTATGCAAAGCAGGTAGAAAGCCATTGCCTGTCAATGTGACTACCAATGTGTGATCGAAGTGTTTGCTCGACGTCGTCATATTGTAGCAGGTTGTTGTCGCTCGACTTGAAAGCGGAGTAGTCCTTAGTCCACACAAGCCATCCAGGATGGTCGTGGTCAACGTATGCATCGGCTTCTGGAGCGCTGAATGATGCCAGGAATTTCTTTGTGTAGTCAGGATCTTCGGAGTCGAACTCTTTCTTGACCAAGCCAGGGACGTGCTTCTTCTCCAGCAACATCTCCTCGTAACTGTGATTGGCCACAGCGCGCATGTCAATGTACGTGAAGATGCCAATTAAGGCACTTCCATAGAGTGCCCGCAATGTAGGATGTGGGTCGATTGCTTTTTGCACCACAATTTCGGCCATCTTTGATGAGGTAATATCTTCCCATCGAAGACTCAGGCCAACGACAATAGCCGCTGTTCGACTCTCCTTCTTCCAGTGCGCCTTACCCACTGTCTGTGCAAGCTCGTCTGCGAGATTGCTTCGCTGTGATCGGACGAAATCTTTCCGCTTTTGTATGGCCTTCTTGCGCTTCGTAATCTTCGACTGGGCGTCGGTATAGTCTTCGGGGCTTCGCTCGTAGACTGCGTCCACGACTTCTGGTGCTAGGATTGTCATCCTGGGGGGCATCCTGGTAACATCCATGACTTGAAGAGTCGAGGCGGCACATATCTTCTGGATCGATGGTTTGTCGGTGTCGAGCACATCAAGGAACGATTTGATCATCGATGGTGTGAATCTCCAATCACGTCCAATGGCCTTGGTCAAGCTTCCAAACAGCAAAGTGAACATAGCACCCTTAATCCTTGGAAAGTCATTGCTCTTGATGGCTGCTTGCCAAATCTCCAGCAAAGGTGGAATGATGGCTGGTCGCACACCGATGAGCACCTTGATGGCTGACTCGATACCGCTTTGCGCAGTACGACGAATCTCAGTGTAGCTCGAGACACAAGAATCGATTAGGTCTCTCAGCAGAGCGAGGTCGAGATCTGTCTTCTTTCGCGGTGAGGCATTGTGCCTTAGTCTTTGCAAGTGATAGACATTGGCTCGGCGTACAAGCAGAGGCCGAGGGTACTCCTTTCGCAAACCGCTAACCTTGAAGTGAGCAATGTCTGCTGCGAAGAGACGTGTCACTCTGTCCAATACATGTGCTGAGCGCTCGATGCCAAGATCGGTGAACCATGAACGATACGCAGTGTAGAGAGCACTGAATGCTGTCACGTCATCCTGCTGCTTCTCGGCTAGGAAGACATGCACATCGTGCAACGTCGTGCCAATAGCTTGTCGAGTCTGATGCAAGCTCTCATATTGTTCATCGCCCTTTGTGAGATGATAGCCAGTGGCGTATTGGTACGTCGGTCTGACACTGTCCTCCTCGCTGCCGCCATAGTCTGCATCAGTAGGCTCTTCAGATTCTTCTTCTGTGTCCACATCATCATCGACATCGTCATACTCCACAGCGCCATCTGCCATATCGACCTCTTCTGTCGAGACAGTCGAGGTAGCTGATTCATTGTGAAGGGGGTCAAACAGACTCGACACACCAGATGTAATCAGCCGTAGTAGTACCAGACTTCGTTGAACTTCATCAGACCAGTCTTTTCCAGCACCATCTCTCTTCACCGGGGACTGATCTGACGTGAGTCGACGAAGTCTCTCCGATTCTGATTCTGCAAAGTGCTTGAAGAGCTTCACAGCGAAGTCAATCTCCCTCGAATCAGAGTGATGCCATTTGATATTCAAGGTCTGCGGGTCTTGCGTACGACCCCAGAGCTCAGGTGTCACTCCGTGGACAAGGTCAGACTCCTCATAGAGCGAGTAGTCCACTGTATAGGTCATAGTTAGTGTCAAGAGAATGTGGTGCACAAGATTCGAGGCATGAATGGATGCCATGCCACGACACTTCTGTTGTAGGTATTGCGCAATGTCCATGAGTTCTTGCTCAAAGTCCATGATAGCGCTGCCTACATGCACCAGGCACATACTGAGCAAGCTCACGTTCCAGATGAGTGCACGATCTCGAGGTAGCACCTCCTGACCACTAGTCCTCGTGCTTCCTGCAGCATTGTCGTCGATCTCTGTGCGTATACCACGTATCAAGATTGGCACGAGGATCCCCAATGCCTTCTTGGGATTGACCTTGCACAATGCACTGCAGATGAATGCAGTCGCATCGCGCGCCTGATAGACCACATGCTTTGAGACAAAGTCTGATATCTTCTGTAAGGCGAGATCGTAGAGTTCTGGGGACATCGAGGAAAAGAATGGTGTGAAGGTTGCTGGCAGTGTATTCGCTACGTTCTCTTCAGGAGAGCCAGTCTTGATCTTGGCAGCGTCTGGCAAGTTCCGCAATAGATTGAATACACGCTCGAGGAATGCGTCGACAAATGTGTGAAACTCTGATGTGGAGGATCTCAGGACGGCCATCTCATCCTCCGCCGATAATTCTTCTTCGTAGTTGATCTCAATGCCGACACCTTCTTTATCCAGGCGCTCGATTTCGGCGCTGACCCATTGTGCTGCGAGCATGCCGTCGAGCTTCGGGACGTCTGCTTCGACCTCTTGCTTGGATTGTGCTGTGAGGTCATGCATGGGCAGGTTATAGAACACGGCCTGCATGTAGGCAAGTGTGTTCATAGTCTTGGGTAAGTCGTTTGCGTCAATGCCGGGAAGTGCAAGACCAAGCAGAGAGGTAACATGACAGCGGAAACCCTTCGTCTTGACCATGGTTTTTGTCAGCTCATGCAGAGCCTTGATGGAGGATGATGTTCTGTGGACTTCAACAGATCCTTGCATTGAAGGGTAGATGCGCTGTAGTGCGCCAGGCAGGATTAGACTTGGCTCTAGAAGAGCGAGACTCTGAAGTGATGACAGCGAATAGCTCATAGCTGTACCGCTCTTCGCAAAGATGCCCATGAATGTCACGTCGCGCAAACACAGGACAAAGCGACGTCTTACTGCTTCGTTGAGTCTGCGCTCTTTCGGTACTGACATCTCACCGGATCTCTCTCTATTCCAACGCATGACAAAGAAGTCGGCTAGGTAGAAGACAAGTTGTGCCAAACTCCTTGACCAGTTTCCGTGATTGGAGGGATGGAAGAAGGTCTCGACTGCTTGGATTAGTCCTTCCAGCTTGGTCAGTATGGAGTCTGGCTCTGTCGCACAAGCCGGCGACAGACTCATGACGATCCATCGAGCAATGTGATGCGCCATTGGATGTTTCCGTTGATCTCGCTCAAGCAAGACAGCTAATCCGAGCCATACATCCACAGTACCGCTATATGGTGACGTGACTTGACTTACTGGAATCTCCAGCAACCGCAGGATTGAAGTGAATATCATGGACGCCTGAGGCTCTGTGAAGACACCGTACGCAGTATACTCGACGTGCTCAGCTGGAAGTACATCCCTTGCCAATCTCGAGAAATAATCAATGAATTGCATGTCGAAATGCTTCGATCTGTTCATGAGCGACCAAACGTGGAATAATGCTGGCATGTAGTCTTGTGGCTGGCAATGTGGCTGTGGAGCCGCAAATGTTGGAAGCAGCAGATTCGTGAGGCCTACAACGGCAAACGCATTTTCCGGGCTTGATGTGCTGAAGTATGGCAGAAAGCAGTTAAGCATCTCTTGCGTTTCGCTTGGGTCAAAGTAGAGCTGGGCGAATGAGCAAAGCTTCAACATTGTACGAGAATTGCGCTTCAAGTGACCACTGCTGGCGGAAAGTACAGAACCCGTATCTGATGGCAACACAAGCGACTTCAGCTCCTTGAACAATGGCCGCCAATCCAAGTAGATGTCTTGTCCCGCCTTCAGGTAATGCTTCTTCTTCATCAACGTCATGAACATGCTTGCGAATCTCTCGCCAGCACTGGGCTCCATACCCGGCGCTACTGCCAGCTCATAGTATAGCTTCACGAGTTTGACGCGCAGTTCCGTTGGCAGATCAAACTTGAGCTGGAGCCACCCTCTCAGCTCTCTCGTCCAGTGTGTAGCACCCGGCACGAAGTCTCCAGCCGACACGGCAATGTATAGTCTTTTCACGCATTCTGCCAAGTTCTCTTCATATCTGTCCTTGTGCTCGTACGGCAAGTAGCGCTGGTACGGAAACGTCCTTGGCCGATATCGTGTTTGCTTGTTCTGTTCTGACAAGCCTGCTGTGCCATCTTGCGCCGTGGCCTCCTCGCCACCAGTCCGGGCTCCTCCTACTATGATGACCTTGCCACTCCGGTCTTCAGTCCAATCTAGTCTCGGGGAAGCCGCGCCAGATGATCCGTTGACAGCGGTGGGTATGTCCGAAGCATTGTCGGTCATGTCATGGTCATGGTCCATGCTGCGCCTAAGTATAGGGGACGATAGTAGATGCGGTCGAGAAGTAATGTGGTTCTGATGTAAGGATACTATCCTGACAAGTAATGTTAGCTTGCTGGACTCCCAAGCAGGACGGTGTATATCGACTGGACTCAACCTTACCTACCGAATGCTCACACGACCAAGTGAATGGCCTGTTTACGGGATCGTGATAGGGTGATGGGAGGGGGAGGTATAAGTGTCTACCACTCAACGACGATGTCTCAAAGCCCAAGCAATCAGCACGTCCGACGATACTGCTACCACTTGAGGCTGGGATGGGATGAGATGAAACCGAGACGAGATGTTTGCTAAGTAGGACCCCCAGATCTAGCATGTGACAAGCAGGTTGTCGATCTGTGTACGGAGGGAGTACCGTGAGGATATGTTGATCAAAGGAAAGGTTTACGACTATGGCGTTATGTGTAACGAAGAGAGATACATCATACTATTCATATCTACAAAGTGTCTATACTCTAGGCGTCATGGACGCGTTTCAGATGCTTCTAGCAGTACAAGGCAACGGGAACCACGTAACGTATGTTGCACGTGACCCGTCAGCCTTTGCCACCAGTTCGGTGTCCGTTCTGCTCATGATCAGCCTCTTGCGCCCTCAAACTTCTTCGGCTTCCGCTGTTCTTCTTCGGGCTCTTCCTCCTGGTTCCCACCCGACTTCTTCTTCTTATGCCTATGCTGCCTCAAAGCGTGGACAACCTTCTCGTCCTTCAAATCTTTTTCAGCATCCCACTCCGTGTCGTACTCGCTGGCGATAGCGATGATCTCTCTGCGTAGCACATTCGCCTCCTCCATGAGATACTCCCACTTCCTGACATCAAATCCGCGGCTCTCATACAGCTTGTTCTGCCGCCGCGACACTGTCAGGTTCATTGCGGATCGATAGGAAGCTTCGCGCTTGTTCAGCAAGAACCAGGCGTAACCTCCCACGAAACCAGCAAGACCGACGAGGTAGGTCACAGGCTCCATGACATCCCAGCCCAGCTCTGTCATGAAAGTGAGGTAGTATACGAGCCCCCCCCAGGCCACCATGCCCCCGAAGCCTGCGTAGGCGACACGTTGCGCTCCAAGCTCGGCCAGCCTGTCGCACTCCTTCTTGATGTCGGCCATCGTGACGATCTCGCTTGACTTCTTCCGGAGACGCATACGTAGATAGTAGGTCCGATCGCCAAATGATGGGACACCAACGCGGATCTCCCGGGGTGCACCTTCAATTTCGACGGCGAACTCTTTCCCACGCGCGGCATCGCGCACGAAGTCGCCAATCTCAGTCGACTTGGACCAGCGCACAAAGGTATCTGTGGCAGGCGACTCTGCTGTCGATTCGCGCCCGAGACCAGAGTATGACTCTACACCACCTTCGCCTGGGCCACCACGAAGTGCAGAGGCAGCCTCTGATTTGGTATCGTGGGGGCTGATGTGGGTATGTATGGAATCTGTATTGTCGGTAGAAGAGTCCTGAGCCTCCTTAGACTCGCTCGTGTCCTTGAAGCTCGTAGATGTTGCAGATCTGTTCGTGCTTTCACTGCTATCCTCACTCCCTTCCTCGATACCCTCTTCATCCTCCCCCTCCTCCAGTTCTCGATCTCTTGCTGGCGGCTCATCGTCCCTCATGCTATCTTCTGCTTTGAAGTGTATCGTTGGTATCCTTTCCTTGCCATCTTTGTCCGTAAATAGGGGTAGTTCACTCTGTATCAGCCTTTCGAGATAACTTAGTGGTTGCTGCGGATGTATCAATAGTGCCAGCGGTGCGACATCTTTTCTATCCGAGTTGTGGTCTTCAGTCGTGAGTGGCAGTACAAGCTTGAATAATCGCGTAGGTGTTGTGAGCAGTTTTCCCTTTGTCATCGCACCCGCAGAGCGAGGACGTGCCACAGGCGGTATAGAAGACCCCTCGCGCATCCATGGCGTTCTGATTGCCTGTTTCTTGTTTTCTGCTAGGAGTTTATCATAGTGCTCTTCCTCCTCCTTTGTGACATTGTCGAGTTTATCCTCGTAGGCCGCGCCGTTGCGGTTCTGAGGTAATGTGCTTGATTGCACTGAGATATTGCGACGGAGTGACTGTTGTGCAGTACTTCTAGGTATCCTGCAGGATTCAGACGAGGTGAATGCAGTGGGGACCGAAGAGGAATGATGTGCTCGTGTGCATCTTGACACCGCTGGCAAGAGGCGCAAAAGACCGCCAGCGCCTGCCGACATTACTGATATCAGTAGAGAAGTCTTGTCACGTCGGACAGTGGCACGACATACTCTTCTGCAACGAAGTAAGAAAATCCAATAGCGAGAGTACCGCGGATGTTGTGGCTGGCTTATCACTAGCGTATACGACCAAGTTGTTGATTCCATAACGTGTATTCTGGCTGATGACGCGCATGGCATTCTGATTTTGCATATTTGGATATATCCTTATTTGCAATACGGAAGAGCATCTAGCACATACATTTGCTATGCAAATGCTATCAAATACAATGTCAAGCTTGAAAGCTGTTCATGCTGTTCGTGCCATAGCTGGTCCCTCTGACCTTATCCGAAACGCCACCCCCAGCCAAGCCTTTATGTCCTTTACATGTTCATGCATCACATTCCTCATCCTCAAACATAGCCACCCGCTTACATGATGATGGACGGTGTGTCCACGTTCTGCTTGATGCTCTTGTGCGGTAGCACACTGCCACCATTGACGTAGATCTCGTCACCAACAGTGACGTCGTCACCGAGGACAGTAATGTTCTCCAAACGTGCCCATCGTCCAACTGTGCTGTTCCAGCCGACAATGGAGCTCTTGATCCAGGCGTGCTCCTTGACCTTGACGTTGGCAAGGATGACACATCGCTGCAGACGCACACCATCACCGATGACAACGTTGGGGCCGATTGTGACGTTCGGGCCAATCTTGCAGTTCTTGCCAATGCGCGCCGACGGATCGATGAGGACGTTACCGCTGTGGACATATGGCTCGGTTGTGGGTGCTAGTAGCTTGCTTTTCTTCGTTGTCAAGCTGCTGAGATATAGGCAGGTTCCTGCGATGAAGTCCTTGGGCTGACCGACGTCCATCCAGAAGCCGTCGAGGTCAAAGGAGTGTAGCTCGCCGGCTTTGCACATCTCGGGAAAGGTTTCCTGCTCGATTGAGGTGGGACGTAGCTCGATGCGCGAGAGGACTGAGGGGTTGAGGATGTAGAGACCGGCGTTGATGCGGTTGCCGACGAACTCAATGGGCTTCTCGACGAAACGGTCGATGCGGGACTCGTGGCCTGGCTTGTGGACAACCACACCGTACTTGGAAGGCTCTTCGACTTTTGTGACAATGATTGTACCCTCGTTGCCGTGGGCCTTGTGGAAGTCCAGGAGTTGCTGGAATGGGTAGTCGCAGATGACATCGGAGTTGAGCACAAAGAAGGGGCTATCGTCTTTCCCAAGGATCTTCTCTGCGAGCTTTAGAGGACCGGCGGTACCGAGGGGTTCGGTCTCGACGGAGAATGTGATGTTGATGTTATATTCTTGCTCGTACTGTGAGATGTGGTGTCAGCTCAGATCTTCTATGGAGCGTCGGCGAGGTCAGCTCACCTTCTTGAGCGCTGCTGTCATGATTTCTGGTCGGTAGTTGACGGCAAGCACGATGTCTGTAACGCCTGCGGCCGCAAGGGCTTCGATCTGATGAAGAATCATAGGCTTGTTGCAGAACTCGACCAATGGTTTGGGGAGGGTGAGGGTCAAAGGGCGGAGACGTGTGCCGAAGCCACCGACGAGAATGAGGGCTACAGTTGTTAGTATAAACGGGAGTCAGAAGAGCTGTATCAACTGACCCTTCATTGTGATGGAGGTGTGTGAAAATAAGTGAGGGAATGTAGGAAGTGCAGTAGAGGTACTGCTTCAGGTGAGATGTATAGCTGTGACCGTCAAAGAGTGGATGTAGTTGAAGCTGGCGGTACTATGATGAAGCGAAGAAGGAGAACGGTGTTGAAGATATTACTGAAGTCAAGGAGCGAAGAGAGAGATCTAGGATGTAGTCACTCTAATACTCGACTCGACTCGGCATTGGCCCGAGCTGAACACGTATCAGGTAAATATTGTAAACGCGAATAGAATCGAAAACGGTCTTCCCTTCCCCGCTTAACAAGACCGTAGCTTTTAATTATAACCTCAATGCATCCTTGGCAGGGGTATGGCTCATGATTGAGTTGCTTCTCTTCTTATGTACTGCGATGGCTTAGGAGATGACTACTATAGACTGATGCTGGGCAGCTCAGTAGTATGCCTCATGAGCAGTGGCAAAAGCCTGTGTAAGGCAAAATACACTAGTGCTTGAGACACCCCTTTAGCAGCAACGACCGCGTGGTCCGCTTTGCCCTTGGCCGTTCGCTGCTTCTATTGCGCAACGTGGTTCTCTGGACCTATCCGAACGAAGGATAATTCGCCCTAGCAAGCCATTGTACTGTGTATCACAACACCGTATATTACTACCCCGATGCGGCGGTGAGTAGCGGATCTTCGTGTGACTCGAGGGGTCGAGATCCGATCGCCACCGCACACCCCTGAATGCGGACGATGCTTGAACCTCTACCACCTTTACACTTCAATGCTTGTTTCCTGCCCGCTTCCACGTCTCTTCTTTCAAAGACACCTCTACGACTGTATGCAGTACTATAAGCACCTCACGCCTAACCGCAAACTCTAGCCAGCTTGCCAACGCTCTTAAAGGAGAAAGCACGTTTTGTGCATGATCCGACGTTGATACAAGCTTCTGGAGCCCTGCCGCCGGAGATATATACTATATCTTACGGTGGATTATTGGAAAGTGAGGGGCAGAGACAGAGGGGTATTGCATGTCTATGTTGTTGTCCTCTCTGTCTGATTGTTTATTGTTGTCGTCGGGGCTCACCGCGTTCAATGGCGTTCTGACGCGTTTTCATTGGCAGTATCTCTATCTGGTCTTTCGTTGCGAAAGAGTAGTACACATGCGTGGCCATTTGTACTCGCCGACCTGCTACATCACATCCAGCACAAGCGACATATTCCAGCGTCTGCCAAAACAGTCATGTCCATGTCCAACAGCAGTGTAAAACCAGGCATGTCCAACGACCATCTTTACACCAATGACAGTCACCAACGCGCATTCCAACTTTTCCACAATCCTGACGTCCATCTAATCCTCAGCCACTGTGCTTCTCGACGCCATGCCACGCTCGACAGCCACAAAGCGACCTCTGCCTCCCCTCTTCAAGTCGACTGCCATAGCCTCAGACCCTTCCACTCCATCACCACTGAATTCCGTGTCCGCCCATTCCGTCCCTTCCATACTCAGAATGGTGTCTCTCTTTTTCGACGTCTCGCTCTTCAAGCTCGGCGTGATTGACATGCGAGTTCGTTCTGCTCGTGCTAGCTGCTTGATCTGACTGTCGATGGAAGGCCTAGCATTGCCATTGCTTGCGCTCGAAAGGGTTAGTGACATTGATTTTCTTCGCTTCTCAGACTTCTCTGGAATCTGAGGGAGTGCACTGATCGAGGATTGTGAGAGCGTGCGAGCAAAGTTCGCGTGGACCGGCGATGGACGTAGATAAGATTCGGGGACTGGCACGAGGCTACCGTCTGGCATGAGAAAGTGATTGGGTTCGGCGACAGGATCAATCGGTGTTGCGATTCCAGAATCACCAGAACCAGTTGGCCGTAGCTGCAGTGGTGGTGGCATGAGTGACACTTCCACGGCAGGCCTTCTCAGCGGGCTCTCGGCAGCGTCAGCACGGGCGGTCTTCCAACTCTCGGCAGCTCTCCAGCAATAGCTTGCCTCTTGCGCAGGCATTACGACTGCACTACGTCCTGTTGATGAGAGGCTCCATGGCATAATACCATTGAGTCCGAAGCAGAGGAAGTAATCAACGTCTTCTGTATAGCGCAGGCCTGGCGCATCAACCGAGAGATGCGACAATGTCTGAAGTATGCCATATAGCTGGATCCAGCGGCCAAGCCGTGCTTCTTGAACTGTTACGCCAGGAGCGCTGAAGTTGGCTTCGTGCTGCTTGAATGCAGTAAGGAAGTCGCTGCCTAGAACCTTGTCAGTATATCGAGGAGCCGAAGAGACAATCGAGCTAACCTTCACGATCCAGGTCTGTGTTACTCGCCTGGCCGAACATATCCATTCTCGTCGAGGATGACGTCGGTTTTGTTCTGGAAAGGCTGCCAAATATGCTTCTTCGCCTGACTGGCTGTTCATCGACCGGCAGCAGAGGATAAGGATGTGGGATATGTTGCAAGTCATTCGCACCATCATAGTTGACGAGCATGTCCGCAACAGGGACGTACCCATCAGCCCTGAAGTCCGTATCTCGTCTGCTGATCATCTCATACTCTCGGCTATACGCAGCATGCATTTTCTCCCAGCTGATGTCTTTGTCAACCAGGTACTCATACAGCATGCCAAAATCAGCTTGCAGGCTGTGGATGACACCACGATCGATCCAGTGATCCTTCTTGATGTCAGGCATAGGCGGCCACGATCCAAATGACTTCTTATAGTGAGTGAAGACAAAACGCCTGAACTCTTCGGCGGCTTGTTGCGCAGCGGCAGTCTGTTTCTGTGATTGCCAATTCTGCGTTGTCTCATTCTCTTCGCCAACACGTTCTCCCTCTCTTGCCGACCACATTTCCGGGCACGAGAAGTCTGTGAGTCTTTCTTCGGTCTCTTGTACCACTAGCTTCAGCGCATCACAAGCCGCCAGAACGTTCGTCCTCGTCACATCACTCAGCTGGTCCAATGCAGGTGCATAACCATGTTCACGTGCATTCCCGGCAAAGCCTCGTCCATCATGAACCCGCTGTTCAGCACTCAACATGCCGACAAGATGCACAAACAGCTCTCCATAACCCTCCGCCCAGCGTACCGCCGGCATCTCAGCCCAAGCAAGCATTGCCACGGCTTGCTCGAGGTCATATCTGACGTCGTCCAATCTCATCGAGCGCACATACTCAGTCACTAGTCTGGGATTCGGCTGCACCGCAACAGCAGCACTTCTGTGCTTGTGGGGACTGCCTTGGAAGGGGATCACATCAAATGCATCAACCAAATCTTGCACATCCACCAGCGCAGGCACGAGCTCTCGTCCCACTACTGGCTGGCGTTCGAGCACTGCGAAGAGGTTGCGCACGGCCAGTCGATATGCTCGTGTACTTTGTGCGTCCGAGTCTGGTGGTGCTGCGAGGACGAGCTCGAATTTGATGCTGTCCGGAATAGGTTTGACGAGGTCTTCTTGTTGGCCGACTTCGTTCGGACTTGTGTGATCCTTTCGTGCATTATCAGCACCAGCACCTCCATTTCCAGCACTGCCACTTCCTGGGTTCCAACTTCCTGGTCGACTTCTCACATCGAACTGCGGAAACTTGAGCGGTGAGTATTGGCGAAGCATTGGAAGTTGAAGGAGACTGTGTCGTTTCAGCTCGCGATGTGGTACAGTCAAATGATTCGCGCGAGGAAATGGCAAGTATGTTGTTGCTCCACCTTTTGCGACTCTTCCTCCCGCTTCCAGTCCATCGGGGTACTTTTGGCTGGCAAGCTCGTCGCCATTCTGTGCGATAATCAAAGTCGTCCGCCGTCCAGCGCGCAGCAAATCATTCAGGAAAGCGATGTTCGCGCCTTGGATCTTGGCACTATTCACGGTGAGTTCGAACTTGGGTGCGTTTCGCTGGTTCGCGCTGTGTCGAAGATTCTCGGGATACTCAGTGTCGGCCTGAAAACGCACAATACAATCGCCACCGCCTCGATCTCCGCTCAAGTCTTCTTCCCATACAACATCCTCACCATCTGTATCGAACTCATACACTTCCAACGGCTCGGGATATGCGAGCCAGACGAGCGCTCCAGCTCCAGTCACAGTATCGTCCGCGTCAACTGACCTCTGACGTGGGCGCTGTCTGGGCGTGCGAAGAGTCTGCTCAACCGTGGAGTCTTGTGCTTCAGCCAGTGTTTGCGCGTCTTCCTCATCGTGATCCTGATGTTGATACTCTTGAGCATTCTCCACGTTTTTTCGCCAAAGCCAGCTCTGCCTCTGCGTCCGCGTGCTGGCGTTCGTGCTTGTGCTAAAGCGCGCACCTCCAGTCCTATCCTTCTTTCTCAGCTTTGCCGGGGCCCGAACTGAGGAAAGCGACTGCGAGTCTGATTGCGAGTGCAAGAGGAAAGGCGGAAGTGGCAAGCAGAAGTGTTTAATCGCAGAGCTCTTGGACGACCTAGAGTGAGGTGGTGGTGGAGGTGCTGATGATGATGAAAGTGAGACGGCCGAGTCGAGAGGGTCAGTCATGTCGTTGGTGGGAGTATGGGTGATGGTGCTGGTGCTGGAGGAGGTGTGCGGGTGCTGGGCGGTGTATCTGGACGTGGTTGGATTTGGTGGCGGCATCGCTGCAAGCCTGTTCGTTAAAGTGCGCGCAGGAGAGCGGAAACGCGCGTACTTGGTAGACGAGAGACTTGTCGCTTGCCGGGAAGCTGTGGTCAATCTAGCAATCAATCTTCAGCTGAAATAGCTCAGAGCAATAACGCCGCATGCGCAAGAAACTTGATGGCAGCAATAAGCAAGAAATGAATTGTGATAAGGGGAAGAGGAAGAAGGAAGAAGCGGAAGGAAGATTGACAAACACGCTAAAAGAGCACTTCACGCGTAAAGCTTGAAACACGGAAGCAAGCTGAAACAAACACGAACACTTTGAAACACGCTCTGCGTTTGCCTACTTCTTCCACTGCATAGCACAGCACAGCATCAAGAACTTCTCAGGCTATCGTATCCATTATGGCAGGACGCAGTCATATGAAAAGGCAAACTCATCAATAATGTTATACTGAAGAACTCGCCTTACTTTTGTGCGTCTATCCTACCCAGTCTATAACGTTGTCATGAAGTCCGTCTCATCGCGCTCATCTCAAACTTGCCGATTTTCACCGAAATGAACACCTATGGCACGCGCGTTGCCTGGACCTTTGCGCCGCCGCCACATCAGAGCGCCAGTACTCCTCTTCAGGGCCCCAACAAACTTCTTCAAAAAGCGTTTGGCGAGATTCCTGCTGCCTCTCCTGTCGTCATTCTGTGCCTGAGCCCTGGGCTGAGGCTGCTCCTCGGTTGTCGCCTGGGATAATTTCTTTATCGTAAACCTCCCCGATGATGTCTTCGTCACATACTTCCCTGCCGATGCCTCAGCTGGCTGCAGCGGACTAGGTTCGTCGAGGCTCGCGTGATCGCCACTCCGTCGATCCGACGCGATCGTAGGGTCGTCATCTGCTGCGTCAAGGTCGGCATCGACGTTGCCGTCCAAGTGCTCTGTCTCAGCCTCATCTTCATCATTCGATTCTGGCGCAGTGTCATAGCTTTCCCTTGGTGGTGATTCCTCAATCGTAAGCGGCCTCGTTGCAGGCGACGGCGGCACAAAGTACGAACCGTCCGATACAGATCGATGATGATCTCTTGCTGCTTGCTTCGTCGGTGATGAGAAAAGTGCTTGCTTACCACGAACCCACGGATTCGGCAGCGTAATGGATTTTGTCAGCGATCCGGCAGAGGAGTTGTAGGTGTGTCCTGACATTAGTGAATTTGTGCTTCCTCGGCGACCGAGACTGAGGAGGTTGTTCTTTCCGGCATCGGGGCTAAGCAGTGCTGACCAGCCTTCCATGAAGGCGACCCAGATGCTGGAGACGACAGCGAGCGAGAAAAGTAGCGTAGAAGTATCGACGACCCGGCCTTCAGGTGGGATCTTGTAGGTAGAGAATATGATCAAGTTGGAGCTGGTCAAAGTGCCGACCTTGGGGTGCTGTGTGCTGTCCGGGAGTGGAAGAGTGAATGTGAAACGCTGGCGACCGGCCCGGCAGATCCACCGGGCCTTTGTCGAGGCGCCATCAGGGCTAAGGAGCGTGAACTCGTAATAAGAGGCGGATGGTCTGCTTGCAGAGAACTGCGATCCGTCTGCAAGGTGGATTTCGGTATCTGTGATTGTGGGAGCGACGTTGTTTTGCTGATTCAAGATGTTGTGGCAAATCGCTCCGAGTACTATACGTGGGACCTCTTCGTCCTCGCGGTTTTGCGTAGTACCGGGCGAGCTGCTGCATGGTCTTCGGTAGTCCTCCGCATGAAAGACAATGAGATCTTCAAGCCCATATCCTGTCTTACCCCTGACGATTCGGGACGAGTTGCGAAGTAGCTTTGGCGCAAGAAGCGCCGACGGGACAACCTCGAAAGCGGGCGTAGGTCGTGTAGTGTCGGACAGTTCCTGCAATTGGAGTAATAGCTTCGGTCGATTGACTTTCGGTAGCACAACTGGTGCAGGGTGTGCGATGTGATATACAGTCTTGCGTGTCGATGTATACTCTTTTGACAAATGCGAAGACATCGATGACTTCCTGGAGGGTTCGTAGGATATCGACGGCGATCTTGAGCCTGATGCTGATGTGGATTCTGCTGACTTTGGATGTTTGCCCAGAGTATGCGTAGGTAAGATCAGTGTTCTAGGATCTAGTGAGGGTTTATCTTCATGCTCGGACGATAGTGGTGCTGTAAGTTTGGCTGATGGTGCTAAGTGTAACAGAAGTAGTAGTATTAATGCTGAGTTGAATTTATGATCATGCCAGGAGGTGTAGACGACAAGAAGCGCCATGCGAAGGACACGTGCGATGAGAGGCATGGTGGACGGAAGGAAGGCGCTACTGTGAGGCGACTTGTGAACATCAGAAGGCAAGGACAAGGAGGAAAAGGAAAGACATTGATATACTGTCACCAGATGATGACCTCAGAAGAATGAACATATGTTTCGACAAGGCGTTCCTTAGGCTCGATATATCCTCAAACACAGTCAGAACATCAGCCGAGTTTACTTCTTACGGCCCATTGAGTGGTCGATTCTCGCAAGGCTCTATTCTGCGTGACACATGATCTTTCGATGAGCATTCGTGATCAGAAAGCTTGTCTTTTTGTTTGCAGCACTGTAGCAGTCACACGGAAGCGACGTATCGATGGCACTGAGAGGCTATGAGCAGGCACTGTAAGCAGAGCTCGTTCGAAGCTCCGTAAGCTCACACGCTTGGCAAGGCGGAAGTGAGCTTGCATAACTTCTTTTGCAGAATATAGAAGCTGGTCGTCAGCTCATTGACCTTTCTTCAACCGTGAGCATTCGAACCGCGAACATGAAAGCGTTCGGTCGACAAAGATGAAACACAAATGAAGCATGTTACACGCCTTCTTACCCTGCTATGCGATCGCACTCAGACAACGACAATGACAAGGCGAAAACAACAACGACCGCCCATTGGCCCGCCATGATCTTGCGGTCTCATCGACATACGCTCAATCAACCATATAGAACTCTCGTCGTCCTTTTGCTGCTCTGGAAAGGCTTGCTCCTACTTATAGCATGTCTAAGCCCAGGCTCAGGCTACGACACGTCCACGAACCTGCTCTTCCAGCTTGAGGCGGCCACTTCCACCAGAAGCACTGTATTGCAGAGAGTTGCAGATCTCGTCTCCGAGAAGCTAGTCAGGTGGGACGCCATTTATTTCGCGTCAATTGCGCAACACGGCTATGTGCATGAGCAAGAATGGGCATTCGGATGGGGGTTTGCCATGCTCTCACGAGTAGTGGCTAGATGTGAGATACTAACCCGAGAATGCACTTCATAGGCACTGTCTGACAGTATCTAGTGCTTTCACTCGCCGGAGTGCGTGGCACAGCATTGGCCGCTATGCTCATAGCCAACACCTCTCACTTGTTATCTGTGCTAGTACTCTACAAATTGGCCAAGACACTAAAACCAGCCTTGAAGAATGGCTCTATCCCTTTCGTGGCAGCTACTCTACACATCATATCTCCCGCAGGGCTGTTTCTCTCTGCACCGTATGCCGAAAGTCTGTTCTCGTCGCTACAATTCTCCGCGATACTGGTTTATTGCTGGAGTACTCCTGGTCTTGCTAGTGTTGGTCCTGTAACCGATCATACCAGTCAACGACTCCTCTCCCACGACCTCTACCTGCTCCTATCTGGCTTCTTATTCGCAATAGCAGCGACCGTGCGCGGAAACTCTCTGTTTGCTGGGTGCATATATGCTTACGACGGTGTAGCATTGCTGCCGCACCTCTTGCCTCTACCTCGAGATCTCAAAGTTGTACGGCACGCAATCAGTATCATTCTGTCGGGTCTACTTATCCTTGCCGGCTTCGCCTTCCCCCAAATTCTGGCATATTCAGAGTACTGTACTGGCGACGTGACATTGACACCTGTATGGTGTTCTGAAGTACCGCCCAGCATCTACGCCTACGTCCAGAGCCACTACTGGGTCAACGGTCTCTTCCGATACTGGACTCTTTCCAACCTGCCTCTCTTCCTACTAGCTGCGCCTATGCTCGCCATCCTTTGCTTGAGCTCCATCTCCGCCCTCGACACCTCTAGCCCTATACAGTCACTACTACCTATTCCCACGTCAAACGTCCTCAAACGTCTCGCCATACTACAACTTGTCCTTGTAAGCATCGTGTTTACGACAGCGAATGTGCAGATTATCACACGGATTGCTTCAGGATACCCACTGCTGTATATCTGGATTGCGCAGCAGATACAGAGTGAGCAGCAGGAGATTATGAAGGTAGCGAGGGCGAACTCGAGAATGGGAGAAGGGTATGCGCAGATGATCACGAGATGGATGTTCATGTATGCGCTGATCCAGGGCGGGCTTTACGCATCGTTCCTGCCGCCTGCATGAGAGCCGCCGGCATGAAAAGCCATGAAGAAGTGACAAAGGTGCCACATGAGCCGGTGCAGCACAGTCACTTGCTCGAAGATGATCTGAAATGGCTGTGTGTGCAGTAAACCACACGCAGCAGCAATCGACGTGGAAGCTGCGCCGCCGACCCTATGCATGGACCACTGGAAGATGAAGTGAGAGATAAGATACGGCACGGCAACGCAAGGCATTACGCGGAAATATAAAGTTGGTTCAGCAGCAATGGTGAGCCGGAAATGCTTTGCAGTCGAGCGTTCTGATCCTGGACACTCGAGCGCTGGTGTCGATATGCCCGAGAGTTCCGAACAGTCTCTTTGGTGTCCATATTCCTCTTATTGCCAGTACAGCATAACTTCCTCCCCTCTTTCTCCACCATCCAGCTTCCATCAGCCGTCATCCGTCTTCCACGTCCATTCCCAGCACCGACCATCACCCCAGTCTCCAATCCATCACCATCTACCTCGTCTTCACAAATCCAATCGCCTCCGCGTGCTCCCTGAACGCCTGACGCGACATATTGAGGCCGTACTTGCGGATGATACCGCTCTTCTTCTTGTCGCCGTTTGCGCGGCTGTATGATTGTGACGTGTTAGTCTGATGAGCTTTCTGATGAGAGTGAAAACGTGGGAGGCCAGCAGGCAATAATAGGCGTGGTGATTGACGATCGAGCGTCACCAGGGGCGAAGAATATGAAGTCAAAGGTAGAGGAGATGGGTGGATGAAAGAGGCAGAAAGGAAGAGAGCGAAGAAAAAAGGGTGAAGAGAGGCCAGAGGGAGTGAACGAACCAAGAACGAGCACCTTTGCCGTAGGTGCGAGGGTGGGAGTACCAGACTGATTCGTGGGACATTTTAGAGTACTGATGGAGGTATGTAGGTGTAAGTCTGGGAGGTGTGTGTCTGTGATGGCGTCGATTTGGAGAGCGTGTGGTTGTCGTGAGATATTGAAGTGATGGACTGTGCGGTCGTGGGACAGATGAAAAAAGGGAAGACCAATATGTTCAGCGTGCGAGCTTAAATCTAGACTGATTGGATGGAGATGTGTTGGGTGGGTGTGGTTGAGGACGGTGAGAACCTTGATGGTCAAGAGTGGTTGTTGTGCCGGCATACACCTTACATCTCACATCGCATTTCAGCTCTATCCTCCATTCTAATGCAGACATGCCGCGAGTCGCAGTCGGAGCATCACAATCCAATGCCTATCTACCTACCAAGCTATCATCAGGTGGTAGTTCCTCAGGAGGTATCATGCCATCCTGCGCAGACAAAACACTTTCGTCTCTGTATCCACTACGTGCATCATGCTCTTCCTCATACTTCCGCTTTTTCCGCCTTGACGGCGACAATCCAGCAGCAGGTACAAACTGTCTCGTCCATCCTCTGACTCTCGCTGTCTTGTCCCTGACAGCCTTGTCGTCGCCCCGGATCAAGCCAACACCGTCGCCGTTACCATCATCATCACTCTCGAGTTCCTCGCTCTCATAGGCAGCTTCTAGATCCTCCCCTTCTGTCGCCTGGTCTACATCGACTCGCATCCAGCCAGCCCTCCACAACAAACGCACACTCGTAGCATTCCCACCTCTTCCTCCCCCACCTCTTCGCATGCGTCCGAGACTGTTCCCACGAACGACCTTCTGGAAGTCACTCAACGCCACGTTGCGCAACAGTACGACGTCACCCTTGCGCAGTGCCTGCAGGCTCTCTTTGAGCTCATCTCGTGCCTCGCCTTGTAGGGCCAGCCCTTGTGATTCTTCTTGCGCAACATCAACCCAGAACGTGACGCCAAAGCCGGCACTTGTGTCGTCTCCGACGAGCATCTCCAGCACACCGACGAGACGGCCTGTACGTCGAACTGTGACGGTGCGGAGAGGTGACAGTGAGAGTATGCCGATGATGAGATCGACTGTCATTGTTTGCGGTTGGATCGCATGGAGATGGCTAGCGGTTGGAAGCTGGACCAAGGAGAGAAGATGTGTTGCTCTGAGGGGCGCGAGTGGTGCTCGCGATCGACGCCTAGGACTCTCGATGGGTCGATCGCGAAGGGCTGTACTGATAGACGAACCGGTACTGGTCGTTGTGAGAGAAGCAGTACTCTGTGCTGTACTGCCAGGGAACGTCGAATTGAATGTGATGTCGCCGATTTGCGTCGCTGGAGGGGATGACGCGGCTGAAAGAAAGGTTGCATCGACTGTGCTGGCATCGCTAAACCGTCTGGTTTGCTCTTGCGCATGGATGTAAGGCTGGGATTGACGAGCATGATGAGGAGTGATGGTGCGGTCTGCTGCTTCGAGCAATGTCGACTCATCAGGTGGTATGACTTGGCTGGACTTCAGGGCATCATGCATAGCAAAGGATTGCTCCAGATATTGACTCAGTAGTACTTCAACCTGCGGCGGTTTGTGCTGCTTCCAAGTCTTGGGAGTTGGCAGTCTGGGCTTCTTGAACGGTGACATAGTGAGATATGTTGTAGCCTCTGGATCTTCCTCTTCCAATTGTCCATTCTCCTGCTGTTCATCGTGCTCCGCAATATCCTCGTTACCGCCAACATTGAATGCGCCATCAAGCCAGGCTCTCTGGGAGAATCCAGAAGGCAGGAACAGTCGTTCGAGAGACACTACACGCCATTTCGGCAGTAGCTTCGGACCGATGCTGGTTGGATCTTCTGGAGTTGTTGCGAGGACATCGCTGAAGAAAGTTGAAAAGGCTGGGAGCCAGGTATCGACCGTCAGACCATCTCTGGTAATAGCTGAGGGAAGTGGCGCTCCTGCGAGCATCGTCGTGCGACCCATGGGAGCGGCATGGTGTCTATTGTCGCTAACGTATGAGTTGTGTTAGCGAAAAAGAGGGTGTTTACATGTTGACGATGACGATGATCGTTTCATGGCAAGGATTGGACAAGAGGAAGGAAGGTCACGTGCAGCATAGGCGCATCAGCTCTCCACCTTCCTGTTCCGACACCCTCTCACACTTCGCTCCGAGTTTGATACGACGGGCATACATGCTCGTATTTTTCTTTCTGCTATCTTTTGCCAGCCGTGAAAATGTGTCACATATTCGCCTGACTTATCCCACACTTGTTTCATCCTTGCTAGGATCTGCAATCAAGATGGTGAGGCAGCGTATCAGCGTTGAGGAGTGAGCTCCCGTATGCCTTATCTCCTCAAGCCGGCAATGCCGCACGGAGGTCATCATGCATCAAGAGTATTGGCGGCGTGCTGCTTGCAAGACTGAAGGATTCGGTGTGATGAGATATCAATTGTATAACTATCCTACTCTTGCTCCTACCATTTTATCATCCTCTAAGACAACCTCTCACCTTTTCATTATCCCTGTGCCTCTTTTCTGCTCTGCGACTGTGTCTGCCTGCTCATCAACATGGCCAGCAAGGGTGAGTTCGTCCTCTCCCAGGGCGTCGGCTATGGTGTCGTCGTTGGCATCGGTTTCCTCTTCGCGGGCATTATGTGGGGTCTTTCTTGGGTACAGAATCGATACACCAGATATGACACGAAGACGAGCGAAGAATTCAACACTGCCTCAAGAAGTGTAAAACCGGGCTTGATTGCGTCCGGAATCGTTTGTACGTTGAGCTCACCTTTTCTTCCTACTTGAGGCCGTGCAATTGACACCTCACTAGCTTCGTGGACCTGGGCTGCCACACTGCTACAAAGCTCGACAGTGGCTTATGAGTATGGTGTTGCTGGGCCGTAAGTGTCGAGAACTCTCGATTGTCTTGTCGACCGCATACTGATAGCTTGCACAGATTTTGGTACGCAGCTGGTAAGTTCACGCTGGACCGAGTTATCTCTGCACCAGTCTAATCGCGTCAAGGCGCCACCGTACAGATCCTCCTCTTTGCTATACTTGCTTGCAAGGTGAAAATGAATGCTCCATACTGCCATACATACCTGGAGATCATCAGAGCGCGTTACGGCAAAGTGGCTCATGTTGTCTTCGTGTTCTTTGCCCTGGTCACAAATGTTCTTGTATCGAGTCAACTCCTGCTTGGAGGTAGTGCCGTTGTCACCGCGTTGACGGGCATGAATGTCTACGCATCAATCATACTCATTCCACTTGGAGTCTGCGTATATGTCATCATGGGTAAGCAACTGTCACTCGAAGATGCAATAGCTGCTCATTGACTATCTGCCAGGTGGTCTTCGAGCAACCTTCCTCTGTGATTACTCGCACACATGCATCCTCATGATCGTGATCCTCTACTTCCTCTTCAATGTCTACACAGAGAACCCACTCATCGGATCTCCCAGCAGGATGTACGAGCTTCTATCTCAAGCTGCTACCAAGATGCCAGTGACAGGCAACAAAGAAGGCTCATTCTTGACACTCAAGTCGAACTCGGCTCTCATCTTCGGAGTGATTCAACTCTGCAGTGGTAGTGGCACTGTATTCTTGGATCAGGCTTATTGGCAGAGAGCAATTGCTAGTCGTCCCACGACAGCTGTGCGCGCTTATATTCTAGGAGGTCTGGCTTGGTATGTTACTACCTACAGACTCTTGATCAGCTTGTTGCTAATACAAACACCAGGTTTGCTATTCCATTCGGCTTTGCAACGACACTCGGCCTCACTGCCGTCGCTCTCACGGACAACCCCAAGTTCCCGTCCTACCCAAACCCCATGTCTCCTGCCGAAGTATCAGCAGGTCTGTCTGCTGCTTACGCTGCAACAACCATCCTAGGTACAGGTGGTGCAGTCGCCCTTTTGATCGTTCTCTTCATGGCCGTCACATCATGCGCGTCCGCCGAGCTGATTGCCGTATCGTCAATCCTGACTTTCGATATCTTCAAGACTTACATCAAGCCCAGCGCCACGCCAAAACAGCTCATCTTCGTCGCTCACGTTTGCATCTGCATCTGGGGAGTGGTCATGGCAGTCTTTGCCAGCATCTGGAACGTTATCGGAATCGATCTTGGCTGGCTCTTCCTGGTGATGGGTCTTCTCATCGGTGGTGCAGTGTTCCCTGGTCAGTCTGTTTTTCCTCTCCCAAGTATTCCATGTGTTAACTTTCCATCCACAGTCGCCTTCACCGTGATCTGGCTCAAGCAGACCAAATACGGCGCCATCAGCGGCGCAATCGTCGGCCTGATCGCCGGTCTCACAGCATGGCTAGTCGAAGCCAAAGTCTACTACGGTGAACTCACCATCTCCACAACAG
>Ga0268246_10000276_pt1 | contig 26266 bp, 31 predicted proteins | sample AgamicOrSfe_FD_200242 | JGI IMG/M metagenome (GOLD analysis project Ga0268246, IMG submission 200242) | Agave microbial communities from Guanajuato, Mexico - Or.Sf.e (v2) (version 2) | ecosystem: Host-associated > Plants > Phyllosphere > Phylloplane/Leaf | place: Guanajuato, Mexico | collected...
CACAAACATTGCACTCGTGGGACATGCTACCTTAGCTGCTATAAGAAGTCCCACAGATACACCAACGCGAACCCTTGTTCCTAGATTGTCCTAGAACAAGTCAATTCTAGCCTTGCATGCCATGTCTAACAGCATTACCTTTGGCCATAAATATCTTGACATCTCCTTTATTATTGCCCAATCTGCTTTCCTCTGCTCTTTATCTGATACTGTTCGTTCGGTGAGGAGCGGATCCTGGCCTGCAGGACTTGCCGGCTTGCTCTTCTGTACACTTTCTATCTTTACAGTGCCATCTTGTATCAATGGCTTTTGTGTTGTCGCCTGGGCTTCCTCTTTTCGTGCATCATCTTTACGACGACTAGAGGTGGAGGTGAATGGTCGATATGATAGTCGTAAAAGAATAATGCTGGACCTGGTCGTCCGCGGTGACGGCTTTAACCTTGAGGTGCAGCGCGAAGCACGATAGGCACCACGGCTGCAAGTTGTTATGAGCATATCGAAAGCAAGTCGACGATGCTTCAGCGTCACGTCCTTGACCACCTCATGACAAGACTCTCGCTAAGGATATTGAGCGAAGATCATGCGCGCCAGTAAGTATAAGGGACAGGGTGTAGGTTGAGGAAGTGTTACTACGTAAGAGGCATATCGACATTGGAGATTCTGGGGTAGCATGTCGGCACGTGACCCGGCCTGAAGATGACAAATTACTACCTGGTCTCAAGTTTAATGGAGTCATATGAAGTCTGGTTGAATACGTCACTGACACGGAAAACTGCTTAAAATGGAGGAAATTTGAAAGTTCAGAGCCGGGTAGCAGAACATTGCCATTATCAGGCTCCAGTAAAGTTGAGAGCAGGTAGTATGTCAATGGAGTGAGCTACAGCGGGGTATCAGCCGGGCTCAGACCCGACAGACAATCCTCCTTCTCCCTATCCTAGGACCTTTGAGAAAGACCGTGTGTAGACGGCGGCGCTTCACATGCATCTAGCTGTCTCGATCAGTTGCGGCGTGGCCGCGGACAAGAGTAATGGACCTCGATGAGCAGCAATACCCTCTCGAGCGAACACCACATTCAAGTCAGGTACCAGAGCTTGATATTACCGACATCACAACCGAGCAGGATAATGGTTACGACGGCGATAACGAGAATGAGCAGCTGCCAGACTCTATATCGGAGCCTGCAACACCGGCATCTTCAGACGAGGACGATGAGTCCTCTGCCGATACAGATCTACAGAACATGCCATATGACGAAGCAACATTGATCAAGGGCTTTCGCAATCTTGATACGTCACAGGTTACACAGCAAACCACCAGGTCACGCAAAATGAAGCCGCAGCCTACGTTGAAGCGGAGTCATAGCCAGATGCGTAGTGATAGTGACAGCGAAGACTACCACTACGTGTTTCCGCCAAGCAGGCAAAGCCGAGCAGGCACGCCGACGGTGGGAAAGAGGAGACAGTTTCGAAGGCTGAAAGCAGTAGTGTCATACTCGGGATCTGCTGGGCTGGGTGGGCAGATGCACAAAAGTGGTCAAGGGCAAGTAGCTGAACATCATGAGGATGCAATGCTAGAGAGCTGGGACGATGCTATGGACATCGACGTTGATCTCTTATCAAGTCCAGTGCCTCGTTCGGAGCCTAGCTGACTTCATCTTGCGGTTGGATATGCACGTTTGATGCGTCATGCTTTTCTGTCCTTCAGCAATGGACAAGCTTTAGCAAGGGACTGGACCTGTCTCCATCTGACACCACACAAACGGAGTCTAGCCAGAAATGCTAGCCCGAAGCCACACCGCAAAAAAGTGTAAAACACGAAGCGTCCGCCCGGATCACAATGAATACCATATACGAGTCACGACAGAGCACGGATGTTCTGTATATTGGATAATTCTGGAATACGATAGGAGGGAGGACGTATCGATCGTGCTCAGGAAACACGAGGTTCTCGAGGCCGGCTTTGCTGCGGGCTAAGCAAGTGGCGAAGAGCGTGCTTCGGATACGAGCAGGAAAAGCCGAGGAAAAAGCATTTCACGATATATCTCCGATGGTTCGAGCGTCACAAACCGAGACGACGGACACCAAAATCCATGTTGTGCTCAGTCAATATCACTTGCTGATGTGGAGAGTATACCTTATCATGGTATCGAAAGACGAGGTCTGGAAAGTCGAGGTATACATTTCTCCGATTGAGCCGCTGTGTTCTCCAGAGCTCTGCCACATGCTGTATGCGTGGTGAAAGTGGATTCGACACAACCAAGAGGCCAATTAGACTTTCAGGTCACGATGCGCGTGCTGACGCCGGTCTCTTCGATACACCATCTCACCTCTTCCTTCGTACTCAACGACGCCATCACCTTTCCCGTCCCAATACGGTCCTTTCAGACCTCCGATCGCCTGGAAGCACGAGGCAGTCTGCGAGGAAGAGTACCATGTACAAGATGGCTCATGCTGCCTCCTACATGGATCGTCTGATCCTCCGCAATTGTGTCCAGCATTTCGAATAATACAGTCTGTCTCTGGTTGTGTCCAATATGAAGGCTGCAGTGGTACTCCTGGCTCTCGCTGGTCTAGCAAGGTCTCATGTCATTGAGGAGCGGGATGTACTCGATAAACGGGGTATGACCTTGGGGGTAAGCTTCGAATTATGGTGAATATCCCACCACCTACTGATGGAGACCCAGTGCTACTTTGGCGGAAACTACAATCTCATTGCGGCACTTGCACAGAGCTCCGCCTCAGCTGCATTAACGTACTGCAATTCCATCCTACTCTCTACTGTTACGTCAACATCAGTGACAACACCGATCATCACATCCGCTCCAATGGCGACAGTGACGTCGACTTCCACGACTACCGGTACGAGTGTCGTTGTTCTTTCTGTTTCGAGGTATGGTTTCAATACTTGAGATACCAATGATCGTTCTAACAGTGCAATATGTAGTGCAATGTCCACTTCGACCGTCACGACGACTCTTTCCTCTTGCAGCACGGCAGCAGCAGCAAAGGTCCGCCGACAAAACAACGCCGGGCCCGCACCGACCCCTTCGCTACTCATTGGTGCATCACCCGCAAAAGCCAGCAGTGTCTGTGGCTGTCTTCTCGATGCAGCTCCTACTTCGACAGTGGTTCAGACAATAACTGCGCCAGTCACCACGGTCTCTGTTCGAGCCACCTTCACCGCCACAGTCCTTGCTCCAGTCGTCATAACGTAAGTATTGACTCCAAAGTTTTACAATGGTATCCAGCTAATGCGATGTAGTCAAATGACGACGAGTACTAGGACCACCACAATAAGTTATAACGAAACTACGGTATGTTTGCGCTCAAGGTGATGACTTCACCGCGGTCGCTGATAAATGATTCAAGACAACCACTCTTACCTCCACATGTGTCTCGGTCACTCCTTCACCACCACCAGGAGCGCCTGCCGCGTGCAGTGCGAGCTTCAAGAGTTCCGGGAGTTGCGGCTGCACCTTTCAACAAGCCTGCTCAACTCGATTTCACAACCCCAATGGACCGTTCGACGGCGCTTCGCACGTTTCTGCTGCAAGCTACACAGAATGTGGAGGTTTGTGCGACAACAACTCGGGATGTATCGCATTCGCGTACCAAACCTCGACCGGGCTTTGCGTGCGTTTATTCGATGAGTACGAAGTGCTAACGACCGATATCGACAATGATTGGGCTGCTGGAGGTAGCGCGAACACAACCTGCGCAGGAAAGTGCACGGAAGGGGTTGTGATCAATGTTCAGAATTGGGTGAAGGGTGTCGGTTCTCCCTTGTCGGCAAATGGAGTACCCATCAACTTGCCAAATGGATTAGGAAAGGGCGTGCAGTCTGCATTGCCATCTGGGTTGAGTGGTGCATTGCCAACTGGGGTGGCAAATGGGTTGGGACTCGGATCTGGATCGCAGCAGTCAACAACAGCTTCATCCCGACCGACAACTACAACAGCTGCGTCGCGGGCAACGCAGCCAGCTGGTGGACTGTTCGGTGCATTGTTTGGATGAGGTAGATAGTGCATAGTGTGCAAGTATTGTAGTGTATATGACATTCACGAATCGACGTGCTCTTGATGTGTGTCACGAGCTAGAAGATTGCGTGATCGTCCTACACACCTTGTTGAAGCGAGCGGCTTAAAGCGGCTCCCTTGCTCCCACGACGGCGCGTACAGCTATCGTTCAGGTGGGAGACAGTCTTGCCGCTTCTCTTCTATCGACCCAATTGCTTCCTTCACTTTCATCCCGTTCAGGTTCACCACGACCAAGGACTCGGGTCCATCGGATCTGGGCAGCACTTTAGATGCTTACATGCAGGATGCAGTATGCAAGTGTCCAAGGCGGCTGAAACTTTAGCCAATGAGCATAGACGCTCCTGCTTCTAGCCGCGGATATGCAAGATAAGCTCAGCTGAACCTCAAGTGACCACGATCCAGATTCTCTGTGCAACCGACCGACTCGATTTCTTCACATGGAAGACTTGGAAAATGGAAGCGAGAGACGGAGATGTCGCTCCTTACAGCACAATCGGCCCCCAAAAGGGTGGCAAGTGGTGTCCCCCTGACTCGACGGGACTTGGCGACGCAAGGCTGAATGACCAAATCGCACCTCGCAAGCTGAAACTCCGTCGCATTTGCAAAGTCGCACCTCGCAAGTCGATGAATCGAGACCAGGTCCTGTAAAAGGTCAACTGACACTCTTCAGCTATGTACTACATGAACAGGAAGCTGGAACTTGGTCTTGCCAGCGAGTTGCTAGGCGCGAGATCGCAACGTGGTGCCTTTCTACCTGAGCTGGTTGCGAATATGGGCAGACTCTCCTCGCTTGGAGCTAGAGTGCTGTCAAATCCTGCCACATATAAAAGTTCTCCCACTGCTCTTCCAGCCACTCGAAAAACCTTGCCACCTTTCCACCTACACTTCTGCTGTGGCATCACATCCTCTTCCGTCACATCACTCCCATCAACGAGTACCAGCACAACATGCTCAGCTCACTATTGCTCCCTGTTGTACTACTTGGCCTCGTTGACGCTCAGTACTTTCCACCTTTCGGTCACGGTCATGGCGGCCAAAGCAACGCAACCTGCATCGTACAAGGCGATTGTGTCTCTCATGACAGAGGCTTGAGCTGGCTTTCTACACAATTGTCTCCTACTGCTGTCATCTCATGTCGTGGTTCTCCACTGCAGCTCTACAACGCCGGCCGTTATTGGGATGAACAGTGAGTCGAATATCTCCAAGGCTTTACTTGTCATCCAACTCATACCTGCTAGATACGGGAAAAACGCCAGTGTTGTTGTCTCTCCAGCTACGGCGGATGATGTCAGCTTGACTGTACAGGCGACGTCGAAGACACCACTTGGGCACGACTATGCTTTCGTGTGTGGCGCTCATAGTCAGACTAATGCTTCCAGCTCGGTAAGAAGACTTCACTCATATAGTTCTTAGCAATGTGACACCATCTATCACTGGCCTGGCACTCGCCTGACGACACACCGCTAAGTCTACCTTACTGACACTGTCATACAGTACGGCTTTGTCATTGATCTCACCCAGCTTAACCAAACCAACATCATCCACAACTTCACCATTGACGGCTCAAACGACACTGTGACAGCCATTGCCTACCAAGGAGGCACAACATCCGAGCAGGTCACTGCTGCACTCACCGGAAGCGGCTACACTGCAGTCACAGCTCGGGTTGGAAATGTCGGCATGGGAGGCTTCTCAACTGGTGGCGGCATTGGCTTCCTGGCTGGTCCATATGGTTACGCCATCGACCGTCTCGTCGCAATGGAAGTCGTTCTGCCTGGTACTGGCAAACAAGTCACAGCAACAGCTTATAATGAACACTCGGATCTCTTTTGGGCCCTTCGAGGTGGTGGAGGTTAGTCTGATCTTCCGAGTTGCTTTAAACAGTGCGTTCACTGACTCAAACCTCGACAGGTCAATTCGGTATCGTCACCCGATTCTTTCAAAAAGCAGCAGCCGAGCCTACTACACTTGCAATCAGCCTCTACTACATCAATGAGACAACTGTCGCGCAGTCACAGGCAAATGTTGTCGATTTCTTCAACCAGAACGAAGATCCTTTTGCTCTCATCTACTATGCAACTTCTTTTTCAGCCGCGAACCCGCTCGATCCCAACCCGGACCCCAGCACCTTTGCTCTTCGAACAGTCCTGGTCACACTCTGGATCGGTAACCCGTTGAATCCTTCTCAGCCAAGCGCCAATGCAACCTTTGGCAACCTCTTGAAAGGGCTGTCCATGGATGTATCATTTACGTACAACCTGCCCTATCTCGACTTATACGAGCTTCTCGACGCCTTCTTTCCATATGGTTTCCGCAGGTAGGTGCACACTCTCACAAGACCAATCTTCATATCTAACACATATCACAGAGGCTTCTTCGGTCCACAGACCACCAAAATCAGCACGTCCTACCTTCAATCTGCCGCCACTACCTTCTCAGCCTACATTCAAGCTGTTCTTGCAAAAGGCCAGTTCCCAGCAACCGCCCTTTGGGCCCTCCAATACATGCCTGCTGGCCTGAATGGCAACCTTCCCGCCTCAAACGCCGACACAGCCTGGCCGCATGCTGTGGCAGGACATCAGACGCTGTTCTCGCCGGCGTGGCAGTCTGCGGAGGATGATGGAGTCATGGTCACATACAACAACCTGTTGAACCAGATTACGTGGAAGAATCAAGCGCAGGTGGGACCGGTGTTGGGTGATTATCCGAACTATATCAGTCCGGGTGATTCTGGGGAGAGGGTTTGGGGAGATAATGTGAAGAGGTTGGTGCAGGTCAAGCAGAAGTACGATCCGGAGTGTACGATTCATAATGGGAGGGTGTTTGCGTCGCTGGGGTGTGTGAGGGGTGGGTGGGCGAATGTGTTTCCGTGATTGATGGGGAGATGAGGGAGATATGCATGGGATGACGCAGTGGAGAGGATTGCTAGAGGTGGCTCGTATGTGCTGAGATGAATGTTGTCGCCATTGTTTCGATATGAGCTACTTGCTAAGATGTGCTTCACTGTGCTCGAGCATCAAATCACAATCGATTCCCTACGGTACAATCCCCACGCAAGATTCAGGTACTCGGTAATTCCGACGCCCTCCTGCGCTCTTCTGCAATTACAACGTCCAAGTCGTCCAACCTCCGCGCCATCCTGAGCAGATCTCGTGCATCCCACAGCTCGGAGCTCAGCTCACAGATCGTCTTGTTTTCCAAGCTATCGAGGGCATATGCGGCACGATACGCCCCCCACATCCTCTCGGCGAAGTTGAGGTACTCTTCCATCTTGTCCGATTTGACAGTCTTCGATACGAGAAGGATGTACGTGCGAATGTAAAGTTCGTGCGGTAAGCTCTCTTCAGCGAGTGAGAGTAGGATCGTCTTGGCTTTCTGACTGTCTGTATAGCGAATCTCAAACGCGTCGTTGTAGCGTGCCCATAACGCTGCGAGAGACATGGCTACAGATGGATTGTTAGTGAATGAACATGCTGATAAGAGCTTGTGGTATTGTACTGGTATCGTTGTCGTGTAAGCTCTGAGAGCTTGTCGTCGCCATATTATAGGACGAGACCTCGAGGGAGATAGTGCTATCTAGATGGCAAAGATCGTCTGAGACAGCGACTCAGGCAATACGCTCTTGGTGATATGTGAAGCAAAATCAAGTGAAAGAACGGTACAAAGAGTGTACGAAACGTGAAGTCAGATTCACATCTGAATAAAAAGATGGGCGACTTGCGGCCGCCGGCTACTCTTACGTGTCATCAGTACCTTGGCAATCGTTGTTAGCCCTGGAAATGCACTGATCTTACCCAAGATCTCGAAGAGTTTCAGCAGTTCCTGAAACTTCGCTGAAACTACCTAGAGATCTTGGCTGTGATCGGCGCCCTTGACGTGCAGGGACGTGGCACCAGCCGAGACAATAATGACGCGTACCGGTCATCAACAAATCGTTCACGTCTTGCCTGAGATAACTCGTGGACGGGTCGTATTACATCACTTTTTACTGGTCAAATCGTCTCTTTAGCAACATGGAATCTCCATTCAGCAAACGCCCTGTAGAGCCAGAAGCGCCGCCGGAAGATCTACAAGACCACCATATCTCGCTATTTCAGCCTCGAGCTTGTTGGAAGAAGGTGTGACATTTGAGCCTGTTCATCACGACGATTGGCTCGACACAGAGTCCAAGTCGACCTTTACGTGGAGGTACTGGTAGGTGAAAGGGCAGATCATGCAATCAACGTGCAGCCTACAGCGCAAGGTCAGCACGAGTGGCCCAGGAACAGTTCAGCGCTTCTGCAGTCATGGTACAATGAGCTTGGCAAGATCGCAGGACATATCGCCATCGGTAAAAGGTTGTTCCGATGGGTGGTTTCGGGAATGTTTGATGTTTGCCCATTGTTGTATTAGCTTGACATCCATGTGCTGCGACCAAAGCCGTCGTGCTGTTATATATATACAGTACTAGGACATTAGTCTGAGCAGAATCTCCACGGCACTCTCCCTAGGATCTTCCTAGACTTCTGTCCTATAACAGTACAGCGATGATCTCGACGTCTAAGATCTGCCAGATGGCCTAGGAGGAGCGTACTAGCTCTGCAGCCGGCAACTCGTCGATAGGTACCAGAGCTTCCGCGACGCCCAGCAAGCCGCTTCGTCAAGCCTGCTAATAAACAGTTTCGTGCTCGCCTCGGCAACCACCGCCAAGTCGAGAGCCTCGCCAACCTACACCGTATGGCTCGCTCAGGGGCTTGCGTGGCTGGAGTAGCCCAGACTGACCTGTATACCGCAACACAAGGGTCAAGCAGTTTAAGAGTTTTCGCACACGCGATGCAGGCTGCCATGTGCTTAGTGCAGCCAAAACAGACTCTAAGAGTTACGACAAGAGGATCCGTTTCTTTTAACGTACTAATCTGTTTCCTGGGGCGTTGCGCCATCTCCAGCATGAAGGTACAGTGCTGACAGCAGTCGTCACGCTGTTTCTTTGCGTATGACGCTTTTCGTGCGTTTCTCCTTCGTGATGTAGCCCATGGCATCCTGGCTGGCTCCGCGGCAAAAGGTCTCACAGAGTCGGTAGCAATCGCGATCTTTCAGGCGATGAAGAAGTCATTCCTCGAAGTTGTTGATCTTTCTTCGATTGATCTCGTTGACTTGGGTAATCTGAGTGTAAGCTCCCGGCGCCCCTTTCCAGTGGTCTGGCATGCTAATAAGATATAGGATGCGATATCTGCCACCAAGGGCAGTGATATCACAAGCCCAGCCTCGACAATCGGTACTCTACTGAGAGTGTTCATATCCATTGTGCCTGGGTGACTGGCCGATGTTGTGAGTAGTGACACTGACAATTACCTCACCACTCGGCTCGGATTGTTCTGGCCTCGTGCATACAGGCAACAGCCATCCAAGGTGTCTGAAATATTTGCACTTAGCTATGTGACTAGAGTGATCTGCCATGAAGACTTGATACTCTGGTTGAACGACTCTGTCTACGAAGGCAAATTTGGAAGAAGGCAAGCAAACACCGAGTGGACCGGTCCCAAATTGCCAGGGAAACCTGTCCAAGACTATTTTAGGCTCCGGCAGGCACTACAATGAATCTGACGGCGAGCCGAATCTTGCCGTGATCGTGCCAGCCAACAGCAAGGCATTGCTCAGTGTAAAAGTTCAGCTGATCTGTACCACATCAAGCTATGTGACATCCAGCATAGTCACACAGAACTCTTGTTACAAGGCTGATCAGAGATACGTCCACATCCGAATTGAAACACACTCAGAGCTTGAGAGCAATGCTATAGATTTTGCCATGCTGCACGAGCCAGAGGACAATGCGGATGCCCTTGTAGCAATGATCCTGGTTGGTGGCGACCAACAGAACAAGCCAATCTTAGTCGAAGCCCGTGAGAAGATCTGCTACAACGAGTTTGTCAATACTGGAACGCAGTCACTCTTCACCAGGTTGTTACAAAGTGGCTTCCAGAGCACCAACCTCGAGGAGTAGGATCGCTGGCACGAAGATTAGCTGCTTGGGGTCAACGACTTTGCTTGCTTACGAAAGCAAGCTGAAACAAGACACGCAGGCACAAAGAAGTGATTCGTCATGTAATTTCAAAAGCTTACGGCACTCCTTCCGACGCAAGCGATGTTGTTACGTGGCAAAGCTCATCTAAATGCCAATTCCCGTCTCAGACGGGAAGACTCAAGTTAACGCACTCAACGACAGCCATATCACAGCAGTGCTTGTCTGTCTGTGAGAATGGCTAATGACGTGCACCTGAACCTCAGAGCTTTTTCACGTATACCACGGCTACAATTATGCTCACAACTGAGAAGGCTGCTGAAGACATCTACGGCACTCTCCCAGAGCTTTCCAGAGCCTTGGTTCATAGTCGCGGCCAGTGATGGAGAAAAGCAGAGCGGAATCTGTACGGCACTCCCCGGAGCTATTCTCCACTGAGATCAAAAGAAGGCGTCCGTTCGTGTATATTGCCTGCTGTCAAGACCGATAAGACATACTTCTTGAGGCGTGCTGCCAAACTTGTACTAGTTGAGATAGAACAGCAGAAGAACTTCAGTCGCCCGGATTTCTCATCCTTCCAGACATGCATGAACCTCTACAAGACTGAATACCCTGATCCGGATGTGCCTAAGCTTACTGTCGGTGAGTTTTCTCCAATCATCATCGACTGGATCACGCGAGAAGGCAAATGGAGGACCTTAGAAGGCGTGTTTGTAACGAAAAGCCTAAGTCGGCTGTCGCGCTTGCGTACGCGTTGATCTGCTCGAAAGGTAGTCAGATCTTGCTGCTGCGAGGTATGCGCCAACAGTGCCGGAAGAGCTGGAAAGAGGGCCGGCGCCACGCGTGTTGGATTGTGTAGTCTAAGGATGTGCTGGCGCGCTCAGGGAAAGAAGTTCGATTCATAAAGTCTTCACGTATATAGAGCCAGAAGCACATTCGAAGCAACAATGCTGGATCTAGAGTTGAAATTCTGGCTGTGTACGAGAGAAGCTGTGAATGTACCATACTACCACTATATCATGATCATTCGCCACCACTGAACTGAACTCCTGCCCACAACCACTTCCCTTCTTTCTGAACAGCCTTCTGCATCCTTTGTTTCCTAAATGATCGAAGTGTTACGAACTGAGGTGGTTTCACTATCCACTATGCTGCTTCCAATCACATTAAGATCGCGCCGTCAAGTGCTTTTGCCACAGACACCACGTAGAAACCAGCGCTTCATCGCAGATTGGCGCACAGTTACTTCGGCGCGCCGGTCTCTTTCGCGCTCTGCCACGTCGCGTAGGTAGAGACCGTAGTAGGAGCGTTCACTGTGGAGAGCAGTGATAGCTGAGGCTATCCATTCTGCTGGCAAGGTCGATGAGGTGTCAAGCATGGCAAAGTCGTCTGTAGTGATGTCTTTCAGGCGGTCGCGTAGCCTTTGTCGGCTTTCGGCAGGAGTGTCTGTCTTAGAAAGACATGAGAGGATCAGAATTGGAGTGATCTTTGTTTCGGTGACACGTTTAACATCGCGTTGACCGTGGGCGAGCAACTGGAGGTGAACGTATGAGAACATTGTGTCTTCAATCACCGCGACGAGATCCTGCGTGAATGCGAGGAGAGAACCGGCTTCTTCAAGCTTCTCAATCAGAATGTTCTCCATAAGCGAAGCGTGGAAGTGAGAAAGCTTTTTAGGAAGATTGGCTTTGATGCTGTCGAGGTGAGCTTGTGGAAGCTCGTCGGTTGTCCAGTCGTGCTCATCCAGGTATTGTCTAGCGACTTCCTTCGCAGCAGCATAGACCATTGGATCGTCAACGCCATCCAGTGTCGATGGCATCGGAGACTTCATCATGACAGCGAAGAGATGATCGACCGCTCTGAACGTGGGCCGCCTGCACTGTACCACAGGCTCCGCACAAATGCCGACGATGTCCTCCAGAAGTTTAGCCCACATTGTCGCTTTGGTGCTGTAGACCAGTTCAGATGGCTGTGAACGTGCAGGACGCCACGCAGAATCAGTGCGATTTGTAGGCCATAGCTTGGCAGGAGTAGTGTTGTCGGTGTGGAACTCTGGAGCAACGAGTCTTGGGCCCTCGAAATCAGATACGTGTGACCATCTTGTAGAACGCGTGCTATCGGTCGGGGTCGTGGCAATGGGTTCTGCGCCGGGAATGCCGGACTGGTGACTGGCTTGATCTGAAGCAGTGTTCATCATTGAAAGCTGTTGCGAAGTGATGATGGGTGATGATAAGCTGAGGAGCGAAGCATGTCAGTTCGGAGCGTCGTGTCGAGAATGGCTAGAGGCAGATACTTACAAGCTTAGTGTTATGACGGCGAGAGAATGATGACTCTAGACTGATAGCAATCACGCAAGGCGAGGGAGAAGAAGTGTCGAATTGTGTAAAAAGGGAAGCAAAGTCGCGAAGTGTTGATAGGAGCGCAATGTCACATTAATATTTATTTTTCACGTCAAGATGAGAGCTGGCCGACACGCGAACTAGTCAGCCGTCACTACGTGGTATTGTTACCTTGGCATCACCGGTCCCTGCGCAACAGCCGTTGAGAACCATGGATCTGCGCTGATCTTAGCCAAGATCTCGAAGTGTTTCAGCCAGGTTTCGAAGACGAAAGCCCTGAAAATCTCCTATATCGCTCACATGTTAGGATCTTATGAACCTAAGCTCTTGTCGACGCGATACTGCCCTTGAGACACTAACATCAACTGTTTCGAAAACCTCATTTCTCGATATCGCCATAATATACTCTCAGAACTTTCACGATACTCGTCAACACCATAATACTAGAATCCTTTCGGCACTCTTTCTGCTCACACTAACGATCTGTCTTTAGTCATGCCTACCGAACCACTCTGGGCACGATGGAACGAGGCGCGAGATCTTTTCGACACAGATCTTGAGAAGACCACCACGATCCTACTTTCATTGATCGAAGAAGACTTGCCCGTCGAGTTGCACATCCGCACCTACCTCCTCCTCGCATCCGCAACTAGTGACTGGTTCAAGGCTGAAGAATATCTGAAGACAGCGGAAGAGACATGGGGAGCGCTTCGCACGACATATGCATTTCGCAGTCCAGAGAATGAGACAATCTTGGAGCTTAGAAAGGAGCTGGATCAGCTGAAGCAGTGGCAGAAGGAGGATATACCATCCATCGTCTCCAATATGATGCTTGGAGCGATACGTGAGGAGGCAGAAGATTGGGAGCGTGAAGATACGCGTGAGGCTGTAGATCCTGAGTTCCAGGCTCATGTGAGGCGTCTCGAAGCGCTGGAGGCCGGGGAGGGAGAGCCCGATGGGGAACAGTCTGATGAGCGAGAGCATGATGGGGGAGAGTCTGGCGAGGGAGAGTCTGCTGATAGAGAGGCGGGAACGACGTCTGAGCTGCCGATTCGTTGAAAGCAGATTGACATCTCTATTATAGTAAAAATGGCTAGTAATGAAATGATCCTGCTTGACATTGAAGCTTGATTAGTGTCTTGTTGCGCGAATGCTATTGCAGTAAAGAGCTGCCCAAGAACTGAGAAATGATGTATGTAATTGAAGCAGAGGTTATCCAGGATGTCAGCCAACATAGTCAAGAATCAGGTTATCCTCTCCTTGACACTAAGACCAGTGTGGCTTATCGCACGCAGATGCTATCCAAGTGTCGTCGACTGCTGCCGTCTTCGACGGCAACAGTCCTTCAATGCCGCGCAGCGCCTCTTTCAACTCAGACTTGTCAGAGCCGGGTAGAGCCGGAGTTCGACTCCTGGTACTTCATTACCACATAGACACACATTTGGCAAAAGGAAAGCATGAAGGACACATTTGGCAGAAGGAAAGCATGAAGGACTTCCCAAAAATGGAAGACGTCGCAACTTTCGTTCATCCCGCTAAAAAGTGCCACGCTGCCACAACCTAGATTGGGACATAAGAAAAAGGCAAAAGGATAGGCGTAATTGTTCCGGTACCGGGAGTCGAACCCGGCTCTACCCGGCTCTGGCAAGTCTGAGTTGAAAGCGGGTCTAATGAGATGTTAGGAGATGAAGTGGATTGAGGGTCGAAGGGATTACTGACGATGCTAGCCGATACACCATACCGGATTGTGAGATCCTTATTGGATGATGAAAGAGGCTGAAAACATAGTTTATATTCTTTCACAAATTGTGCAGAGAAACGAAGACAAATCTTCCGAGATCTTACGGCACTCCCCAAAATACTCCAAGTTATGGTCTATGATAGTACGCACCATCCAGTGTAGCTTAGACCCCTCGAAAGCAGACACAATATGAAGACCGACCATGATGCAGCTATTCCCAGGCATGCCATCTGTTGGCGTAGTGTATCCAGCGAAATGGCTTGCTATATCTCTCTAGACAATGTTGACCTCCATCATCCTCTACGCCTCAAAGACTTCCACGTCTAGCAAGCCTTACTGTTACTTCTGATGCCACCTTAGTCGCTTTTATTGTGGGTATGATGTTGGAAGCACTACATGCAAGCGATGTGCAACGACCAAAAGGGCCTGCCCCCTGAGCTTCCTAGCATCGTCGCGCCACTGGACCGAGCCTATACGAAACGTTGTGTTCCTGCCTGTGGTGCCCTTGGCTGAACAAGATGTCAACGCCGATACAAGCATGACCAATGCTACTATATCAACCAGTCTTACAACCGACGTTCAAGCTGTTCGATTCAGCACCAGCCTTCAGAACTCAGGTCAGGATCCCTTGCTGCTTGTAGCAAATACCGCAAGGCTGTCGAGAGCTTTCCCAAAGGAGTCCGGTCTCTACCATGACCATGCCGACTTGCTGGCGCAACTTGCAAGCATCAAGCAAGCAAAGGTCAAACTTACAGGACGACCAGCACAGGATTGTATGTCACCTTCCGAACCCACAGCCGCAAGCAATGGGCTCAAGCTGCACTTCCCCACCTTCAAAGATCGCAACCTCGATGATGGATAGGTCGAAAACCCGACAAGCAGTGTCCCGAATCTGCTCATCAGAAAGGTCTTTCTTGCTCCTTTTGGGCCGAGAGTTTTCCCGCAGACAGGGAGCAGTCGACTCCAAGCTTCAATCGAAGAAGACACATTCGGACGTAGCAGCGCACCGCACAAACAGGCTGATTTCACGGCACCCTTCAGCCACTTTTACAGTGTAGAGGCTGGATGATAAAATGCTGGAAGAACATTAATTCTGTACGACCAATATGATGAAAATGAGCATGGATAGTCTAGTATATTAGGTATACGGCACTCTCCCTGGCATGAGCGTACTACGAAGTGTATGAGATAGAGATGTCGTGTTATGTATACAATCCATTCCTTCAATCAGAACGTAATGACATAGCACTTTTACGGCAATCTCTCAAAGAGGTCTCCAGCGACGTATTGATGATCCCGGAAAATGTGTTGTAGAGATTCTGCTCAGACCTATGTCCTAGGACTGGACCTATAGAGCCTGCCCGGCGCTCCGTATCATCACTCGTAGCATCACACAAATCGCCATCAACGCCTTCCATATCCTAACCGTGACAATCCATTCCCACCGCCTCCCTCTACTCCAAAATAACCCTCCACCTCCCCGTCGCCCTCCTAATCCTCCCACCAAACAACGCCAACGGCACACCACCCCCCACAATAACCGCCGCAAAAATGCCCGCCTGGGCCCCAAAGCACGCCGCCGGGCCCTCCAAATACCACGGCACAATACCGTACAAGAACCCAAATGCGACGACATTCTTCAAGCCGTTGACGAGGAGTAGCGCGTCAGGAGCAACGGGGAGATAGCAGTCGGAGACGTAGGTCATGGTGATGGTGGGCACGGCGGTTAGGCCGAAGGAGATGCAGCCGTAGCCGACGAAGAGGGCGGGCCAGCCGAGGTTGGAGGAGACGCCGAAGCCGAAGAGGAGGGCCTGTGGGTTGTTAGTGGTGTTGAGATGGTGGTTTGTATTAAGAGTTACTTACGCCAAGGGGGACGATCAGGAGTGAGGGGATGAGCATTGTTAGGCGGGATTCGGGGATGAAGACTCCGTTGTTGCGGCGGGTGCTGGGAGGAGATTAGTATGTGAGCTTGAACGCGGATTCGATCTAACTCACCGCCAATCGCAGTACTTGTCGACAGCCCAACCTGCGGCGAAGGAACCAAAGACATTGCCAATGATACCACTATCACCATATTAGCATGGCATCCACAGCATAAAGCGACCACATAACATACGGGATGTTAATCAACCCATCCTTTGCAATACTCCAATTATACGGCGGCGCCTCCAGCACGAAACTGTTCAGCAAGTTGACCGACACCACCAAGAACAACGCCACCGCATACGCCAAGAACGCAAACGTCGTCGCGGGAAACAAGAACAGCGGGAACGGCCGCACAAACATCTTCAACACGTTCGTCTTGCTGACACCGCTGTAAAGACTCATACGCTGGAAGAACGTCTTCTGTGGAATCAACATAGGACTGTCGGAGCGGGAGCCTGAGGGTGTGGGCAGCTCTGTGGCGGTTGGGGAGGGAAGGACGATCTTCTTCTCGGTGCCGGTGAAGTAGTCGGAGGAGAGGGTGGGAAGGGTGGAGGTGGCGAGGGAGGCGGAGAAGTCGCGGTCGTAGCGAGTTTCGGAGACGAAGAGGACGACGCAGAGGAAGTTCACGCCGACGAAGATTGCCGCGATGGTCTTATGGTATCGCCATCCGAGGTCTGGCAGATGTTAGTGGTTGAAGTAAGTGGGTTTAGTCGAGGGATGGGTGGGACAAAACGCACTCTGTGCAACGAAACCACAAATCAGACTATCTCGGTTGTTAGTCTTGCACGTCGTATCGAGGACTCTTGCACTCACGGTCCAACACTGTTACCAGTTGAGATGGCAGAGCAGTAAATCGACATCTTTCCAGCTCTCTCGTGGAGGAAGTAAATATCGTTGACAATAGCAGCACCAAGCGCCTCAGTACTAGCTCCAGCAAAAGCAGCGACAATGTTGCTCCAGAACAGACTCTCAAAAGTCTTTGCGGTTGCGCCCCAGATGTAGGCAATGCATAGTAGACCGCTCGCAAAGACAAACACAGGACGCTTTCCTATGTAGTTTGCGATGGGGACCCAGAAGAAGTTGAAAAGACCGAATACGAGGATGGGCCAGATGAGAAGACCACTGGTCTCTGCCTGAGTCTTGTTGAACTCGATGGAAAGCGGGTAGAACGCAGGAGCGAGACCACCAATGGCGTAGTTCGCCAAAAAGGTGAAGGCGCAGACACTACCGAAGGCTACGTGTTTGCGCCACGCAGGCCAGCGGAGAGGGTCGTTGGGGTCGAGCATGTTGGGGTGAGGAACGAGAATCAGGGTGGACTCGCCCTCCATGTTCACGTCTCGCATCTGCACCGTGCCATCGGTGGAGTCGAGGTCGTGGAGACACTTGAGAGGCATGTTTGCGGTGGTGAAGTTGGCTGTGAGCGGTTATGAGTCGGAGGGAAAAGGACTAGTGAGCAGCAAAAGTCCACGACCAGAACCACGAGGATGAGTCGTGGTATTCCTTGTGGTGTTGTGCGGTAGTGGTGATGGCAGCGACAGTACTAGAACCGGCTGGGTTAACGAGTGTAATTGTCGTGGGAAGACTGAGACTAGCTGCAGAAGAAGAAGAGGAAGAAGACACAAGGCTGGGAGCCTTATCCATAGTCTATATAGCAAGGCACAGAGGAAATAAGTTCAACTCCGAAAGAAGCGGAATTGGCGTTTAGCAGAGCGAGGCTTGATATACCTGGTGCAGTGCAAGGTTGCCAAGTCCGATGGGGAAAATGGAGAATGAAGAGAACAACGGAAGAGGGATGGGATTGTTGGATGTGGGAGGATGGATGGGTTGATATTGTATGGCTGTATAGCATATTGGAGAGTGCCATCCGCGCCGTTCCGCGCCTCACGGACCAGGTTGTATGATCTTGTATCTGATCTGCTTGAATCATTCAAAGTATACCGGGAACACTAGCAGGCTTGACGTCCGACGAGGCACAGTGTAGCACTATACACCGGCCATGATCGTGGATAGCATACTTTCCAGCGGCAATCCACTGATGCTGCGCGACTGAGTTTAGAGCACATCCTCTGGCATATTCGACACATCATATAGGAGCAGAGCTTCAAGGAGAGCCAACGCGCGAGACAGACGTTGAAATGGTGTAGTGGAGGTTGTGTCGTTCGGCGGGCGGCAACGTCCAAATCGGGCTTGCGACTCCATCTTGACGGATCTTGGGGCCGAAACACCAGAGAAAAGAAAGAGATTGAACTCCAGCTGCTGTAAACAAACAGATGATAGATATGTGATACCTGATACCTACGCAAGGATGCGACAGTACTCCCGATGCGTATCAGTACTACATGGAGTATGTGGGTGTCAAGTGGCGGGAAAGAAATCTGTTCGAGCGAAGTGTCTTTTGTAAAATCCATCACGACAGTAATCGAGCGTGCTCTCTCTAGTCTCTACTCCGTAGTATGGTCATGAGATAAGATGCTAATCACTCTCCTCTTCACTCTCCTCCTCCTCCTCCTCATCATCCTCCTCCTCACTCTCACTCTCCGCCAGCAATGCCCCCATGAACTTCTCCATCGCACTCCTCATCACCTTCACAAACTCCCCCTCACTCGCCCTTTGATCCTCCCACCACTGCTCCAGACCCTCCTGCTCAAGCACATCCTGAATATACAGCTCACTAACCAACTGCACCATCAGCCCCTGTGCCGCCTTCGCTCCCTCGCCTCCCTTTGCAGCCCTCGACGCCAAATCACGCTGGATCAGTAGTAACAAGTCCACCTGATCCGGGCGCGGGCCATCACTCCCGGGCTGCTTGTCGTAAATATTGCGCTGGAGTAGCATTTTATTCGCTGTGACGGTGGCCTTGACCGTACTTGCATCACCACTGCTATTCGTGGCCGCAGCTCGTTTCTCAACCATGAAGCGAAGCAGCGCCATGACGAGCGCACGGCGGACTTGATGCTCGCTGGCATTCGCGGCCATCCGTAGTGCTGTGAGCTCCAGCTGGATGTTCGAGACGTCGGTGCCGTCTTGAAGCGCGTCGTGGATGCTGGTGGATGCATCGTGGAGGAAAGCAGCATCTGCGGAGTTGGCACTGGCGTCGCCGTGGCTGCGGCCCCCAGCGATGTGGGATTCGTCTGAGGCGGTGGAGATGAAGGAACCGCCTGTGGAGCGCTTGCGGGTATGTTGGGCGATTTCGGCGAGGGAGGAGAGGGAGGAGGTGCTGGAGTGGATGGTGGAGATTGAGGCGACGGACGGCGAGCGGCTTGGGTTGGTGTATACTGGAAAGGGTGTTAGTCAGAGGGCTGGAAGGAAGCAAATGACACAACTCACGACCTGCTAGCCCTGCTTTGGCATCCACGTCTTCGTCGTCGGAAGGCATGTAATCTTGCCCTTCATCCCCATCGGTATCCGTGATGCTCAAAGCAGGCATTCCGCCTCGTCCACGCTTCGTCCGTGTCAGCCGTTTTCGTGACGATACTGTTCTGTCGTTCGGAATTCTGACACCATAAGACACCAGAGCGCCATCTTCTATCGTGCAGTTATTCCCAATGACGGCGTCATCGGCGACAATCGCTCTTTGTACAACACAGCCATTTCCAACGACTGCGCCATCCCAGATATATGAGTCCTCAATGGTGCATCCTTCCCCGATTGTGCAATTCCTCCCTATGACACTGCCACTTATACTCGTCTTCACACCAAGTGTTGATCCTCGTCCAATCTGTGTATTTCGACCAATCCTCGCACTCAAAGCCACATCAGCTCCATCCTCCACATATACATTCCCCTTGCCGAACGTATATGCCCCATCCTTCATCATATTGCTATCCGGACACATCGGCCACGCCCAACGTCCCAGAATATCCTTTGACACAGCATCATATGCATGTAGATTCCGCACTCGTGCAGCGTATTGTCTGGACTCCACAACATGCGTATGTATCGTCTTACCATTGAGCTCATAATCCTTGAGCACGCTGTGCAGAAAACCTCGCCGCGGAGCTTCATAGTCAAAGTTGTCACTCCACAATGCCAGCACATCTGGTGTACAAATATCAATACCAGCGTCGATCAGATCATGCCGTACATCAAGCTCCAGATGCGTGGCTATCAACTCAGGATCTATCTCGATGTGGTGGTGTGGTTGTGCTGGACTCATCTGCTCGTAGTGCAGGCACCTATCTTTGCTTGGATCAATGACAAATACTGGGCTGTTGCCTTGTGCTTTGCTTCGATGCGAAGGTCCTGCAGCTCGCAGTACCATGGTCATGATGGCATTCTTGTCTTTGGCACGACGAGCCCGATGTGCCGTGAGAGCAGCATCGAGTGGGAAGTTGGCAATGATATCACCATAGAGGAGGATGAAGTCGGATGTCATGATCTGGCGTTTGTCGAGGTCGCGCATAGCGTCACCTATAGATCTTGAGGTACTGCGAATGACGGTGACGCTGAATGGAGATGCCGGAGAGGTCCACTTCGAGGCGCTGTGAGAGAGAACCAGAGATCAGTATTGGGCGTCTGCCTTGTGAGCAGGGATGCTTTGTACGCACTTGATGTAGTCTTCAACTGCCTGCGTATGTGCACCACAGTACACGAACACCTCTTCCACCCCTGACATGGCAAGAAATTCGAATGTGTACTCAATCAATGGCATTCCTGCGAGTGATAGTAGGCACTACAGACACCTTGAGTCAGCATCCTCTGTTTCCACAGCCAGGATCTGGCTCTAGCTACACAGCCTAGGGCTGCACATACCCGCGGTCTTTCCAATGTGAACGGACTGAATCTCGTCTCGAACGAATCTGCCAGCACCACAGCCTGTAATGCCTCCTCTGTCTCGTTCACGTCCTTCATCCTGTCCGCGCCAGACGCGGCTTTCTTGTTTTTTGGTGGCATGTCTTAAACCTCGTTGTGTTGTCCTCTTGATGTCTGCAGCACTTGCTCTCCTCAAGTCCTAGTGGTGGTGGTGGTGGTGGTATCACCAAGTATCTGTTACAGCGTAGTCTCCCTGTTATGCTTGCAAGACCGAGTATGATTCTTCTTTGCTTCCCGCTAGCAGATTACCCGTTCTTTTCGTTCTGTTGGCCTTCTCTCGCAACCTGTCGTCCACGCTCAAACGCGCTATATTGCAGGAAGGTGTCTGGCGGAAAGTGCTGCGTTCACGCGTTACACTGATTCCCTTCTACTGAGGGACGAAACGCGAGCTTTATTCGATCTGTCGAGTATTGTTAATGCGGAGGTGTTTCTCCTAGTCGCGCAAAGTCGCACTCAGAAGCAACAGAGATCGAAAGTCCGAGATAGGTGGCTCAGGGAAGACGACACGGTATCAAGGACGTGTATAGGATGCAAACTATAACCAAGGGAGGTATACTTGTGCTATGAGTCTTAACTTTTTGGAGAGCACGAGCCAGGCGTTCCTTGCATGACTTCACCTTAAAATGCTTGGCACTTCATCTAGAATTGTAACAACCCTAGTCCTTGTATTCCTTGGTTGACTAGTTGAACGCCCGACGAGATTGTCATCAATCGTCTCACCAGTCCTTCTGCCGAGCGGCGCATGTTTCAGCGCGCATCTATCCTTTCCCTTCCTTGCCCTTCCCTTGCTCATCCTATCAACGCCAGCATATCCTGCAAGAATGCTTCCTCTCTATAATCCAGTACATATCATTGCCTTCCTCCTTGACCCATTGGAGGCACCGGTGCATATATCTGCTGCCTCTTGACATCGCCATTCGCTACTCCAGGTCCTCCACTAATCTGCTCGATGCCTCTCCTTGGCGGTCCAGGCATTCCTCCTCTTGGTGCACCAGCCATAGGCGCATATGCAGCGCCAGATGGTACTGGCATTGGCTGCATTGGCGCGCCTACCTGACCTTCCATGCCTGGGTATGTAGGGTATCGGCCCACAACATTCATGTACTCGTCCGGGTTCATTGCAGACGTTGCGACAGGTGACATTCCAGATGGCTGTAAAGGAGAATTCCAATTCGTACTGACCGTTGCTGGCGAGTTGCCAGGTGTAGTCTCGTCCTTCAGCGAAGGATGCGAAGAAGGTTGCCCAGCTGGCCGGCCCGCAATCATTGGCATGCTAGTGGGTGCGGACATGGAGCCAGTTGAAAGGCCGCTAGGAAGCGAAGGAGGCTCTAAGCCCGAGCCTGGGTGCATTGACTTCTTGAGGTGGGAAAGGTGCTTCTCAAGCATGGACAGTAGACCTTCTTTCGTGAAGGGTTTCGGCAGGACGTCGTTCATACCTGGACTATGTTAGTTCTGTACCTGTGGTCCGAGTAAATGGAGAGCGCTTACCATGTGAGAAATACATCGAGATGTCGTCGCTACGAATGTTCGATGTCATCGCAATGATTGGCGTCGAGTCGAATTGCCGGATCAGATGCGTCGCAGAAACACCGTCGAGATTCGGCATAATAATGTCCATGAGTACCAGGTCATACTTGGATCCAGCATCCATTTTCCGCACTGCTTCCAATCCGTCATCCTAACACACCATTAGCTTCTGGCAGCGGTCTCGGATCGCGATTATACTCACTGCGTATTCCACAACACAACTAAAGGCATACAAGAACTTCCCACCTATTCTTTTACACGTCGGATCGTCTTCAACAAGCAGGATATGCGGAGGTTTTATCCATCCTGGATCCATATTGTTCTTCTTCCTCGGCTGCACATTTGGCGCTATAGGTATCTCTGTGGGCTCTATTTTCGTTGGCATCGGATAAGGGATATTGTGAACGTGCTCGCTGTACATCGGGTCGATGCCATTTGTTTGGCCGACAGGATACACCACATTATCCAAGTCATTATACCGCATAGTAGTTGATGATGGGGTTGTGGAATGCGGGCCTCTGCTTCCAGGTCGCATCCCGCCCATTGGAGGTGGTGTCGAAAGTGAGCCATTAATCCTGAGTGAAACTGCGTTCATCTGTTCCAGGTTTTTGCTATTAAGGATACTGTCGGCATTGAGCTCACTCATCAATTTGTCGGCGTGCATCAGTGGTGATGCCGGCTGTTCTTCCTGTGCTAGCGGCTGCCCGCTATGCGAGGTCGACCCCTGCTGCTGTTGTTGTGTTGCAAACGGATCTATTACTCTGCTTTCCCGTCGTCGCTGATTATCTATCGTGTGTAGGAAGCTCATGACATTCTGAATGATGTGATCGTGGTTGACGACTGTCTTTTGTAGGCCTATCAGCTCTTGCAGTATCATTGAGTGGTGTACACTGAGCTCATTGTAACGTTGTTGCATCGTCTCTAATTGTTGCTGTGTTGCTACAAGCTGTCCATTCACCATGTCCATCTGTCCTGTAGGTGCTGGCTCGTCTGATGGCTGATTTGGTTTTCTTGGTACTGGTGCTTTGCGCCGGATATTATCTAGTGCGTCCTTGTTATTGGCTTTGAAATCTGGATGTTTGAACTCCCATGCCTGGAATACTATATCAATGACCGCTCGCATGTTTACATCAGAGCGTAGCTTACACCTGGCCCGTATTGCGACTGTCCTTGTTCTTCATTGTTATGCCGTACTTTGTGGAAGTCGTACTTATTTAGCTGTCTTACGAAGCTGGCGAAATTGCTGTGCTTGAAATGCTTGGGCAGAATGGACTTGGTGAACTTTTCGTTCTGTTCAGACGCCCTATCAGTCTTGTGTTCATCTTGAACAGGTTCAGATAGCAGTAACAAACCTCCAAGACCACAAAACTGTCCCCTTCATTGCCCCATCGCACAACCGATTCGTAGGACGGGTCCTCCAGCATCCTTGGCGCTTGTCAGTGATATGTACCATTGTGGGATGACCGCCGCGACTCACTTGTATAGCTTGCGAACCTGTCATTGAATCAGTTTTGTGTTGCGCTTCCTTGGGTTTGGGCTCACATACAAAGTCGCTCGAACTGCTTGAGTTCGGGTCTGCCATCTTGATGCCTTATCTTGCAGATATCCACCTCCGCGCAAGTTGATCAATGCTCTTGTCGAGTCACTATTCCCACGATTGCGCTTCACGTCGGGAGATCCGGTCAGGTTATGCGGCGATGATAGGCGATTGACTAGCTTTGGCAGCGACTTGGTGCCGAGAGGTCTATGCGCGACCTTTTTTTCTTTGAGAGGATGTACTTCGTTCCAGGCATATGAAGTCGTCTTTCTTATTCAGATGTTGACTTTGGGGGCAGAAGCGCGACAACCGACAGCGTGGATCAGCCGAGGTTTAGGGCAGCACGGGAGACTGCAGGTGAATGTCGTCAAGGGCACTGCAGCAAGGATGCTCGTGCGATTATGCTCAAGTGTAGGTGTCAACTGTGATGCGTGTGGTACAAGATGTGGTTGACAGCAGAAGAACGAGGGGGGGAGATGCACGATAGATCCACCCAAGTCACCTTAAGGTTGGTCGATCATCTTCGTCGTGATTCAGATATTGGCAGCAAGACATGCCGTTATTTACTACTGAGTATGCTGTGTGTTTAGACGTCACTTAGCACTCGGACGGCATCTGTATTCAAGGCTACTTAACTCCAAGAAAATAGTCAATTGCCTAAATAGAATCTGGTGTCTTACAACAGGATAGAGTTCTGAGAGGGAGCTTGCCGTAAGTGGCTGCCGATCACCGTCCACAGAAGGCTTAGCGTAACCAATGTCTTGGCTAGTACATGATAATTGTCAGCGATAGCAAGGTAGCAAGCAGCAAACATGCTGAGACAGCACGTCTTAATCGATTTGTCTGTGATAATGAACTGATGCTCAGACTGTGAGCTCTATACTACTCCTCTTCTTCCTCGCCTTCCTCTTCGTCACTCTCAGCATCTGCCCGATCAACAAAGGCCTCAATATCTATCACCTCTTTCTCTATATCTATCCCGTTCTCCAGTAACCACTTCCTGACCATCACTTTATCAACGACAACACTGCCATCCTTCCTCTTGCCCTTTCCTTTGTCTTTTGCGTGTAACTGATCATCTGTGCCTCCCAACCCCATTGCAATCAAAGCTCCGACAACATCGTCAGCAAGTATGAAGCTTGCAGCACTTATTTCCTCGACAGATGTGGGCTTATTCTGACGACTCTTCAGCAGTAGCTGCCCCACTATCCGTGACCAGTACTGTGCATAGCTGGTAGCGCCTGCCGCCGATAATGGTCGCTCTGGTCCACCAATGCGCCCATCACGTTTGCTGAGCTCGTACGAGGCGGCCATGAGCAGCTGGCCAAGTCCGAGCTTCTGCCAAGGAGGGAAGATCAGAATGCATGCCAAGTTGTTGTTGTCCCAGGAGAGTTTCTCTTTACTGAAGAAGCCAATGATCTGCGGAGTGGCATTGACATTCGGGTCCTGTGCTGAACTGGAAGATAGCTGAGATGGATGTGCGTCAACCAGAAGATAGAAGAGGAAAGTCGATGCATCAAAGCAGACTGATTTGGTATCGATGAATAGCTTGGCGAAGAGTGAGAGGTTTTGTGTGAATAGCTAGAAGAGGTGATTAGAGATCAAGTTGGAGCTGTTGTTATAACCAGTACATACCGAATGATCCTCGCCGTCGACTTCAAGAATTGAGTATCGGCCTTTCGCATAGACAAGATTGCCGGGTGGTTCGTTGATGTGGTCACAGAAGCGCTGCAGTACCTGTTAGCGTCTTCTCGATGCTGTTTAAAGTTTCCTGAGCTCACCCTGTGTGCTATATGTGCAGCTGCATCTTTCGTGTACTTGAAGCATCCTTTGCAAACGTAGAGACGCTTTATTGCTCCCGTTCCTACTATTTCTTCGCGATACAGAGAAGGAAATGACGGCTTGATCAGGTAATTGCCCAGTACTACCGACTCTACATTGAGCTCGGCATCAGGTGAGGACCGCTTTGGTCGTTTAGATGGTCGTGCAGGTGTTGTAGATGTTGTCGCTGGTGTGTCATATTGTTGGGCTGGAGATGCAAGCATTGCACGATGTGGACAAACTCGTGCTGGAGTACGAATGGTGCAGGGGTGCGATGACCTGGCAGACAGTACCGCCAGGCATGTTTTTAAGTAGGACGACGATGGGTTCAGACGATGCGCTCGAGAGTTGAAATGTTGTTCCAGAGAAATGCGGCCCTTGGCGGGACGTAACAAAGTGTTGAAGTCCAAAATCCGCAAAATCCGAACACACTTCATCTTCATACCCTTCCATCAACCTGTTGTTTCACATCAACGGACTACCCTACTCGTAGTTCTCAATCTGGTTTGTTTCAAGATCGTTTCAACGA
>Ga0268246_10000277_pt1 | contig 26256 bp, 28 predicted proteins | sample AgamicOrSfe_FD_200242 | JGI IMG/M metagenome (GOLD analysis project Ga0268246, IMG submission 200242) | Agave microbial communities from Guanajuato, Mexico - Or.Sf.e (v2) (version 2) | ecosystem: Host-associated > Plants > Phyllosphere > Phylloplane/Leaf | place: Guanajuato, Mexico | collected...
GTCACAGATACAGGTCGCGGCTTAACCACACCAGAAATGGACATGCTTTTTCGCAGATTCAGCCAGGCCTCTCCGCGTACGCACGTACAGTACGGTGGCAGTGGCTTGGGTCTCTATATCAGCAGGGAATTGACGGAGAAGCAAGGAGGCCAGATCGGCGTCTCATCTATTGCAGGTTCTGGTTCGACCTTTGCGTTCTATATCAAGAGCAAGAGAGCGGAAGCCAAGAGAGCAGAAGCATTACCGTCACAACTATCTCAGAATGGGGGCACTCTTCCCATACAGGCCGATACCAAACTGGCAGCGAGTCTGCCAGAACGAAAAGCGGCAATAACAGAGACGGATAATGCTGATATTCCCGTCCTCATCGTGGAGGACAACCTCGTTAACCGCCGCGTCCTAAAGAAAGCCCTAACCCGCCTCGGCTTCCCCATCCTCGAAGCAGGACACGGTGAAGAGGCACTCGACATAATAAAACAGTCGAAATACTGGAGCGGCCAGGAAGAAACCGGCAAGGACATCGCAGTCATGCTTCTCGATTGGGAAATGCCGGTCCTGGATGGCATTGGATGTATTCGAAAGGTTAGGGAACTGGAGGCGCAAGGCGTGATTACGGCACACCTCAACACCATCGCAGTGACGGCCAATGCGCGGAAAGAGCAGATTGACATTGCTATGGAGGCGGGCATGGACGATCTGATAAGTAAGCCTTTTACGACGGAATTATTGGTTCAGCAGATCAAGAAGTGGGCTAGTAGTAGGGCTTGAGCATAGAAGAAATCATCATGAGTGTGAAGATGACGAGGACATTCATATGCTATCTAGGAGATGTGTATAATATGTTAGACCACTACACAGATAATGAAATACTGTCGAGCGAGATTGCTGCCGTCACATTACTGCTGAGACCCTACTTCGTGATATATGTGCTCAGAGCTGAAGTCTGCCCACCACTGTGATGATGATGAAACGACGCCAAGCACGTGCCGTTGTGTTTCAGAAATGCCATGGACCCTTGAGAGCACCTTCCTTTCCCTGACTTTCAGAAAGATCCTTCCTTCCTTCCTCACAAACTCCTTTGCGACCCTACCTCCGCCAAATCTCCAGTCGCCGACATGGACGCCCAGACTGGAGGACAACGTCCGCGCAAACGCAGAAGAATCGACAGTTCAGAAGACGTGCCTGATCTACCTGAAACCAACACTCGCGTGTCAAATAAGGAAATGGCAACACAACGAGTCTCCACTCCCGTACGTGCATATTGTCTTCACAGCTGCTACCTATATGTCCAGTCAGCTGACACGCAACAGGCCACACCCGCCCAGACCTCCCTCTTCGAAGATTTCCGCGTCATCATAACCTGCAAGATCTGCTTCCGCCTCCTCTACGAACCCTTCACCCTCGCTTGCGGCCACACACACTGCTACAGCTGTCTCTGCGAATGGTTCGGCCGCACCGAGGATCGCCGCAAAACATGTCCAGACTGCCGCGCCGCAGTCAAGCAAGCACCTGCACCTGCTTACATCGTCCGAGAACTGACGCAAAAGTACATCACACACCCGGAATGCCTGCCCGAAGGCGAGACGACACAGCAGCATGAAAAAGCACGAGCGGAAGAGTCGGCGATGGTTGAGGCGGAACGCGGGGTGTTGGCGGGAGCGGGACTGTTCCGGGGGATGTTCAACAAGCCAGAACGACTGCGTGCGATGGTGGATGAGGAGGATGGGGTAGCCAGATGTCCCTATTGCGCGTGGGAGCTGGAGCCAGGAGAAGGAACGACGTGTATTCAATGTGGTAGACGCCATGACGGGGCAGACTCAGACGAGGACGACAGCGAGGAGGAAGACATGGACGAGATAGAATATCCGCACGGATGGCCTCCTAGAGATGAAGATCTGGACGAGGAAATCGACGACGACGATGTGGACGACGAGGACGCCCTGCAAATGCTGGATCGAGATCCATTCGGACCACCACCCGGAGCAGGCTTCGAAACAGGCGGTGAAACATACTTTGTAAGCTCCGGCGATGACGATGTCGCAAGCGTGCAAGAGCTGGGGCGACACAGGCGACGTTTCGCACATAGAGACGACCAGGGTGTGGTAGAGATGATGAGAGCAGACGGAGAGGCTCGTCGAGACGCACTATCCCGACAGCTGATAGCACACGAACAGGATCTTATCAATGGAGGACATATACCACATCGACGGCGTTCGGCACGCGGATCTACAAGTCCAGGGCATCCTTCCGACGTCGACAGTGACGAGGACGAGGAAGAAGACTACGATAGCGACGATGACGCCGGTTCTCTCAACGACTTTGTCGTGCGTGAGGATGAGGAGTCCACGCTTCAGCAGGATCCCGAGTTCAGCTCGATGTACAACACGGAGGAGGACGATGTCATAAGTGTGACGATCCAGCCAGGAGGCTCGGATGACAGCAATGAGCACAGCTCGAGCTCGGAGGAGGTGACGAGGCGAGATAGAGCGATGCACAGGCATCAGCAGGAAGTGGCGAGCAGGAACCGGCATATATCGCGGGGCGGAGGCAGAGGCAGAGGAGCGCCAATCATGGTATCAGATCCGTCTAGCTCTTCGGAAGGTGACGACAGTGATGGTTCGACCTCGCCGCAACCGAGGGGTCCTCGGAGGCGCACAGCTGGACGAGCGCCAGCGGCACGGACTGAAGAGGATAGTGCAGAGGAAGCGATACAGAGAGTTCTGGATGAGACGGATCATAATAGTAGTGAAGAGGCGAGTGCAGAGGAGGCGATACAGAGAGTACTGGAGGAGACGGAGGGGTTGGAGGGGAGTAGTAGTGAGGATGAGGAGGATGAAGAGGATGAGGATGACAGGCCATTGAGAAGGATGAGGTAAGCTGTGACAGCCCTGGCTCCTTTCTTGATCTCATATACTGACAGTGATTTGTAGACAACGGCGATAGGGCTAGCAGATGACAGAGATGAAGAGAAGAAGTGGTAGGTGTGGCATGGAGATGGCATGGATGATCAGGCCTCGAGGATTTCGCTACTCCGGCAGGAGCGAAGAGCAGTAGGCCGGACATGACATGGATCAAAAGCACTTAATTTGACTATATATCCAGCAGACTATATCTGGCGCGCCAATCGAGGCGCGTACTCCTCACACATCTCACCGTCTTTGACTCTGATTCTGGTTCTGATTCTGGCTGTTGTGTCACTGCTACCCTCACGCTGGTCATCCTGTTCGGTTCGTATACTCTTTGGGCAGTGTTGTGACGACGTCCAGTCCAGCCTCGAAGCTTGTTCAATGTGGTGATCTGACGTACACGCGTGATGAGTAGCCTCAGATGACCAAGTACGAATGCCTTAACCGGGGTAAAGTAGTAACTTCTACAATTTGTATCATTCGAGTACGATGTACGAGTCGACCGATTACATTGGCGACTAGGGACTTTTCGACCCCGAAATAAATACTGTACAATTCTCTGTACCATCCCTAAATGACACCCCTGCCACTTTTCCTCGCCAACCGCCCGATCTCGCTGTCAGTTCCCGCCTAGACAGCTCAATATCGCGCTGCTCATCGCCCCGTCCCGTCCGTTGGGGGTTATATGTACAACCCAAGATCCCCTTGATAAATAAATAGATACATTAGAAAGCGCGAAAAACGCTAGAAAGGAAACAGAATGGGTATATTTTGCGCGCGTGAATTGAAGTGAGAGATGCTGGGGTGCCGTGACGGAGAACGTATGTCCGTGCCGCACTGAAGACTGATCCCTGTCCAGATATAGCAAGCACTATTGCGGAATCGACGTGTCTCTCGGTGAGGTCGAATAGTTTCCCGGTCCAGTATTCTGAAAACTATACTGCTTCGGCGTGCTTGACGTGCGGTTCTTGGGCGGGAGTTTGCTGCTGTCGGCGGGCTCCTTGGGCTCGTACGTGTGGAATCGAGGTTCGGGCGTCGTGCCGTTGCCGTAGATCCCGGTCGGTGAGAAGTTCTGCATCCCTGTAGACGATCCAACGAGCTGTGTGGGAGAAATCGACGCAATAGAATCTGCAAGATTCATCGGTGCAGGGCCGGGCATGACCATTTGCGGCTGCATGTACATTTGCTGCATGTTCATGTTGTTCATGTTCATGTTATTCATGTTCATGTTGTTCATGTTCATGTTCATGTTCAGTGGTGTGCCAGCGAAGTACTGTTGGGGCATACCGGGCGGGTATTGAGGTTGCACGAATTGCTGGGGCTGTTGCTGAAACCGAGAGTAGCCCGAGGGAAGGTCAGGTGAAGCACGTATGCCGGGTCCGGTAGTCCCAGGGCTGACATTACTCCCGTTAGTCATACCCGACTGTTTGCGTGAAGCTTCGAACATGCTCATGACGTCCTCGCCAGGCGTCCTAGCACCAGATTGCCCTTGAAACTGCGGATCAAAATTCATGCTCATTGAATCTAAATCAATGTTGGGTGCAAAGGGCGGTAGCGGACCAAGTTGAGGGGGGTGAGGACGTGATTGTGGAAAGTTCGCTGGCATTTGTTGTGGTATTGTTTGTCGCATGACTGGCGGCATTGCTTGTTGCATGGACATCTGCATTGGCTGCGGCATCGACTGTTGCATCGACTGTTGCATATACTGAGGCGTAGATTGAGGCATCGAGCCCGACCACGCCCCATGAGGTTGTGGAGGCAGCATCTGTCCTTGCGGTGTTTGCATGAATTGCGCAGGTGGTTGTTGGAAGGGCAAGGTATATTCCATGGGCGTACGAGGCGGTGACTGAAAGCTCATGCCACCATGTAAACTCCCAGACTGCGGTGTCCCGGCTTGTGAGGGGAACAATGAATTTTCGAAGCTATCAGGCACATTTGCCCACGCCGGATCGACTGGCGCTTCTGGTCCAGCTTCCGGAACAGTCTGTTGTGTTCCGGATCGAGCCATATTGAGACTGTGGCTTGTTGTAGGGGTCGGAAGAAAGTCCATTGGTGAGGAGGGAGTAATGGGCATCGCATCTCCATTACCGCGCATTGCAGCCACAGCATTGAGCGACTGCATGGACATTTTCGTGTCCATTCTTGGCGAATCTGTACCTCCAGTGAACCCATGTGGTAGCGGCGATCTTTGTGCAGCACCAGCGCCTTTCGTGATGCGTCCGTTCAGTACAACTCCGGAAGATTTCACTCGACGGACCACATGGTCAGGCGATGACACCTGTGTGTTTGCTCTTGGTGAGGTGGGCATGTTTGCATTATATGATGAGCTGCGATTGGTTGAACTTAACATTGGAGGTCGACGTGGCCTCCGGGCAGCCATGCCAGAGTTTGGTTGCTTGAGAGTTGGACTTTCTTGAGGTATCTGAGGCTTCTGATCAAGTGCAACATTGAAAGGCATTGTTCCATTGGGGAAAGGAGTTGGCCCAACAGGCTGATCGTCTGGTTGCGACTGATAGAAAAGCGCCGAGTTGGGTGGCTGCATCATCTGCATCTGATCTTGCATGTTGGGTGCGAGCTCGGTTGGTGGAGGTGCTCCAGTCATGAATAGAATAGGATTCTGCTTCATCGCTGCATTCAATGCAGCCTGATTCTCCATTACTGGCTGCTGCATCGGCAAGTTTTGCAGTGACAGTTGACTGAAGTTTGGTGGCGCAAATGAGTTATAGGCGGTCTGAATATTGTTGACCTGTCCGTGCGAATCATCACCTCGCTGGAATTGCCGTTGAACTTGGGAGATAGGGACATGTCTCGACCGTGTTGGCATCGACCCCCGCGGAACAGCAAGAGGCTGCTGATGTTGCAGTTGTTGCATTCGTTGTGTTTCCTGCATCTGCTGCAGTTGCTGCATCTGAACGTCCACCATTCCGTTGTTGAATTGGAGTGAACCATCATCTCGACTACTCTGGGTCGCCATTGATTCCGCATTAGAAGAGATATAGGGCTCTGTCTCATGAATAGTCTGAAGTGTGTCGATCCCTTCAGGTCCGTGTTCGAATGTTTTACGTAGTTTCTCAAATGCACTGGGGTCGAAGTTACTAGGAGACGACTCCTCAAGATCATTTGTCAAGCCGAAGAACATATCGAATGTGCCAGGGTGGTCATTCATCAAGGGCTCCATACCGGTCCCCTGCATAGAAATGCTGCTTCTGTCGGGTCCCTGCGCAACGAATGGCTCGCCATTGACAAGTGGTTCTGCAAACCCTGCAGGCATTTGAAGCGGCATTCCTGAAGAGAGAAACATCGGATGTCGTGGTGTCATGTCCATAGGTTGATACACTCCCGGACTGGGCAATTGCTGTTGATCTGGCATTTGCGTGAATCTAGTATGGTACATCATATGTGCTGCGCTGTTTTGTTTCTTGGCTTCTTGTTTTACTTTCGCTCGACGATTCTGAAACCAGTTCTATAACCACATAGTCAGCATCACCTGTAGACAATGGTTTCGCATTCCCTCTGAGCCGAATGGCGACGTACATTTATCTTATCTAGGGGCACTCCCAAGTTGTCAGAGAAATTCTTTTTAGTCTGGGTAGTCGGTTTGGGATGGTCCTGAAAATGTTTTTCTAGTACGTCTTGCTGATCTTTTGACAGTCGTGGTTTAGACTCATGGCTAAGTCGGTGCTGGGTTTCGAAGCTTATGCCGCTGGGACGAGAGGAAGATTCGGAGGATCGGGCGGTGGAGTGAGTCGAGGAGAAGACTTCGGAGGATCTGGAATCTGTACAGGTAGATATGGAGGGAGCGGGATATTGCTGGCTGAGCGTGGGTTGTCTCAAAGGCGACTGGTAGTTATAACGCGACATATATCAGAGGAACGAGGTGACGCCAGTGCAACGCGAGAGCTCGTCAGGCTCGCGAGCAGCGTCCTGAACGAGCGGGTTTAATCGGCGCGACAATGCTTCGAGAGAGAGGACCAGGAACGCCGGACGACGTTCAATGGATTGAAGAGGATATCGATCGCAAAGAGGCAGCGGCGCGATTGAGATGCAGACGTATACTGTGCAGCAGGTGCAGGTGCAGGGGCGCTCGAGCACGGTAATCTGGAAGAGGGAGCGTAAGAGGTGGTGCTTGTGCTTGTGCTTCGTTTTCCGCCTGCAGGTACTGGCTGGCTGGTACTGATGTCGACGAGCGAGGATTGAGCCTTGGCTGGATGTGGTGGAGAACGGTGCCGGCCTTGACAAGTGCGAATCGGAGTCTGCTGCTGCTGCTTGGGTCCTTGATCACGGTTGTCGCAAATCTTGGGTCGCTGGTAGAGTGAGTTTGACACTGTGTAAGACTAAGTGTAGGATGCGTAGCAAAGATGATGTGGGCTTAACGATGGAGGTCAAGGCGGCATGTATGGGCTGGGGGTTCCATGAACAATCATGCACAAGACGAAGAAATTGAGAGGTGGCTAGTCACGTGGAAGTATACCAGAGTACGATTCAGGTACAGCTGTAGCTCAGCCGGCCTAGATAAAGCAGACACAAAGAATCGCGACAAGCAGGAAGCCTCAGCGCAGACGGATTACAGCAGGAGGGCCTTGCCCGAAAGGCATTAGCCTGCTCCAGCTATGCTTAATAGACCAATCGTCGACGATGGCGAGGACGGAGGCGGAGCAGCGGTCAATGACATCTGCAGGCAACAGCAGGGATTAGATGCTGCGGTAGGGTAGTACACTCTTCCTCGACGCATAGGTGCGGGACCAGTTTACGGCCTGGCTCATCAAAGCTTACCCTCGCACAGGTCCCCCCAAGATCCCAACAAGTTCAGGCCGAGAGAAATACCCGTGCTTGTCACTTATCCCCCAAACTTGAGACAGGCAGAAAGTCGTGGTGCGAAACAACTTTTCTAGCGTGTTTATGTTACTGGTCAATCTCCCGCGCTCCCGAGCTAATACGATACGAGAGCCTCCGCAACGCTCGGAAGGCAGAGAAAAGCAGGGCCGATAGGGCGGCACAAGCTGAGCTGAAGCCGCCCACTTTGGTACGTCTAGCGCTGTTTTGGCAATGTCACTGATACATACGTGCCTGATGTGGTCAAGCGCGAGCTGTACAACCAGGATTATCTTGTTCTACTGTGTGCACTACGCTCCGAAGAGGCAGCTCGCTGCGAGTCACGCGAACACTTCGTCGCACACTTGTTCCTCCTTATCGTAGCCTCAGCTTCCTCGGTTTAGGACAAAGGCGAAGCTGACGACAAGGATGGTCAGAAGATATGCTTGTCCAAACTGCTTGCGATGCCGAGCTGGGCCTTCAGTTCAACCTTGACAAGCATACCGTAGCACCTAGACCATTTCTTCACTAAGCATAAGCATAAACAAGTGGAACCTGGAGGCACGACATGATCGCCATCACATTCGCTCTATGCTCTTGGCTGTGGGAAAAATCTCAAAAGCTGCTCTGATCAGCAGGATGTTCCCACAGCTTTGCAGCTCTGCTAAACATTTGTTTCATCACGGCAGATCAAGTTTTGGTTGGACGGACGCGCGATGCCGCGATGCCATCACTTAGACAGTCAGCACACCGGGCCGTCGACAACAACCTTGCAAAAGTCAATCCTTCTCTTGTGTCCAAGATCGCCTGGAACCTGTCAGGCAGGGAACACAGCGACACATCAGGTCCCCCCTGCACATCAGTCCCGGCTCGAACGGGAGGCAAAACTCAAAAGCCAACAAAGTTGCGCATCCCTACTTAGCTCTAAGCGATCTACGAGATCTCCCATCTTACGGGTTCTTGTCCGGCTAAACACTTATGAGCACTTTTCCACTCACTGATGAGTGGCAGTGAAGACACTTGAATCTCCGTGTGGTGTATTGCGCTGATCAAGCTCAGACAGAGTCATGGTGGTTTATCCTGCGATGTGGTAGGTCTTGCGGAGAAGCGCACCGAAGTTGTCGAGATTTGTTGTTACGCAACTGCCTCAGTCGTCACCAACCCCGCGCCGGCTGTTACGGCGGTTACAATACATGTCCCAGGTTTCTGCTGTGGTCATCCCCAGTAAACTCAACCTGGTTGATTTCGAGTCTGTGTATACTGGCGTATCACCACTTCCTCGGTATGCGTCCATCCCTCCTATACAGCGAAGAAAATTCAGCTGCTACCTTCTCCTCATATCAGTGATCATTAAGCAATTTCGATGACGACCACAACTGCATGATTCGAAACATCCACAACAAACACGAGCTCCGGCGACATGTTTCGCAAGCCTCTACAAGTGGATACGTAAGCTAGGAGAGATCCCAAGACTTTGCTCGGGGCTTACCGTAAGGCTGCAGCGAAGCTGCGGAAAGCTGACCGTCTGCGGAGGATCATCAGCGGCTGGCCCGCTGGCTGAAGCAGGACGCCACTATCGCGGTTGTTGCCACACTGGCCAGCCACATCGCCTGCCTCTGCTGGCTGTTGAAGCGCAACGTCTGCCTTATGATACTACCCTGCTGGTGCTGCTTTTGTTTGCTGCGAGAGCTTGAACTCCTGGGAGGAAATGCCTCTGTATACTCCTCTGAAAAAGAAGGATCAGAATTGCCAAAGCATTCGACAGCCTTTGCTAATTACTATCACACTGGATCGAGCGGACCTTTGATCAGCAGAAACCAAGACGCTAAAGTAGTAAAATAGCGCAGTGTGACAAGTCAGAGAGGAGTGACAAGCTGATTATCTGAGCGGACTTTGCCGAACATCTGCCTCAATTCCTGGCCGAGACGATCGTCGTTTCTTCACCGCAGTTCAACCCTATTATTCGTGCTGGAGTGTCACGTGATGAACAGCGACGGCCATACTGACCGACAAGGCCAATACAGGAATATGAGTCCAGCACGAGAGAAGCACAACACAAGCATCATACTGTTCGTCGTGTGCAAAAGCATACTCAACAGCCAGGTCTCGTCAGCGCGATATGCCATAAGTATGACCTCCACGACCCGAACAAGTCTTGAAAGTGCGGTGGACATCAAAATGTCAGCATACTATGCTGCTACGCCGTGAACAATAGTAGCAGTTACTCGACTCGGCTCGCCATACTGCACGCTTCTTCTGCGACTTCATATGTGCACTTGATGAATATTCCGGCGTAGGTCAATTAGGTACTTTGACCTTGAGTATCTGCTTTCACGGTCCAGATGCGTATGCTTCAGTCCAGCTTAAGGAACATCTTGAAGAAACTCCTTAGGCACGGAAGCTTTCGAGACTTGCTTGATCACCGGAGTGAACCATTCCCGCTAGTTTTGAAATCGAGAGATTGAACTGCATCGACTAGAATTCCCTCGATAGCATTGCCGGTATCTGGAGGAAAGCTTGCTGCGTCCTGGCATAGGACCGCACGGACGTGCATTGTGACTTCCGGCCGCAATACAAACTTTTCGATAACGGACCTGCTGCTGCCCATACCAGTACACCTGGTCAGACGTCCAGGACCAGCCGCAGCTGTGTCATTATGGTGGGCCACCTATTATGTTAGTGTTGTTGTGGTGGACTTCCTCCTCTACTCCCTCTCTTCAGCTCGCATATCAGAGCTTGCACCGTGCATTCGAAGGCTTTGCTGTATGTCAATCGGTCCAAGACTGCGAGTGCTATTGGTGCCGCGGCTGCTTCTCCTCACCGCGACGTATCCCTCGATGGCGGTTTATCACATTTATTGGCGATGATTGATAGCAATAGCTGTCGACAGCGCTCAATACTATCGGCATCTTCAGTGTTCGTTACACTGTGATATTTACCGAGATTGAGAGCTCGATAGGTCGGGGTAGATCAACCGATGGAAGCTAACTGTAATGTATACAATATGTTTTAGCAGCATCGAGTCGGACTGGCGATAGTTTCGGAGGAAATCTTTTGCAGTCCTGTTTCGTTTGCCTAGTATGGCTTGTGTCGACCTTGGAATAAGCTCCAGCAGAATGCCCAAGAGTAGACCTGCATCGGAGCGGCTGTAGAACACTGTTACCTACTTGGCAACCTTCTCCGTGCTATCACGAGGTGAGTAGAATAAACTCGCAGTGTTAGTGACGAACTTCGCGAGGTTATCAGGGTATCCATGATCACTCTGAGACTGGGCTTAGTCTGTAGAGGTGGCTGTTGAAAAGATCACATCATTTATTGTGTCCACAGAGTTAGTTCGTCAAGAAGGACGGAGCGTTGAGCTGGGAAACTTATAATTCGGTCTTGTCAGCCGTTGAGGGACACAGCTCTGATTGATCATAGTCGAGTTGGGGATACTCATGAGCTGCGCAGGTGAAGGCTTTGGCAAATGCAAAGAAGTCGTAAATGCCACAACGAGTACAAAGCAAAGCCCACAGACTCCATCGACGCTCTCCTCGACATGGAGCACTTTGAGGATCTGGCCGCGTTTTGGCCTGGGTTAAGCATTGTAGTCTCAATACAACGAGAAGCATCAGTCCAAACCAGTCCAGGCTCGTTCACCTTCCTACTTCTTCTCATCCCCCTTCATCCCCTGCATGATCCACTTCCTGCTTTCCGCCGCATATTCATCCATCTTCTTCTCATCCCCCATGATCTCCTTCATCTTACTCGGATGCGGCACATCATTGCCCTTCAAGATCGCCGGCCTCTCCATCATCCTATCCCGCCACTGTTTCACATTAGGAAACTCCTCAATGTCCACGCCAGCCCAGCCTGCGGCGTTCACCCAGCCGATGGTCGAGACGTCGGCGATGGTGCATTTGGAGCCGACGAGGTAGGGTGTGTTGGAGTCCTTGAAGTGGTTGTCCAGGACGCGGTAGACGCGGCGGGATTCGTTGATGTAGCGGTCTGTGGCGTACTTTATCTTTTCGGGTGCGTAGCTGGAGAAGGGGTACGGGTATTGTCAGTGAATGTGGTCGCGCAGAGCTGTGTAGTGCCTTGAAGTGGTCGCACTGCGGGACGAGTGATGATTCTTACCGGTGGAAGTGGTTTGCTTGACCTTGCATCGGTCCCATCTGCGCATTCTGGAACCTAGAAGTTGTCAATACTCTTCCTACTGGAGCTGATCAGGGTGTGCATCTTTCTTACATGAGCCAGTTGACCATTTCTATATACTCTTTCGTGCCGCGTGGGTAGCTCAGTTTGTGATCATGATCGTACTGCTCGACGAGGTAGAGGAGGATACTGGCGCTCTCGAAGACGCGGACTTTCTCTTCCTTGCCATCAGATGTCTTGAACACGTCCGTGATAGCTGGCTTGGAATCTCGTCAGAATGTGTTTTTGCCGGGAGTTACTGTCGAACAGCTCACAATGCGGCCATTCGGGTTTATGTCTGTAAACCACTTCTCCTTCTGTACGTTCGTGGAGATGGAAACAGTGTTGAGATTATATGGTAGACCTAGCTCCTCGAGTGCCATTGATATCTTGACGCCATTGGGACTGTATATATATTGTCAGCTAGAGGGAGTGGTGTAGTGATAATGATCCATACGTCTGGTCTGTGTCAAGAGTCGATTAGGCACTGTGCTCTGTTGCGCTCTGCTGAACTGGGCTTACCTGTATAAAGCTCAATAGAGCTGTTCTTGCTTGTGGACGACATGCTGGCTGTTAAGATTCGGAGACGATTGACTGCTGTGTTCAGTGTACGTGGAAGTATGGAGCCGGAGAGCATGAAATATAGGAGGAAAAGATGAGGTGAACATTTGCCCATTGGATAGAGAGGTCAGGTCACGTCATGCGGGGTGATGTCGGATCAGAACTCCGGCGCGGATGAGCTGCCGATGATGTGTTGTTTCAATTGTTGTCTCATCACTTCTATGCACCATGCCTCTGCAGCTCATTCTGTACTGCAGCCAGCGCAGAAGTCATTACTTCTTCCTGAGCTACGCTGCAATCTATAGTGATACAATCCCATTCTTCCACCGTTGGCTCTTCCAAGATAGCGAATTGTGAATGTACCATATTGGCCTTCATGTAATGGCCCTTGCGCGCTGTTGCACGCTCAAGCGAGACCTGCTCGGTAACCCTGAGATATAAGAAATGGATGTGGACGTTCGATGCATTATAAGAGGCCACACGCAAGACATCGCGGTACTTGTGCTTGAGCGCGCTACAAGTGACGACGACACCTGGTGCGGATGTTGCGGAAGGGGCATGTGTAGGGTCTGGATGGAGGTGCTTCGTCGGCGGTGGTGGTTCGGAGGATGTGGCATGAGCTTGTAGTGATAATAGAGCTTGTTGGCGCAGGACAATGAGCCAGTCCCAGCGATCCTCGTCGTTGAGTGGCTGACCATTTGACATCTTCTCTATGTTGGATTTGGGGTGGAACTATGCGCGAATGTCATTAGCTTGATGAGCATTGAGGATGGCAGAGGTAATAGCGCACATTGTCTCCTTCTAGGTATGGCAGGCCTAATGATTGTGCCAGATGAGTAGCTACTGTTGTCTTGCCGCATGAAGCCGGACCGGTCACCAGCCAGATATGGCCAGCTTCTTTGCCAGTGATAGTTGGTGGTGGCATCTTGGAGGTCAAAGTCAGGTCTCGGGCTGGTATCTGGTATCTGGTATCTGGTATCTGATGTTGATGTTCTCTTGGGTAATGCTACAGGCAGCACGTGAGGTTTGTGCTATGCGCCGGACTATCCTCGGCTAATCGTAGGAGTAACAGACGACGAGGTCATGAGCTGGTCGTGCTTGAAGTCTCTCTGTGCGTGAAGTGAAGTATGAAGTCCAAGTATGGAGCACTAAACACATTATAATTGCCACCGCTGCAGTATCGTCGTGACTTCGTCACAATGGAAGACGCTGGTGATGCCTTCGTCCCTTCCCTGTTTAAACCTGCTGGACTTCTGCCAATTGCCAAGCACAAGGAACAGCTTCTTTACACAGTTGAGAAGTATCCAGTCACCATAGTCATTGGGCAGACGGGATCTGGAAAGACAACACAACTACCTCAGTACCTCGAACAAGGAGGATGGTGTTCTGGTGGTAAGGTGATTGCGATCACACAGGTGGGTAAGTCTAGGGTCTCCTGACTATGACCTGTGTCCCACTGACGTTGGCCTCCAGCCTAGGCGAGTGGCTGCAACCTCAGTGGCGATTCGTGTTGCGGAAGAGGTAGGATGTCCAATTGGAGACGAGGTCGGCTACTCTATCAGGTATGTTTAGGTTGCTTGTCCACGGTATCACCACCGCTGACATGTTTCGTTGCAAGGTTTGAGGATGTCACTTCTGTAAAGACCAAGATCAAGTTCTTGACGGATGGCCTCCTTCTTCGAGAGGCACTTATTGATCCTCTGTTATCACGCTACTCCGTGATCATGGTCGATGAGGCACACGAGAGATCACTCAGCTCAGACATCCTCCTTGGCATCTTGAAGAAAATCAGAGTCAAGCGTCCAGAACTACGTATCATAGTGAGCAGTGCTACGCTACAAGCAGAAGACTTTCTGCGATTCTTCGTCGGAGCGAGCGACGTACCAGAAACCAAGTCTGACATTGGCACCATCTTCTACTTGAGTGGCCGAACCTATCCTGTCGACATCCACTACCTGGAACAACCTGCTGAAGATTACGTCGAGAAGGCCGTATCTACCATCTTCACCATACACGCGCAAGAAGCACCTGGCGATATCCTTATCTTCCTAACAGGTCGTGAAGAGATCGACAATGCACACCAGCTCATTGCCGACCGCGCACTTGACCTTCATCCCAAAGCACCCGCACTTCTTCCACTCCCCCTCTACGCGGGCTTGCCAACCGATCAACAACTCCACGTCTTTGATCCTGCGCCTCCCAATACGCGCAAGGTCATCCTCGCCACCAACATCGCAGAAGCATCCATCACCATCGACGGCATCATCTACGTAATCGACTGCGGCTTCGTCAAACTCCGAGCTTTCAACCCCCTCACCGGCATCTCCACCCTCACCGCTGTCCCCACCTCCCGCGCCTCCGCCACCCAGCGTGCCGGCCGCGCCGGCCGCACCAAACCCGGAAAATGCTACCGCCTTTACACATCCTCCGCGTTTACCACCATGGCTCCCGTAACCCCTCCCGAGATCCAACGCTCAAACCTCGCCCCCGTCATCCTCCAACTCAAAGCCCTCGGCGTAGACAACATCGCCCGCTTCGACTTCCTGACCTCCCCACCCGCCGAACTCGTCATCCGCGCCCTCGAACTCCTCTACTCCCTCGGCGCGCTGGACGACTACGCCAAGCTCACCCGACCTCTGGGCCTGCGCATGGCCGAACTCGCCATTGAGCCCATGATGGCGAAAGCACTGCTCGCTTCCACCGCGCCAGAATTCAACGTCCTCAGTGAAATGCTCACGATTGCCGCTATGATGAGTCTGGGCGGGAACGGCAGTGTCTGGTTCAGCCACGATGGCGAACGAAAGGCAATGGAGGGCAGTCGGCGCAAATTTGCTGCTGAGGAGGGAGATCACATCACGTTGCTGAATGTGTATCAAGCATTTGTTACGAAGGGGAGGAAGGAGGCGAGGTGGTGCCAGCAGAATCACCTCAATTTCAAGAGTATGACCAGGGCGGTCAGTATTCGCAATCAGTTGAAGCGATATTTCGAGCGCTTTGGCATAAATGTGCAGGAGAGTCTAGGTCATGAGAGTGGGGTTCGCGAGCCGGGCATGGCGTTGAGAGTAGGTGGCGCTGCGAGTCAACCGACGCAGGGACGGGATAAAGCTGAGCTGGTGCGCCGATGCTTGACGACGGGGTATTTCGCGCACGCGGCACGGATGCAGCCGGATGGGACGTTTAAGACTGTGAATGGTGGGACGACGCTGCATGCGCATCCGAGCTCGTTGATGTTTGTAAGTCTTCCTCCTCTAATCCAGTGACGATGGTGTTCAAGTCTGACTTTTTTGCTAGAACCGCAAGGCCGACTGGATCATCTTTAACGAAGTCATGGAGACTGGGGAGAAGACGTTTGTCCGGGACGTCACGAAGATTGAGCGCGCATGGTTGCTGGAGTATGCGCCTGACTTTTACCAGATCAAGCGGTAGCGGCCTTGAGAAGGCCGATGCCTTCCACTGATGTTACGTCGAGTGGACGGGAGGGCCGAAGGCGAAACGCAAGGATCTTCAAGAATAACTATGGATGCGAAAGAGAGTCATAGCAAGATCAATCGTTGATTGCAATATAGATAGACGACAACGAACAACTCTCAATGTTGTTCCGATTTTCATGTTTGGATTTTATGCTCCATGCTCCTTCACTGTAACTGCAACGATTATACCATTACATCCTCCGTATCACCTTCCAACCTCAGTTGGTGGCATTCTTGTAGGTCTGTGGTCCAGTATGCCCCGGGACATAGTTCGGCGCTGCGCGTCATCGTTAGCATACTGATAAAAGGGCGCGTATGTGAACAGTACCATATTTATGATCGATGTGCAACTTATGCTTGATCCTTCCGCCAAGACGAAGGCTCCACCACTTCCAGATGAGTGCGCAATGGTCCTGCTTCATCCACTCATCCCTGTGCTTCGGGTTTGGGTGTTGAGGCCACGGATTAATGTCTTCGTTGCACACACGCGCATGGCAGGGACAAATGCCGCTCATGTACTGGAACCAATGCCTGTGCCAATACTTCTCACACTCATTGTGGCACGTCTCGAGGTAGGCGTCGTGGTGGCCGTCGACGTCGTCGGCGAAGCGATGCCATTCGAAGAGGTTGGGAGGGCCATGGCGTGCGTGGAGGCGAGACTGCACAATGCTGGAGTTGACGAGGGTGACGCCGGTGTCGAGGGTGGAGAGTGCATTGGCGCTGTAGTGAAAATCAGATCAGCTAGCTGTTGCAGAGGAAGAGGAGGCTGGGGTATTGCCGAAGGTCTGAAAAGATGTGAGAGGATTGGCGCGCGCGTTTCGCTAGGTCTCGTCCTGGTCGAGCACTTTGTAGACAGCAAGTCATGATATGGTGGATATGGGAGTATGTGACGGGCAAAGCCCTCGAACTTTCCGGGAGAGTGCCGTGGGTGATTCTGTTCAGACAGACCGACCGACCGACGAAAGTGATGGAAATGGTTTACATACTCAGCTTGGCTACCGCTGACGGCAAGCAGCACGGGGAGGACGAAGCCGGAGAGCTTCATGTTGAGCAGCTTGCTGTTGCTTGTGGTCAGCATTTCATAGACATCTGGTTCGAGGAACAGTCATACAATTTGTGACCGAGATACTAGTAACTTGGTCCAAGGATGAAGAAGAGGAAGAGAGAAGGAAAAAGCAATACGGCTCCGACTAAGCTCTTCTACTTGCCTACACGACGGTCAATGGCAACGTTGAGGTGTTTTCCTTGAGAATTTTCAGCCATTTCGTCGATCTTGTAAGAGCTTGATCCAATAAAGCTTGTACAGATATGCGGCCATAGCATCACAGTGAGAGATCAGCAGAAGGCGTAGTATTACATTCTCAACAAGCTTTTACTTAGAGGCAGCATAATAGCTCGGGCTCTCGTGATTGTTCTGAGTCTTTCTAGGAACTGCTATCGAGTCCGCAAGAAGCATTTCTACGTTTCTCTTGCAGATTCTGAGAAGTTGCTGTTTCGCTAGGCATAACCTCATCTAGAGCTTGACCAATTTTTGTTCGTTGGATCGTCTTGCTACTGACTGCAAGCGAGGAGCATCAAGAGTCTGGCTCAGCAGCACAGAAACCTTCCGAGTTCTTCGCACACTTCACACAACATTTCCACCACTTTGAAAAACTCGCTGGATACCGCGGGGCGGGCAACCACACAAGCACTCACCATGAGTGCTCTCACAACTGGACACGATACTTTGACGAAGAGAAGGTAAGGTTGTGCAGCTCGTACAAATGCTGGTTACACACCGTCTGGCTAGAGATTGTCGATGCGTGCTAGTGAGAGAGCGTCTCTTGCATATTCAGCATGAAATTGACAGGAAAGGTAATCAGCAATGTTGAGCAGACATAAGAAGAAGTGGAATAATGGGTTGCATGGAAGAGAAGGGATTCAAAAGTATCTTTCGACAAAGTGGAAGGTGAGGTGGGTAGCGAATAGGGTGGATCTCGTAGATGTGACTCTGCTGCTGCTGCTTCCACCACAGAGATACGAGTCGCGCCAGCATCACCTGGCATTGTTGCTGTCATTGAAGATACTGCCCTAGCAAGTACGCAGTGTGCCACGGAGGAAGAGGAACGAAGACGACATTTACAGTTGTGATAGCCAATTCGCGTTAGGGTCTCTTGTCAGGGTCGAAGCTTATGTGGTTACTTTTGAGGGCGCACAAAACAATAGGCCACGTTGCGCAAGTGAAGTATAGATCAGCGGCACGTAAAGCAGCAAAATCACGCATCAACGAATATCAAAGGGATCAGAAAGTGAGAGTCGAAGCTTATTCATTTCTAGCTGGAGCTGCTCAAGTCACGAAGGACGAGCCAGCAATCATCAGCACCAAGACATTCCATCGTTGATCATCATCCACAACACTTCTATCCATCATGCCCTTATGAAACCATCCAATCAGATCAGATCCTCCTGTGATACTTCTTCAGACGATGCAAGGTGTGTCGTGAGAGGTTGTCGACACGCTTAGGTGGAGTGCTTGTTGGCTGTGAAGTGAATGTTAGTACTTATTTTCAGGCCAGAGCAGTTTGCTGAGCTTACCAGAGGCAGAGCCCTCGTGCTTCTCCTGGTTCATCTTGTCGGAGACGGCACCGAGACCACCGGAGACACGGTCGGAGATGGAGTCGTTGCCGGGAACGTTGCCCTTGGCCTGCTCCTTGTTGGCCTCCTTGGAAGCCTCAGCAGACTGTGAAGTGAATTAGTGGATGAATTGGGACGGAAATTGAAGCTTTAGCGAACCTTGCCCTGGATGGACTCAGAGACGTAGTTGGCGGCGTTGGAGATGGAGTTGGTGACTGAGCCGAGGACGGACTCGTTGGGCTTATCAGCGTTAGGGGCAGACATTGTGATTGTTTTTGGTGGGTTGTTGAGTTGAAAAGGTGAAAGTGATTTGTGTTTGTGAGGTTGTTGTTATGAAAAGAAGAGACGAGCAGGGACAGAAGAGCTATATACCCCTCAATCACATGCCGAGAAAAGTGATGTCACCTGACTCAGCCCACTTTCCCGCCACGTAAACTGCTTCACCGCGCTGTCTAGTCAACGGCGAGACCTGCTGACTCTGCATAGCACAGCTAGCTAAGTCCAGGCGAAGTAAGGAGCGTTCTGATACCATGGTTGAAGTGCTTCGAATCAGAATAGCATGATGAAAACACGTTGTGGCTGAGACGTCACGGGCCGAAGCTCGAAGATTGTGACAGACGTGTTTACAATTTTATCGATCATCGTGGAACAGGTATGATGCAATTTCGATTGCCCTTGAGGCGTTCGGCGCGTGATATAGTGGTGCTGGTGTGTGGTGGCAGGGTGGCAGGATGGCAGGGTGGCGTCTGTAGCACGGCCTCCATACCGAATTACGTAGCTGCAATCCTCGAGAAGCAAGCAGGCGGGGTTCAATTCACCCCACCTTGAGCTCTTTTGAGGTGGGCAAGCACAGTTTTAGAACCGGAACCTGAAACAGATTTGCTACGGCACTCTCCCAGGGGATTTTCAGGTCGTTTTTCTATAGGTAGCTATAGCAGAGGCAATTCAGCTAAACGCGCGGGACGGGGTCAATACAGGATTAATGTATGAGGTGCATCTCCACGGCACTTCTCAGGGTCTTCCGAGACTCTTTTTCCTCTGACACTCCGAGGCTCTGTAGTCTGTCTTGCTAGCCCCGGAGACAGCCGAGGCAGCAAGCTGTGGTGGACGGCGGCATTTGACGCAAAGACGTGACGGAGAACACAGGAGGCACCATTCTCAAACGCTTCGAACACTTCTGGTTCAGATAGAAAGAGGCATAGATGATCATTCATATACGTTAATCGCTATCATTCCCACTTTCCTCATCGTCCAGACCATTATGTCTTCCATCGTCCTCCTCTAGCCGGTCCTCGACATCCTCACCATCCTGTTCCTCGGCCTCATCTTCCACATCATCCTGCTCGTCATCCTCTTCCGGCTCATCATCCATATCTTCTTCTGCCTCGCCATTGCCATCCTCTTCCGTCTCGTCAGCGTCCTCCCGTCCATTTCCACTTGCACCATGCGCACCCATCCTCATCTTCTTCGCTGTCGGTTCTCCATCATGGTCCCTATCATGCCCATTCGTCATGGACACATCTCCAGCTCCACCATTCGCCATGTTTGCAAGCATACTCGCTGTTACGCTCGTATCTAGTGCATCAGCCTCTGATCCAGCAGCCATGGAACCATCAACGCCTTTGGCTTCTTCTCGAATCCGTCGTCGGTAGTCATTTCGTTTCGTGCATTGCATTGTGTTGTATTCTGTAGACACACGCCAACATCAGCATAGTCCCCTCATGCAATCATCATATCTTGCTCGAGAACCATATAGCAACCACCTCAATCACACTTACTCAACAGCTCCGCCTCCACCCTCTCCACGAAACCCTCGAACTCCAGCTCCCCTAGTGCCTCTAACACGTCTTTCGGCTGCACCGTCTTCTTGTTCGCCAACACCGCCCGATCGTTCGCACTATTCACCAGATAGCTTACGAACACCGTCGCGCTCTTGCTCAGTGCCAGCACAGCATCCTTCTGCACTTGCGTATTCGATGGTAGGACGCCCTTAGCTAGGCGCTGTATCATGCTGCGAGGGAGGGAGAGGTCTTCGATGCCGAGAGCACTGGCATTGGCGTTTGCGGCGGAATTTCGTGAGGTCTTGGGAGTGGAGGTGGTGGTGGAGGTGTCGCCATTCGTGGGGAGTGCTGGTGTTGATGCGGCGAGGACTGAGGAGTCTGTGGATTTGCGAGGAGGCATGGTGCTAGAGGTTAAGACTGTGACAGAGTGAACAAGTATCGGAGCAGTGGGTATGAGACAGCTGCAGCGAGAGGACTACCGGTACGACACGGAGCAGATAGGTATGTATATGACTTGGTCGAAGTAAATCTACAACATAAAGAGGAACGCGACCTCGCGTCACGTGGCGTGACTTTTCTCATTTACGAGTCATGCGAGTGTTTCAGAGAAGCATGGATAAGGTATAGATTATATTATTCACATGATTCTAGTCGTCCCAGCCTAAGCTGTCGTATATAGACTCAGTTGAGTGCTTCGTATTCTCCTTCGGCGCCGATTGACGGACTGCAACAGGACTACTGAGAAGCACAATAGGCTCAGGAGAACTCACTCTGGAAGGACTAAGAGGTTTACTGTGTTCCACATCAGTCCTCCTGCGTGACTTCTGTGGAGTGTTCAGTATCGTGGCAGTACTGATGGGTGTGCCAGACATCCGTTGCTTCGGCGCTGGCACCTTGAAACTTGGTAATGGCTGATAGTTCTCTGCTAAGAATGTCTCAGCACTTGCAGCGGTGTCTTCATGCATGATTCCAAGAGGATCACAGTATCTACCGCCAGGTTTGGATGGCGTCTCCATGATTGTCCTCGAGTTGGAAGATGAAGCAGGACCAGGCCTGATCTCAGACGAGCTCAGTTGACGAATCAGGGCAGCCGGTCGATGAGCTGAAGACGGCACAAAGGGTATTGACGATGACACAACGTCACCGGGGCTCGTTCTTGGACCTGCATCAGCTCTACGTGGTGTTGAGCTTATGACGTCCTTGTTCTTGTTGGCACGATGAGGCGTCGCATCTACGCGAGACTGTGTCCTGCTTATCTGTGGTCGTTTCTGCGCGGCAAGCTTGCGTGATTCTGTAGCATCAGCATACTCCTTCACAGCAAGTCCCCTATTAGGCTTCTTCAGTGTTGCAATGGCATCTTGCAACTCCTGGTCGACCGTTTTCTTTGACTTGTCAAGGCCCACAAGCATGGGTGCATGCACATCAATCTCCTTGACATATTTGCCGTGATTGATACTGCTTGAACGGGAGAAGGACCTAGTGCTGGAGTTGAGCCCACCATGTGGCGTATTGCTTCGTTCGCGCTGCAATTCATGCACAAGTGTGTCTGTAGCTGAGCGTATCAGCGTGGGTGGCTGTCCACTGACAGAACGACCAGCGATAGTGGAGACTCGACTTAATGGTCTTCGTGTACTGGAAGCGTCTCCACGGACAAGTGCTGCACCAGGACGCGGGGGACGTTCTTTTTGTGACGGCTTTTGTTTCACTGGCGATATAGCAGTCTGGAACCCGAGTTTGCGAGCTATTCGCTCAGCGACCTTGCCCAGGCGGGCTGCATAGCTATGGTAAAATATCAGATAATGTCTGACAGATATTTATGCATGACTCACAACGGTATAACGATATCAGTGCAAAACTCCCTGAGGTCATCTCGCTTCGTGCCGGACTCTACCTCACTTGTCTTCATGCCTTGAGCCATATCCTTACCAGCACCATTCGGAACATCCTCGATAGAGTTTACGGACTGCCAGATCGCAAGCCGGTCGATGATAGTCTCCACCAAAGGCTGAAGGTCTCTGGGCTTCTTCGTGTTCGATAATGGTTCAGCTGCGACTATTGGCTCGAGTTGCTCTGATTGTGATTCTGCTATCTCTTTCGGGAGCTTTCTTTCTGCTTTAGCAATACTCGCCTCAATCGCAAGGATCTCCAAGATTAGTAGCAGTTGCAGCAGATATTCTCGCACTCGAAGCACGGCTATCCTGGTCCTGATCGAAGCGTCCAGAGTCTCCGCCGTCGGTGGAAGTGATGAGCCTGACGTATCCTCGGTCCACCATTGCTTGATCGATACAGCTTCTTCAGGAAACAGCCCGTCCTTGCCGGCCCTGAACTTCCGAGACCTCTTTCGCCTCGGTGTCTTGCTGTTGTCACTTGTTGCACCAGATGAAGTGAATGATTTGATTGCTCCGGGAATGGCATCTTTGTACTTCTTGTCCAGTATTGATGTACTTAAGATTATGTTCCTCAACTGGTCAGCTAAGCCTCGCAGATGCAGATTTGTGTCAGATTCGCCAGCTTGAGTATGTGCGACTCGTGCGCGAGACAGGGGTCCTTTGGCAAAATAGGCTAGCGGTGCTTTGGACAAGTAGAGCATGTCCAAGTAACTGGTACAGATATTCGCAAAGCTGTTGGACGGAGTCGCTTGCTGCTCTATAGGATCCAGATCTTGACCAAAAGAGACTGTCGCGCAGGACGGCACGGCAGGAAGAGTCTCAGAATCAATATAATGATTGGGAACGTCGCCAGTCTCAAGTGCTCCCAAAACTGCTTCGTGCTCAATCTCATCGATTTCGATCTTGATCTTCTTCTCGGTACCTGAGACATCTAATGGTTTCACGATGTTGCGCGACCACCACGTATCGTCTGTGCCCTTTGGCGCGACTGTCGAGGGCTCTCGCTTGAGTCTACACGATCGTAGACTTGTAGATGTCTTGAAGTGGTTGAGTGTGACCCACGCCGAGAGCCTACAGCACGAGTATACCTGCTCTTCGAGGCGCTCAACAGCGCATAGTGCTTTTTCTGAGTCCACTGAAACAAGAAGTACTGCGGCATGGTAAGGATGATTGCCCGACTCCAGGCTGGCTATGTGAGATGAGAAGACCTTGGGGAGAGAAGGCAGAGAGGAACGATTCAAGTCGAGGAAGACGAGCGGAAGCTGAGTACGGGAGACCAAGCGATGAGGATATGCGGTTATGGGTGAAGTCGATGATGTGGCTGAAGCTGACGGCAATGGTATAAGCTAACCGCATCAGCACGATATGACATCTCTTGTACGCGATCTCCTACCTCGAATGGCACAAGGCACTCTTCAGGGCCATCATCCCTGCGTCGTTTCAGGCTTTTGCTCGCCCCGACCACTGGAAAAGATGGAGAAGAAGAATGGGGATTAGATGTATTTCGAGGAATATTGCTGGCGACAGTCCCCGCAGGCCTGGACATGACAACCAGAGGAATATGGCATAACTAGTAATAGCCTTGCAATAAGATGAATACTCTGTAGGCTATAGCATGTAGTGGTGAGACATTGAATTATCGAGTCCCGGATCGCGTTACGTGACAGGGAAGACGCGTTTCAGCATGTGACGTAAGTGCTATACTTCAATGCTTACGGCACTCTCCCTAGGATTCTTGCAAACTTTCTGATTTATTACAGTACATGCCCTCGGAGGTACAGTCACAGAGCAAAAGTCTTGAAAGTCCTTTGGGGAGAGTGCCGTAAGGATTCCCTTCAGACTTGTGACCTAGTACTGTATTGCCCAAACAGCATTGCAGCTGAAAATCTACTTCCTACTATGTGTGATGAATGTCATGATCGTTCTGATCTTCCGGTCCCTGTTCCAACCAATGCCATGCTATACGTGATCATATCAATGTCGTTCTATCGTTACTTGTTCCAGCAAGTATCCTAGCACTTCAAGGAGAACTTTGTCTCTCTCTGAGCTGTCATAGCTCCCCAGACTGTTTCTACCTCCGCCTGTCCATCATCACCAATTGAGGCCGGCTTCCATGACTAAGAATCACAAGTTAGCTACGGAAGTTACACTTGAAAGGGTTGAAAGTGTATTCCTCTCAACTTACCTCATCGAAAGCCTCGAAGTAAAACGTGTTGACGTTCCATCTCAAAATAGAGCACACGCCCTGGCTGAAGAACGTGGCAGCATTCTCGGTAGACGCAATAGCGGCGCCGTAGTTGCTGCCACCATCGGTCGGCCAGCCAGTCTCTCCTACCCAGAACTGCACGTTGCCCATGTTGCCCCTGCCCAGTACGTCCTCAATGTGTAGCATAGCTCCAAAGATATCCTCGAAGAAGTTCCACGTTGCGTTCGATATCGGTGTCGCTTGCCAATAAGAAAATGCGTTGGCGAGAAGGAGATCAACACCGCCGGAAATGACAGCGTCCGCAGTGCCATCCGCAAACTTGTTCCAGCTGTCGGCAGTTCCAATGAGCACACCGGGGAACATCTGCTTGACTTGGTTGATCTTCGCGAGTAGTTGTGGCCCTGTGAACGTCCCGCGATACAGGGTCTCTGAGCCGACGGTGATGGCATAGACTTGTGCTTCATAGCCAGGCATATACGTCTGGATGGCTTTGGTGTCTGCTGTGAAGGATGCTTCGACGTCTGGCCATACACCGAGTACGACCTGGAAGCCCTTGCTCTTCGCTGCCGGAAGAATTTGTTGAGCTGTGTTGCATTCGCTGGCTGCATAGCCTCTGACAAGCTTCGAACCTGATGCTGCGACGATTGCGTCAAAGTCCGCTTCGTAGTCTGCAGTCATTCTGGAGATCAGTCAGTATAGCTGAGCTTGATACTTGGTGACCATCAACGTACTTGCATGACCCATCAGCATTCTTGTCACCTAGAGCAAAGCCCAGTTGGCCTGTGGCCGACACGAGAGTGCTCGAGGCAGTTAAGAGGCCGAGTGTGGCTGCGAGGAAGTGCATGGCGATAATTTTGGAGACACTTCTTGTTGATGTTATAGCAGATGGTTTGGACTCTATCCCAGGTCCAGTAAACGCGGGACCTTTGAGATGGTGTTTTGTGATAATTTATGCAAAAGCGGGTTGTGCTTTAAAACGATGGATTTGATATAAAGGTAAAATGTGAATGAAAGTGAGTGGTGGTAAAGAGAGGTCTGCTTTGTATGCACTGTGAGGAAGGAAGGACTGAGAAGAAGAAGCAGAAAGGGGACGAAGCGGATGTGTTTCAAGGTTGCCAGGAGGTCATAGAGTGCATGCATGACAACGCGTATGCAAGCCAAGAGTGCGCGCTCACAACCAATAATCTACGTAGCCGTTCGCTGCTTCTGGCGCGACTCTTTCGTACACGCAAGATTCTGCACTCACACAAGCAGCTGGTTATTGCGAATTTATTCTGATTGATCTTCGCCAGACTACTCAGGCGCAGGGAGTGAGCTTGAATAGGGATCCTCGAGATCCTGTATATTGTAATGTCACATTGGGCAAAGGGATCTGGAGATTCATAGTACTTGGACCACCTCCATTCCTGGTAGACCACGCTGCCATCTCAGATTCGGTTAGCGTCAAGCCTTTCTGGTCTTTTTGAGTGCCGTCGTCATAATCATAATCGTATAGGAGTAACATCTCAGAGTAAGTTGTGCAATGGTTTCTGGTTTCTGGGGTCGAAAGTGATGTTCTTCCACGAAGGCCGAAAGATTCACGTGATCATGAACTACCCTACCCTGCCACTTTCCATTGGAAGGTGGGCAAGCCTGGAAGACGACAGCTTTTACACTCCGCCATCCCACTCAACATCGCAACTTTACATAGATCAATCGGCTCTGCATCCTCCGCACAGTCGCATTTCCTACCAGGTACGCACTCTTGCTCTCTTGCGCACTTGAAACAGACAAACAGTCATATTGTTGCGCCTTGGTGGAGACACACCACGCGACTCTCAGGGGCGCCACTTTCCCCAGGCTTTC
>Ga0268246_10000278_pt1 | contig 26256 bp, 39 predicted proteins | sample AgamicOrSfe_FD_200242 | JGI IMG/M metagenome (GOLD analysis project Ga0268246, IMG submission 200242) | Agave microbial communities from Guanajuato, Mexico - Or.Sf.e (v2) (version 2) | ecosystem: Host-associated > Plants > Phyllosphere > Phylloplane/Leaf | place: Guanajuato, Mexico | collected...
TACCTCGCACCACCTCTACAACTACCTATCGTCCGCCCAGCCGCCACGGTCCCGCATCCAAACCATCATATAACTTGAACCAGACGACAGACATGAACATCGACACAGCACCAATCGTCCAAGCCGCCTTCACCGCCACTGGCGTCACGTTTCGTGCCGATGCTACTACTGCTACTGCTGACGAAGACAACGACTTCCCGGACATGGACCTGGACCTGGAGCTCGAGGACGATCAGCTGCAGCTGCACATGCCCGCGCCACTGCAGGAAAAGCCGCAATACGGCATCCACATGAATCCCAGCCTAAGCCCCAGTACCAGCTTCGATGCTGCCACTCTTCACGACTCTACTGCCAACGTCAAGTGCGATGATGAAGATGACGAGAACGCCATGCTGTCACCCGAGACCTTCGATGAGGCTAGGAATGCCGCGGAAGTTGGCTCTGCACAACAGCACAGCACCCACGATAGTGACGGCGACCATGACAGTGGAGCCGCCGTCGAAGATGAGCAAGAAAAGGTAGAAGAAGAGAAGGAAGATCTAGAGTTCACGCAATGGATGGCTGGATTGGAGGAGTTTGTGGAGATTGTGTGACGAGATGGGTAGTATTGCTGCATCTTTCGGTGCTCGCTGCATCACTGGATCTTGCTCCATATGGCTACACATCTCCCTTCACCGCACCGCGCCGTGCTGCGTCTTGCTGGACGACGGTTACAGACAGGACATGGTTAGCTCTTCGCTCTTGCGTCTGGCTCGGAATTGAATTGATCTGTACACGCATGTGCACTCCGGCGAGGTTTGTGATGTACACAAGCCTGAACCAACAAGGCAGACACGGTGAACATGGATGGACAGAGGCAGAATGTGGGAAAGACGGATGTAAAGTCATCACGTATATTGCTCGATCTTGCTACACATTGCTACCACGACCACGATGGAAAATGTAAGGATTGAGAGATGAGAGCTGAGAGCACTGAGAGATGTAATATCATATGAAAGGCGGTTCGAGTTCATACTCTACGTCTCTCTACACGTAGTAGTGCCGGTTGCTATTTCTATACTGTAATCTTGACACGATGCATCGCTTCTTTCGTGCAGGAAAAGGTGTTGGTCTTGCTGCTGCCATACGATCTGGTTCATTCTCTCCTCCTCCTCGCCATACTCTCCAGCAGCCCACCCACCTTCACCATCTTCCTCGACCCCACAACACGACCCTCCGACACTCCGATAACGCGCAAACAATATACCACCACGACCCCAATTCGTTGCCAAGAACAGCCCATGCCCAATATTTCTAAACCAGTATGAAAAAGCATATAGTGCCGCCAGTGGGGGTATCATCAATAGCTCGAGGATCATTTCCATGCCTCTCTCTTCTCGTACCTCCTTCTCCTCGCTTCTCGAGTAATGTCTGTTTGGGTAATTTCCTCAATCAGCGCCCACGCCCCTCCCGGGCGTATCATCCAGCATTTCATCCGCATCGCCATCATCCTCCTCATTACCCATACCCCCAGCTGCTCCAGCTCCCACATTCGCCACATTCTGCAGATTCCCACCGGCACCCGGAAACAGCACAACGCCCGGCCCATGCACTCCCAACCCCTGCACCTGTCCCGGCATATGATGCAACTGTCCCGCATCAGCCCCCTGTGGCAGCGGCGTTCCCATCGCCGGCGTAAACGGATGAGCGTGCAGGTGCGCGGCAGTGAAGCCATCGGGCGTCATGTGCGGCGTGTTCGCATGAGCACCTGGAAACATGTGGAGCGGGTGTGCGCCAGCTAGCGGAGTTTGTGGGCGTGGTGGCTGTTGCTGCTGCAGCTGCCATTGTGTATATGAGATCGGCTGTCCCTGGACCTGCTGCCCGGCTTGCGCAGTCTGGAAAGCTGGTTGTTGTGCTGTCAGTGCATGCTGCTGCTGCTGCTGCTGCAGGGCATGATGTTGTGCTTGTTGCATCTGCTGCAGCATGCTCAGCTGTTGCTGATAGTTCGCCAGCGCGACGGCCTGAGGGCCAAGCGTGCCATTTTGTTGCTGCAGGCCGTGAAATGCTGCTTGCAGATGCTGGGCCAATGCTTGGACTGTTTGGTTCGGAGTCTGCAGTCTCGGCACCGCGCCTGTGATGGCTGCTGAAGCGGGCCAATGTGGCTGGAGATTTGGATCGGCCTGGAAGAGCTGGGCACTGGTGGCGTCGAAGTCGAGCATACCCTCGTCGTCGCTGTCGTCAGGTGTGGCTGTGCCAGGGTAGTGCATGTGGAGATGTCTGCGCAATCTTTCGACACCGTCGCCGGAGAAGACGCAGAAGACATCTCGTTGGTGGGGGTTGAACTCTTCCGGAGGTTGGCGGCAGAAGCCTACGAGATCTTCACGTAGGACATCAGGCACGCCAGTCAGACTGAGATGGGTCAGTTTGGGACAGTTGATGAGCATAGTCCTGATGCCGGCGATGGTCAATTGGCTGCAGTAACTCAGATGGAGTCGTTCCAGCATGTTGGTCCACGGTCCACCACTGCCAGAACCAGTCTTGGATCTTGCCAGAGCTCGAAGACTTCGATCGGTGATGGCTGCACACTTGACGAGTCCGATTCGTTTAAGCTTAGGCAGTGCGGCGAGCAGAGCAATCGAGTCATCCGTGAGATTAGTACAACAAGCTAGATCGATATAGCGTATCCTGCTACAGAATTTGACCAGATTGGAAACACCATAATCTGTGATTCGACTGCAGTGGCCGAGATGAATGTAGTGCAAGTTCTTCCCAAGTCGGGTGACAGCAACGACACCGCGGTCAGTCACTTCACGACACTTGGCGAGAACCAGGTTACGAAGACGAGGTGCAGCGTTGACGATCTTCGAGATACCTGCATCGGTGAGAGAGTTGCAGTCGGTGAGATCTAGCACGCGAAGATTCTCGTAAGAGTGCTCCATCGGTAGGGAGAGAAATGATTCATCGGTCAAGAGAGAGCACTGTGCCAGGCGGAGCTCGCGGAGTTGTCGGCCTTCTGTTAGGAGAGCTGTGACAGAGATGTCAGTCAGATTGACGCAGCCATGGAGGTCAATCTCGAGGAGGTCATGGCAATTATCGGCAAAGGCAAGCACAGAATGGTCTGTAAGTTGAGGACATTCGTTGAGTTTGAGCTGGAGATCATATTAGCGCATAAGCTCACAAAGAATCTGCTTGACATACTCTCTTCACCCGCCGGCAATTCTGTGCAACAGCTGCCAGGGAATCATCCGTAATCCTCATGCATTTGGTCATATTTAGGCCCTGTAGCTTGTAGCAGTTCGCAGCAATCGTGCTCATAGTCTTGTCTGTGATAGCCTCCAAACCAGACAGGTCGATAGCCAGCAGATTCCGATTACCCTCGATTAATGGAGCCACACTCAAGTCTGTCAACTTGCTGCAGTCCGTTAAAGTCAACCTTTCCACCCTTTTGCAATTCGACAGCGGCAGTATTGTCCCATCACTGATTTGTGTCTTCAACTGTGCCAAGCTCAATCTTCTAATAAGGTCATGGTATGCAAAAAACCCATTCGATTTCCTCGCACTCTGAATAACATTGAGGAGATTCGTCCAGTTTCCTGTCGCCGGTCTATGCCACAGCAGATCCACTGAACATCTCGCCCATCCTTTCGATACCAACATGCATGCCATGAGAGAATGCGCCGAGGATAGTTTGGAGAAGATCGCGATCAGTAGCTCGGCGGGTAATCTGCTTATTGGTGACATGCGGCATCGCTCTTCAAAGTCCTCCGAGTCGAGATCCATGTCTTCCAGAGATACGTCTAGAGATGATTGAGAGTCGTTACCAAGATGCATCATGGAGTCGTTGTCGTCGTAGTCACGCTCGTCTCCGCTAGACTCGGAAGTGTCTGAGACAAAGGAAGCGCGATTTGTCTGACTTCCATCGCGCCGTGAAGCAGGCAGACTTATACGCCGCATCAGGTCCGACATGGCCTGGGAGGAGGGTGATGTTTGCGATGTGCCAGCAGTACGTGTATATGGTTGTGAGGTGTGAGAAATGCTGTGAATCTTCAACAGGGTCTTTGGATCGTGTGTTGTCTGGGGACTGTCGATCCGCTGGAGTTGGCAGCAGGGTGCTCGCGTGATGACACGCCCTATATATGTACCCTGTGGTCCTCGAAGATCTGAGCAGGTTAGTGTATTGTATAGACAGGTGCGGTGTTTCGAGGGAGAGCGTAGAGCGTGAGAGTAGAGCGAGCGAGATGTTGTTGTCGAGAAGAGGAATGAATTGGCTCTTGGTTGAGTAGATAGAGATAGCCGCCGGTGACGAAACAGCGGGGAAACAGGAGAGAGGGTGAGGCCAAGAAAGGAAAGACCCGAGAGAAGGCTTGCCCGGGGCGATTTTATGCAGCAGTAGCTCGAACTCAGGAGCTTTTGCTGAGGATTTCAAGAAGTGGCTTGAGTATGTTGTAAAGCTCTCGATAAAGACGTGGACGAAGGTCAAGTGTGGTGTTGTGTGTTGTCCTCGTCCTGCCCTGCTGATCAATAAAGTCTAGTCTTAAGTCGAATGCTGACTACTGCTCGCTGTACTCACATCACTCTCTCGACACACCTGTAGTGACTTCGCGCTCACTTACACCTTCCTCTTATCTAGGACTTTTACTCATAGTTCTCCCGTGCCTTGCTCATCGAGCCTTGCTGTCGGCGACATTGTGATGCTTTTGCTTGAAGATCAATGGTCATGTGCCTACACCGACGCATGTGGCTGCTCCTAGTCGCCGACATGCCGATGTCAATACACAACCCCCGCCTATGGTGGTCTGTGAGTCTGTCTTCTGTCTTGTTTGCTGCAGAGCCTCACTCGCATTCGCTTGCTACTTCCGCATGCCCTGCAGTCGCGTGGCTAGCCGGCCTCAGCAGATCCCGACGGAGAGGCTGTTATCAAGCAAACACGTCAGTGGCCATAGTGAGCAGTGAGGGGAAAGGAGGCCGGACACTTGTCACCTGCTCACTCTCGAGCCCTTACGGCACTCGTCAAGACATCAGTGGACATAAAGTCATACAAATGTAATATACATGAAGAAGAACATATCAACGCGTCCGACGCACATACCGAGTATATCACTCCTCTTCGCTACTCTCCTCCTCTGCTTGATGCACCGCTTCCTTCCTCGGTCTGCCCCTAGCCTTCCTTGTTGTCTCTCCATCCTCGCCATCCTTCTTTCCGCCTTCCGTTAGTGCTCGATTTGCTGCCACCATCTTCATGCTCCTCTCCAATCTCTTCGCGGCATCCTCATCAAAAGTTTCACCATACACAGCCTTGACAAAGCCAGCTACGCCAGCTTCCCCAATCTCCATCTTCCCTCTCGGTCCTACCAGATATTCTACAGTTTCCTCTCCAGCATTCATTTCTCTCGCTCGCTGAATATACCCTTCCCTCTCCATTCGAGCCAGTAATTTATCCCTAGAGTCCACTGGCGTGCTCTGATCCGCATTCGTTCGTTTAAGATATCTTTCCAGCTTCGCTTCCGGCAGCCGCCCACCACCCAACATGATAACCCCAACAATGAAACTGTACAAACCCACATATGCCGCCTCCATCTCCTGCGTCGGTACCTTGGGTGGCGGCAAGATTTCGGGTATCCTATACTTTTCTGGTAACGTCGATCGTAATATCCAGCTCTTGCTCGCCGCGCTGGCCGATCCGCTACCACTTGCACCACTCTTTTGTGCCTGTCTTTTCTGTATCATCGTGACTTTCTCTTTCGCTGGTAGTTCCACCATCTCCATTCCAAACGTCTGCCGTAGCGCTAGCTGTGCAGCGTCAAAGACGTTCTTGAATTGTCGGCCTTGCGTGAGGAGGACTTTGGTTGTGATATCGGCGCGACGTATTGGATGACGCGTATATTCGGATGAAAGTGCGAGGCGGACGAGAGATTTAACCATTGTCTGGAACGAGTCGTTGTCTGTTTGTGTGACTTGCGTAGCATCGACATCGTCGTCTTCTGCTGGAGAAAGGCATCGTTGAGTTCGTGGGCGTTGAGAGGTGCTGGGAACGTCTTCGTCGTCATCATCTTGCGCTTGCTGCACAAATATTAGCAATTGTGTTTGTCCATGGACCGGGACAGCTTACAGCGCGTCTTTTCCGACTTATTTGCGGCATGATGGAAAGTGTTGTACAGATCCAGATCGCGAAAGGCAGATGAAACGCGTTTCGAACACGCTGATAACGATAACCTTAAATCGCTGGCACATTGCGGGGGTGAGCAAAACGTCATAGATCGCATGCCCCAAACATCCCAGCTAGGGAAGAAATCTCCAAGCACCAGACAACTTTCCTCACAATGTCTTCCGATACCCTATCCCCAGAGCAGTCTCATGCTCTTCTTGATATACTTTCGCACCATGAAGTGTATCAAGAGATCCAGGACTTCAAATTACCAACCGCACTGAATGGCTACGGGCCTCCATTTGACGCACCATCCGGCAAACCCTCTTCGTCTCCTTCGCTACAAGCCCTCGTAGCTCGAGTGCTATTACGCCTTCCTGGACTCAAAGATGCACCAAAAGAGTTCTGGCACGTTCAGTGCGCTAACATGATCACCGACCTCGAAAAGGCCGAGCTGAGTGAGAGCTATGACAAAGGACTGATCGGGATACGCAAGACTTTGGCAACTGCAATCTCTGCACTGATTGAGTATCCAGTCCGTGGAGTGTTTGCTGGTTTTCGAGTACCCGAGGAACATGATGCGAATCAGCGATATGATCGGAACAAAGCGGAAGACTTACAGAAGGCGTTTAGTGATTTGATGCACCAGTGCGTGTATGGAGATATGATCAATGTGCTTTTCAAGAAATGCGAGGAAACGGACAAGCTGGAAGATCACAGTGATCTGGTGCGGGCAGCCCATGAGTATATCATCATAAAGTGCGTCTCATTGCTCTTGCTTAGTCAAATCATGTCGGCTGACAACAGTATAGTCTTGCAAGTTTCATGCACTACACACTGATCCTCTCACCAAAAGGACAGAATCTCATTGCTCTACTCGACAATGCGAACAAGCTTGTGCCCTATGGGATCATCAGACAGACACTGAAGATTGGCAATGTGGCATCTATGCTGAACGCAATGGTCAAGGTAGTCTTGGCCAAAATGAGCGTTGCCTCAGTCACAAACTGGATGGGTTTGACGAAAGGATCCGACGAAGGGCAGAACCTTATGCAGACGTAAGGTCGAAAGAGGACATCTTAAGTATGCCAGGCTGACGGATTACACAGCATCATCTCAACAGTCCTCGGATGGGATGTCAAGGACCTCAAGTCTCGCGCGACGAAAATCGAAAAGACAAAAGAGCCGCCAACAAAAGAACAAATGCAAGCTTTACACTCGTACCTCGACCTCTCCCGCGAAAAGCACGACTCGATCCGCAAAGCCAGCCAAGACCAATCAAAATCAATCCCCTACATGATCCTCTCCCGCGCCTCCGTCTCCACCAAACTCACCGAGCACCAACACCACCTCGCCCAAGACTACCTCGCCATCCAACTCTCAATCCGCGACCGCGAGTCCATCATGCGCGTCTTCTGCCACTCCAACCCCGACCACCTCACCGAAGGCGTCCGCACCCTCGTTTCCGCCTACGAACCCATGATCCGCAAACTCCACCAAGCCGTTGATCTCAGCGGCACAATCACGGACCTCGAAGTCTTCCTCAAAGACATGATCAAGCTCTCCAAGATCCCCGAGCCGGGCTCCAAAGCCGCAAAGACGTTCCAGACACCGACTGTTGGCGACTTCATCCAACTGCTGCATAAACATCAGAACTCGTCACATCGCTTCATCCACCAGTGCGGCAAGAACGGGCCCGAACTCATGTCCTGGTTCCACACCTGGCTCGACGCGTGCGCGGGAGAGTTCAGGCGGAAAGACAACACCACCTCCTCTAGCAGCACAAACGACGCAGGCGACCTTACAAAGCCACTAACCCAGCTTTTCACCGCCCTGCCGCAACAATCTCAGAAGGAGATCCTGCCCATCCTCACCGCGCATGCATCCTACATAAATGCTCTCCACGCCTCCTCATTATCCCGACTAACCTCCGTGCTCGCCTCCCCACGCACAAACCACCCTGCCCTCGCCTCCACCTCCAGACCCTCCGACGCTAATGCCTCAAACCCCGGCTCCCGCGCCTCAAGCCGCGCCTCGTCCCCCGGACCCGGTGGTGCCTCGTCAGTATCCGCATCCGCTGCAGCAGCAGCTGCACGCGAAGCGCGGCCAGGTCCGGGCGCGTATCTGGCTCGATGGCAGGATTTGGTCGAAGGAACGCTGATTACGCCAAGTTCAGCGGAGGGCAAGGTGAGGAAGGGCGGAAGTGGGAGCGTGTTGAAAGCGAGTCGGACGGATGGTGCGGATGCGGAGACAGAGAAGGAGGGACAGGTTGCGGAGGAGGATGAGGAGGAAGATGATGTTTTTGAGGACGCGATGGATAAGTTGAGTGTGCAGGATGAAGAGGGTGGAGGGAAGGGGAGTGGGAAGGGGAGTGGAAGTGGGAAGAGGCCGGATTCCAGTGTTGTGGTGGAAGCGTTGAGCAAGGGGTTTAGGGAGATGTTGGGGGAGAGGGCGAAGGAGATGGCGTAGGGTGTGTGTGTGTGTGTGTGTGTGTGTATGTGTGTGTGGGTGGATCTGTGAGTATGCCTGGCTGATCGTGGAGGAGCATTAGATATACATGTAACGACTAATACGATCAAACAGCTGCGATGACTCTTGTAGAATGAGATAGCGAATGAAATGTATGATATGCTATGACCTCTTTGCTCTTCAGCCGAGTACGAAATATGCTGACATTCCGAGCAGCTTCAGCCCACGCCTCCTCTTCCTCTCTCACAACGACCCAGGGACTAACTTCGAGTGGTACGTTCTATCCTGCCCCTTCCCTACTCGTCCAAAAGACTCATATCCAGCTCCCCCTCCCTCACCACGGGCTCAAAATACATCTCTTCCCCCTTCCTCCCCCACAGTCTCACCATTCATTCCATTCACTTCCGCCCACCCACGATATGCAGGCAAACAATCCCACAGCATGCGACTCATCCGCAACCTCAACCAGCCATCCACGAGTCCAGCGCTAGTGACTTGGACAAGGTGCTTCAGGTCGGGGATCGTGCTGTTCTCTGAAGCCAGTGTCTCCAACCCGCTGCTGACGCGTTGTATGATCTGAGCTTCGTCTGCAACCCGCGGACTCATCAGGCTCTGCCACGTGCATAACCAGTACAGTCTGAGCTTCCCCTGCAGCCTTCCCATCACCGGGCGCCGCCACGCAAACAACAGCATGAATAGGTGCCTCGTCAGCCGGCATGGAGATGTCCTCCCCTTCCACTGCACAGTGCCTTCGAGCGGGGATCGTAGCGCAGAATATCCTCGGGCGTGTCCCAGAGCAGGTGGACTACAGTGACGTTCTGGTAGGTCCGAGGTCGCAGGCGACTGTGTGCCAGTGCGAGTTGCGCTAGGAGTTGGTGTTGGGCACGATGGAGGGATCTGGTGCTTGTTCGCGTTTCCATTGCTCGTCGTGGGTGGCGAGGGATGACGGTGGCGGCGGGGATAGAGGGTCTGACGGAGAGAGTGTCGTGGACATTTCCGGTGGCCTTGTGCTGGGAATGCGTATGTGGGAAGTATCACGCTCTTATAGAAAGCGGAATGTGCATCTGAGCGTGAGATGGTATCCAGGTTGTCTTGGAAGCGCGCCGTCTGATTTTAGGTTTTCGGGGATCTGCATGTAGATTGTGGCTCTGCTATGAGACGGAATTGCACTACAGTGCTACTAAACGTCTCATTTGTTACTTCGTGATTAGAAACCAGCGAATCGTGATTCGTTTCACTCTGATATTCGGCTGCTCTCTTTGTGATCACTCAACCTGCGCTCCAGCTCATCTGCCGGAACACCGCCACTTTGGACCTCATCATAGCCTGGGGGTGGTTCCACAGGAAAAGCAGAGACATTTGGTAATGGCGTATACGACACCTCTGGCTCCACAAGCTGACTCACAGGCTGCGTTTGCGCTGGCCTGACTGCGACTGGAGCGGGCATCGGCGCAGAACCTCCAGCAACATGACTTGGCCTCGACGCTACAGGCACAGGTGGCGCTCTTCCTCCAACTCCTGCACTCTCCTCATAAGCCGGCAAATCCTCCAACGTCAAGTCCGCACTCAACGCCGCCATTCTCTCCGCCTGTCCACCTCCTCTTCCTGCATTCTCACTCAACCCCGCCAATCCCCTCGCTTCCAAAGCTTGTGCCAGCCGTTCTCTGACTTGCGTGAACTTTGTGTGGAAATCGTACGCGCCGCCGTCGCGGAATGTCAGTGTGAGCTTGATGGCGGGATGTGTTGCTGGGATACCGCCGTTGGGGACAGGCTGTGCGAGGGCGATAACTTCGTTGGGACCGAACCAGGGGGCGGTGACGCGGGTGTCGTGGAGGTGTGTTATGGGTGCGGCGAAGGATTGGAGAGGTGGTGGGAATGTGGTGGCGGCGTCGGAAGGTGGGATGGCGGGTGGTTTGGTCGGGATGTAGACGACCTGTGAGGTGTCAGCTGTGCTGAGTAGGGTTGAGAGTAGGACGGTATGACTGACTCTTCGTGTCGTGAGATAGACTTTACCGTCTGCGCATGAGAGGGAGAATGGTTGTGGTCCGGAGGGGCTCTTGTTCAGACTTTCGAGGGTGATGCTGGTTCGAGGTGGTGAGGTGAAGAGGCGCTGTTCTCCGGGAAGACTGACGAAGCCTTCTCGGTCATTTAGCATGACCCAGCTGGGAGGATGTGTTAGCTGGTGAATAAGTGACGCTGAAGTACATGGTGGACTCACTTGATCGACATGGTCGAAGGAGGTGGTGATGTCTTGAGTGGTTTCGGACTGGTGTGGTATTTGAAGGTGATCTGACGGCGCTGATAGGATTTTAGTTGCTGGGATTGGCGACGTGGCAGGCTGCACTGTTGTCGAGTCGAAGATCGTAAAAGGTGGAGGGCGAGTACGTGTTTCAGGCGATGACGTCCGCCGCCGCCGCCGGAGATGAAGCCGGTGTGTCACGAGCTTATCCATCACAACTTCATGTTGGTTTCAGCATTAGATCATCCACTGTAACTTCCTTGTACTAGATGCCTGGTTCGACGAGTTCTGGAGTGTTCTGGAGTCTCTGTGAATCCTCTGAAGAGTCTTCCCACAGGCTAAAACAAGCACCGCAAACGTGGCTAATGTACGGTCCACGTGGTCATTGTGTTCAGCCAGGCTGGGATGAAGCGGACGGCAACTCGATGCAAGATCATGTGCTAGGCTAGAGGGGGCCGTGCTGTGAGCAGTAGTGTATGTACCCGGTGATTGAGCATACAGCGAGCTCACATCGGTCCGTTTCAGAGTGTAGCCTCGTTGGCATCGATTAGTCCGTGATTTCGTAGGTAGCAGGGATTGTGGTTGAAGAAGAGGAATACGCATGCGTGATAGGAGGTAGTTCAGTCCATGTACCTGATGGGCGGGAATATATCGAGCTTACATTGGTCAGGCCAAGCCTTCAGCCTCGCCGACATTGATCAGAAGCGGGGTACCTCGCACCAGCTACCAGATGCAGCCTCGTGAGGACAATGTCAGCAGGAGTACAAGAGACAGGCCAGCCCGCTCCGTCCAATTCCATTTTCTGATCCTCTCCAACGTGTCACGCAGCCTCTCCCATCACTATCACTCTGCCTCAACCCCGTCTACTCTACCAATCGCCATGAATTCCTCGACCCTCTTCATCCAATCCGCCTTACTAGCTTTGGCTGCAGGCGCGACAATCGCTCCAAACCTTCCCGACGGTTTCTACCACGCGTATACCGACGAACACGGTGTAGAGACGCACATTCAAATCGCCAATACCGCCAACTACAACGTGCCCCTGCTATCATGGAGGCACGACCCATCAAACACAACAATCCCAGTCCTTGCTCACCCGTCCCATCAACCCCAAGACCTCGAAAAACGATGTTCTCCCGCCCCTCTCAGCCAAGGACTGGTGTGGTGTGGATGTACCCATGGCCTCGTCCCCTCAGACTGCGACGCAGCCGTCCAGGATCTCAAGAACCAAGTTAACAGCCAACCCTACGGTGGCATCTATCCAAAAGTTGGGAATTCTTGGTATTCGATCCGAGGCAGCGTCGTTGCCTTCCAGTGTCCCTTGCGCGACGGGTCTACCTGGCTGCAAGCGAGTCTCATTTCGAGCCAGCTGGCCATCATCACGGCCACGTGTGGTCGGTACATTGCTGGCTCTATCATCGGGATTGACCTGTTCGGCAATTTTAATGACTATGGTCTGGGCTATATGCAGGCCTATCCTGGATTGCAGTTCTGTGACGCCGAGTTCAACCCGGGTCAGAACTGTTGTTGAGATGGTTCATATTTGACGGTATATTAAGTATCTGGAGGTGACAAGATAGGGGCCAGGTATGCGAGTGTTTGGTCTGTATCTTGATGTTGTGGAGGTGCGGTGAAGCAAGAAGGCATGACGGGGAGATGTTTTGTTTCGAAAACTGTTGATAGCACCACACCAACGATGCTGTTCAGTGATGTTGTGCTCTGTCCCGCAGTTCATGATCAGATAGGTAGTAACACTTTAAAGAATAGTGCCGCAGGATACTGCTCAGACTTATCCCAGTACAATAATAACGATATACACATGAATGTGCTGACCAATATCATCTCTACACATCGCCTTCCTCCTTCAATTCAGGCATCACACGCTCTAGCTCCTGACACAACGCCACAGTCTCCTCTCTGAGCTTTCTCTGCTCACTCTTCAGCGCGCGCCGCGTCATCTGATATTTCTCATTCAAAGCTTCGAGCTCAGCTTGCATGATATCTTCTTCTCCCTGTACGTCACGGTCATCACCGCCTTCCAGCAACTTGTCGTGCTTAGCATCCCACTGGAGCGTCTTCTCAAGGAGTCCAGCTTTGTCCTCGGCGAGCTTTGCGTCGATGGCTTCGAGGTCGGATTTTAGCGTCATGACTCGTGCGCAGATGGACTGTATGAATAGCTCGCGGTCCTGATAGCTGAAGCACGGTCAGGTATACCGTACATGAGACAGGGATTTTTTCAGGGGAGTTGGCGCATCCAACCACATATATGCTGGGACAAGGTACTCACTATCTCCTCAACATAGCCGGGAACATGTTGCTGAACCGCATACAATTCATCCTTTTGTCAGCCTCCAGCACTGAGGCATGCCGCAGATGTGCGGCAAGTCGACTCGCCATCACCTCGGATTTGGCATCCTGGAGCCATGCTTTCACATATGCCAGATCTTCGTCGCGGCGGCCTCGACCGTCTGTCCACTCCCTCCAGCTTTTCGAGTGGCCGACGTCGGCGGCGACCTCCTCCAGCGGACGGACTTCTGGTAGTTTCAGGAGGTCTTTGTATTGAGATTCCATTATGCTCGCCGACCAGACGGTCAACTGAGGGGAGTAGCGCTGCCATCGACGCTCATAGTGAACCCGTGCGTGTACACGTCCGAGCAAATTGGTCAGATAAGTAGATCCTGGCATTGCGGTGGTGCTCGTTCTTTCGTAGTCACGGAAGTTAAAATCGTTTCCTGGGCAAGAATCGTCGCAGCCTGGCATTAGCCAGAGCAGGCTGAGACTATACTTGTGGCGCAACCACCAGATAAAGTAGTTGATCAAGGAGGGTAAGGAAATCAAGATGGAGATCAAGGAAACCGTGAAGGAGATTAAGGAAGACATGGCTACGGTACATGGAGATATGCAGGATACGGACTTGCTCTAGAAGAAGAAAGTGTCAGTTTTGACGAAGGGAAAGGTTCTGTGTCACACTGTGTGAAATCGAAAAGCAAGGTTTTGTGTCCCACTGTTGCTAGGATGCGGATGTTGTGGTGACGCAAACGCCCAAATTGATTGTGTGACATAGTATCATGCTTACAGCGTGGCTGTGCTATCTACTGTCACAGGATCGATCTTCCCAGCAGCAGCCCTGAGACTCCGGGTCACAATCTCACGCATCTGTCCGACCTTAGAGAACCTGCGCACTACAACCCAGAGAGGAGCCAGTCGAAGAATGCAAAGAAGAGGTAAACATTCAGGCCAAAGGGGAATAGCACCATGACGATAAAGCTCATCCCAGCGACATTTGCCACCGTTGAGTTCGTCACCGTCTGCATCTCGAAGCCACGAGCAGCGCCGATAGCGGCAGCCACAGCACCCACAGCCGGTGAGAAAGCAAAGTGCAGCATGAGATAGGTCACCCCGAGGACTAGTAGTCCGGTGCGATTGTCGTCGAATCGGGGCCTCGCCATGACCAACATGGCCATCGCGGGCAACATTGAAAGGGCGCCAGCGAGTGCATAGTTTCCCTGAGCTGAACCACCGTGGAAAGCAAAATCGTCGTGAGAATGATGCATGCGCATGAGCCAGCTGCCGGTAACATTGTGAAGGCAAGCTGCACCAGCAGCAAGTGGTGCTTCGATCGCAGCACCCAGGACGATAGCAGTCAAGCCACCTGCTATTGAACTCGCTGATACGCCACGCTGTGACGGTGATCCTCGTATGGTCGGGTATGTGAGCTTCTCACGTAAGATCGTGCTGAGTATCCATGGTGTGAACATAAGTGAGTGGTACATCGCCTCGTACATGACGGTCGCATGGTAGGGTGGTGAGGTTGAGTAGGCGTCAAGTGAGAATTTGTGAGCTTTGTGCTTAGTGACCTTGTCACTGCCACGCTCTATGTCGTGGTTCTGCTGGTCGAAACGTGCCTCGTAAGGTGTGACGTCGGATGAGACTTGGTTACCACTATGCTTGACGGTCTCATCACTGCCGCGCTCTATGTCGTTGGTTTGTTTTTCGCGATGGGTCTCGTTAGGTGACAGGTTGAAGATGCCCATTGTGCAGATGTTTTGCGAACGTCGCGTGAAGTCGAGATGTTTTGCTACACCATGGATATCGGGGAGTTGTGACTGGATATGTGAAGTATTTGTTGTAACCATGAAGCATGAAAGGAAATGGTGGTATGCGGCCGTACGAGTGTGGCTATGCTGGCAGACTCGAAAGCCAAACAAACACCTGTGCAACCTGTAGCCAAGTTTTGTTGTGTGAACGGGCTGCGTGAAACTTGCTTCAGCAGTGGCATAAGCTTGAAGCAAGGCTGGAGTGTCCCTAATCACGATGCAGGCGTCTATACAGTACAAACAGTACAAACAGTACAAACAGTACAAACAGTAAGAATTTGCTAGGAGTGATAGCATAGACGCATTGTCTGGCGAAAGTTATCGAATTGCTACATATGAAGTATGTCTTATGTAGTGTCTTCGTGTGTCAGTCCAGACGTTGTGAACGCACGTTTCTCCTTGAGCGAGCCATGCCCCTACCGCCATGAAATTCGAGTCGACAGTGGCTACACGATAGATCATAAAGACTGGTTCCGGTGCACTTTGCTGCTAGGTGGAAGCGCCAACCAGTATGACCTTGACAATGACAAAATAGCACAGCGCCGCGATGTAACCAGAACCAGCCATGGTCGCTATGGTGGAATTGTTCAATGTTTGCATATCGAAGCCTCGAGCTGCACCGATTGCAGCGGCTGAGGCGCCAATAGCCGCTCCATAAGGCAAGGGTGCGAAGATATAGTGAAAGATGCTGAGGAAAAAGAAAGCGTCCTCGTCGTGCTCCATGGTGTGCCAGGCTATAGCGTAGGTCGCTATGTAGGGCACTGCCGCAGCAGCACCAGCAATGGCGTAATTGCCTTGAACTGATCCGCCATAGAATGCAAAGGCTTCGTGGGAGTGCTGATACCGCATTACCCAGCTGCCCGATACGTTTGCAAGGCATGCAAGTGCAGCAAGAATTGGGGCGAGAATCGCGCTGCCCATAGCCGTTGCGCCGATGATACCTAGGATCTTGCCAGCCACGACTCTGGCCGCTGATGGAGGCGAAGGCACACTGTTCCCAGTGAGTTTCCGAACGAGCATGCCGATACCGAATGGCAGTCTTGTCATTGCACTATGAGCAGAGTTCTTCGCAACGTCCGATATGTAGGAAGGCGGCGGCGCCGGGATCTCTTGGCAGGCTGGGGACCATTGACAGAGGAGGCAGAGATGCCACCAAGTTCCACGTCATTGGCATCTCTATTTGCTTCGACGTCGTCTGCGTCACGAGTTTCGTGTGAGCGAAGACAACCCATCCGAGGATGATTTAGAGAAGTAGAGGTCAAATGCCAACAATCTGTCTATGCTTCGAATGTAAGATACACTATCTTTATTGAATAGTAAGATCCCTGACACACGGCTGTACAAACGTGGCTGTGCTGGCATATAACACTCGTGCAACCATAGCCAAGTTCCACCTGGAAACGAGCGACTATCAAAACTTGATTCAGACGAGGCTGAGGCAGGACCTAACACAAGTTTTCGATATTGTCTGCATGCTGCAAATGACCTGTGTGATTCGCAGCTCCACGAAGATACAAATATCCACTAATACCACTGCTGCGGCTGCTGCTGAGCTTGCCCAGGTCGTGGGAACACTTGCGTCGTTGGCAATTGTTCCAAGCCACCCATTGTACTTTGTGGTGCATTCTGCCAACCTTGTCCCGTCTGCTGATTGACGAATGCGCTACTCTTGAATGGGTTTGTACTGCCTGTCGCTTGTGATACCAACGCACCGAAGCCTCCATTTTGTGCCTGAGGCGGCGGTTGCGAGGACGGATCTGGAGCTCGAGCGAACGGGTTTGTACCCGTCGCTTGTGGAAGAAGCGGTTGAGGTTGTGATTGGGATTGAAAGTTTTGTGCGGGCATCTGTTGTGCTTGTGGTGGATAGTTTTGTGCCTGTGGTTGCTGTGCAAATGGATTTGAGCCAGTTTGTGTCGGGAGCATTGGAGGTGGTGCGGAATGTTGTGGTCCAAAAGGACTGAAGGTATCTTGTGCTGTTTGCATCTGCGGCATCTGCTGGGCTGGTGACCCAAATGGGTTGTAGCCGGTCTGCTGCGAGATCATTGGCTGCGGCATTTGCTGTGCGAAAGGATTCGCGCCTGTCGGCTGCGCTATCATGGGCTGCTGACCAAAAGGCTGTGGGCTTGCAGTCATATTGTGCATAACATTGCCAGCTTGACTAGCGTCAGGCATCTGCCCCCCAGACTGCCTAAAAGGATTCGTCGCCTGACTAGACATACTGTTGCTTTGCTGGTGATTATAACCTGTGGCCATAGGAAACTGCTGTGGAGGTGCATTGGACTGTGCTGGATCGCTGTAAGACTGAGGTCCATATCCGCCAAAGCCAGCTCCTGTAGGTTGAGGCTGAAGCTGACCAAAAAGGTTATTGCCAGGATTTGCGAACTGTGGAACCTGCATCGGGTGTTGATTGGGCATTGCTTGCGGCTGGAAACCTGTTTGTTGGAAATATCCAGCTGGAGCAGCTTGCTGCGTAGGCTGAGCTGGCTCAATGGAATCGAAGAAGTCCATGAGATCTGCTGGTGGCTTCTTTGCCGTCGCAGTTGGTGCAGACGTGGCTGCTCGATTTGTGCTTGACGAAGCAGGTAGGGAATCGGTTACTGCTCTCTGTACAGGCTTTCCACTGCGTTTGGCTTCCCGTTCTGCCAAGTATTGCCGCCTACTTGTGTCAAAGTCCGCATCGTTCAGATATTCCTCCAGTGACGAAGCCAAGCTAAGCTTCGCATGTTCCAGCTTGGGGATATCAAGCCGTGTTGAACTGCTGAAACGCTTCGCAACAGTGAGGAACCTGACGACCATGTCTGTCTGGACTGCGAACCTCTTGTATATTGACAGTGCGCGCTCAGCGTCTGGTTTTGACAGTTCGAAAAAATGTTCGAGCACATTGATGACTCCTTCATTCATTACTGGAAATAGTGCGAGAAGGTCCTGTACTAGCAAGCGCAATGCACATAGTGTGATGTCGTTCTCAGGCTCCTCAGTCACAAGCTAAGAGTGTCAGCACAACGTAGCGGATCAGCAAGGAAGTTTCCCTACATCACACTTGATCAAGGCTGCAATCTGCTCTTGTACAGCTTCTGTTTCTCGCAAAAGACCTTTGTCGACGGTCAACTTGCGCATGCGGCCTTGTCCTGCTCTTACATAATCCGTCTTTGCCTTCTGGTATGATTTTGCCCTGTACATGAGATATGTGGAGTAGTGTCTGATGTTACGCCCTTGTGTCTGTACTGAATATATAGTCAGAACCGCGTAGAAGACCTTAGTGTCGTACTCAGCTGGCTCGACATACCTTCGGCGTACTCGTCCACGCTGAGAAACTGTCGCGGCGATGTCGAAAGATATGCAAGTGTGATGTTCGGCTCTCCCTCTCTTATCATCAAATGTACTACAATCAGAGCCTTGAAGGTAATCGTCCATGTTGAATCTCGTATCCGTGGTGACAGTAGGCGGAAGACTTCACCGACACCAGCTTCACCGGTCCTGGTCGCTGATACAATGTGCTCGACATACTTTGCTTTCGGTGGTGCGAGCTGTGACACGAAACGCTCAGTATACGCGCGCATATTTTTGTGCAGCTATGCTTACTTACCTTGACTTTGGTAGCACCATCTATAGACTTGCGATATGACATGACGAGAGAGGGTAAGGAGAGTCGACGAGTTCAGGCTTGGGCACCTGCGCGAGTACAAGAGCGGCAGAGGATAATGATGGTGGTGCCGGGAGGTGAAAGTCAACGATATGATGAGGTCGGGGTAGTGAGGTGGTGTTTATTGCCAATGCGATGGCATTGAACAGGGTTCTGCGAAGTGACGTTGCTGGCGGCGGAGACATGCCGATGACAATCTGCGCAAGAGGAACAAGAAGAACAGCAATCGGTGCGCAATTCAGCACAAGTCTTGATACTAGGTATAAGCTATAGACATGCCACAGAGAGCGTGAGGGTGACCTGCAGGGGAGCAGTACTAAGTACAGAAGTGTACATCGTTACATTTCACTATATCTATGCTACCTAAGTAATCCTCATATTCACCTCGATACATCCGAATACCAACCACATCTTCAGAGCTTCTGCTTCTGTTTTGCTTCATCAAGTCCTCCAGCTGATCGGGACCATGATCATCGTCCTCACAATCATCCCGACTCCATATCATTCTGTCCTTCACCGGAGACATTCTGCGTCAAACCCAGACCTACTAGCTCTTTACGGGACTCCTTCCAATTTGAGTCAGAGTTGCCATCATCGCGTTCGTGAAAAGTAACAAGATCGGTGTGCCGAACGCCTTGATCATGCTGTTCTACAAACCACTGTATGACCACTCAAGCCCCGAAGGAAGAGTCACACAGCAGCTGCAGACCAGCTCGCAGTAAACACACTAGGCTTTCATCATCTGCATAGGGATTAGCATAGTTCGAGATGAACATCGCATGGTTGCTCACTTGTTTTGAACTGGAAGGATGAAGAGGAAAGAAGAGAGTCGGAAAGTGGAATTTACAGTTGTGTAAATTCTCGGGCGCATTTCGGCAGATCAGACCCTGCCCCTTTTCGAAGCAGGATTTCACTGTTGTTTCAGTCTGAAACATCATAAATCTAGAGCGGGACGGCAGCCATTCGATAGCTTTGGGGAAATGGATGAAGTATCAAATGTCTCATCAGGCATTTTTCGTAAGGCTCTTGAAGCATTTGTCCAGGTGATGTTGCAAAGCATTCTGCACAACACCATGAACCTTGTCGACGCCGCTGTGAAGAAATGATATCACGAATGCCGCTGGTAGACATATCACCTGTATCGGGCTCCCAGGTTTGGCAAAAGCTCATAATAATTTCCCTAGAAGAAGAAGATCACATCGCAATATCCATTTCATACATCGAATATTGCTCTTTTGCAAAGGCATTGCCACATCCAACCTGGTGCACTTGTCATGGGCCCTTGCCCCACCTTCCATATCGCTTCGCCGTTCTTCATGCATTGAGATTCTTGCACCTTCCCACTACACTTTTTGCCGCACTACTTCATCTTTCGTTTTTCTCCCCGACAAGCTTCAGTCCTACCTTCATCCCTTTCACACCTGCATCCCAGTCTTCACAGCCATCAACGACTCAAGCCAACACTGTAATCTTCTCCCGAAGAAGCTGTCACAATCGGTGCGTTTTCGGAAACAACACCCGACGACCGATTATCATGACAACACAACGCATCAAACCAGCTGTGACAAGCAACGCTACCTCAACGTCAAACGTGACGTCTACTGTCACTTATCAGCAGAGTTTAGAGCTGATGAAGACAATGGTCCTCGTCTCGGTAAGCACTTCACCACTCGCACCTTCAGCAAAATCTTACTGACCTGATGGACCAGACTAGCAACATAATGTTGGGAAGATCACTGTTTCCGGACAGGGCTTTCGAACGGCGACTATTCAAACTAAACTCAGAGGATGCCTCATTCTCGTACGAAGGCTTCCTCAAGCAGCCCGTTGTGGATCAGGCCCAGGCCAGGCGACTCAAGCAGAACAAGGGACTACCATGTCTTGAGCGAGGCATCCTCGACCCAGCTGACACATTCTTGAAGTGGCTGGTAAGAAGAATGGTCAACTTCTTTAGCTTCAGGCAGTGCTCATACATCCAGGAAACTTCAGTGTTCGAGGCGATGGAACGCAAGGTTCTCAAAGCATTTCAACTGCGCGTCTTTGAAGACAAGGAGAATGCAGACAATGTCCTGGAAACCTGGACATTCATGACCACATATCCCGACGAGCTTGGCGGAGCTCCCCAAATGGGCAACATTGAGGTGGAAAGAAGAGGTGGACAGGCCGTCACTGTTACAAATGCTCGCGAGAACTTGACAGAGACAGTCAAGAGTATTTACGAACTGACGGACCACATGAAATACCTTCCTAGTGAGTCGATCAGTTTTCTACCTCAACGAAAGGCACCGCTGACACTTTCATCTCCGAAAGCCGAACGATATCTTGGCCTATTCCTGTGGTATAATGATGACTGTGACCCAGACTACCTACCAGCTGGTTTCGAAGATTGTGTACTCGGGGATATCAATTTTCCAACTGCAGATGCCTGCAGGATCCGGTCCAGAGCACTACGACCTTATCAGGATGGAGTGCATAGGTATGAAATGTCATTGATCTGGTGCGGAGCAAAAGCTGATCTCTATACTTGTAGCTTCCAGGTCGCAAGTACCTACGTTGACAAGATCTTGCATGTTCCAGAGGGCGGTGACGAAAAGGATATGCCCTGCGATCTCAGTTACAGCCAAGTACGAAGTCCGGATGCAGACATCCAGATGCTGGAAGCGCCAACAACATCCGGTCAAGGAGAAGCAGAGCCGCCAATATCGAGCCAACACAAACACCAGTTCTCAGCTTCATCCCGGGTCGTGCCAAGTACGTCCGAAGAGGATGTTTCGCTTGATGGTCGTGGAAAGGCAGCGTCTTCATCGCCATTGGTCGTACAAGAAGACACTGTGATGACCGCGGCAGACCCCGCGGACAGCCAGAGCCAGATCGTCGACGCCCCGGTGGCACAGGTGCGAGGTCTCAGCATCGCTGACAGCAGCATGCTCTGGTTACCTGATCAAACGCAAGGATCATGGCAGCAAAGCCAACTCAGCGTCCAGGCCTGGGATGCTACCGAGACACAGAAACTTCAGCACATGGTCAGTACAGTCTCTGATATGCTTGATGTCCATTTCATCTGGCGTGCTAACAAAGTGTAGATTCACGGTCTGGGTGCATCACACTATCCGGGCGGAAGCACTCAACCTCGCCGAGCTGTTGCGCAGGTCGAAAGCCAGCACATAACTCCAGCGAACAAGAGACTTCCCTCTGGCAATACCACTGTGCCTCAGACATTGTCTCCTCAGACGTCTGGGACTCATGCCATCGCTGCTAACGGCCACAATCATGCTGAATCCAACAGATCTCCTGCGTCGCTGCAGCCACTCCGTCTCAGAAAGGGTGTGTTAGACGACCTCGAACGACGTAGACGAGTACGACAGAAAGATGGTGCTCCGGCAGCGACAGGCCGACAGACTCGAGCACGAGCGTCGCAAGGAGGTGATACTGAAATCAAGTGCGAGTGTGGCACCAAACAAACTGAATCTGACATGGTGAGTCTACTGCTCGAAGTTGTGTGCTCTGTAGGTCTGGGGCTGATCAATACACAGTTGGAATGTGTCTGCTGTGGACAGCCTCGACACAGTGAGTGCTATGGCTATCTTGGGGAAGATGACCAGCGCTTGCCTGGTGCACATGCCTGCTACTCATGCTTGTTCAACAAAGAAGGCGACATTCGCTTGTTGAATGAGTTGCGTGTCATTGCATTAGAACGTCGAGTCATCCGTCTCATAGAGACCAGACGCGCCATCAACGATGCCTCGCTTAAGACTGTGCTCGGTAAGCTGCGATTGTTCTACGGTGCTGGCGAGACGATACTGACGATCGTAGGCAAGAGCGTGAAAGACATTACCAGCAATTTGAAAACCAAAGGCTATCTTACTGACTTGACCAAGTCTGTCAACAAAAAGAAGGCCACACACGAATGGGTCGTCGTCAGTCAAGGTCCGAAGCGCGTTGAGCTCATGGCTAGACTGTTCGATCCGACGTACAAGGTAGCGCATGTGGTTTGTGTCTTGATCACCCTCCACTTTTGCATCGTTAACATGTAGCAGTTCCTTGAGGATGATGTCGTCCCGACTTCACCGACCATAGGCCGCGTCACGCCGGCGACAAACTTGACTGCAATACGTCTTGCTGCCGAGGAGCCTGATCAGTTGGACGACAATGCTCAATCGAGTGATCATGCTCAACTCGGCGTGCAGGCATGGAGCTCGACTCATCAGAAGCCTGAAGGCACTGCAAGTCAGGGTTCACAAGAGGTTAAAGTTCCGAGGACCCCAACCAGCATCAGGAGAAAGCGCTCTCGCGAGGAGGAGGATGACGATGATTTGATGAACTCTCTTCTCGGCGACCAACCCAAGAGAAGAATGAGGAACAGCAAGGTGAAGGAGTACCTCAATGTGTCTGGGCGGTCCTGATATGGTGAACGATTGGGACTCCTCCAGCGCTAGCATGCACGATGAGTTCACTGACGGCTCAGAACTTCTCGAGAATGAGGCATATCGAGATGAAGGATACCTGTGATGCAGCAAGAGACCTATGAAGTTGTGAGAAGTGATATATTGCTGGTGCAGCTAGGGGCAAGGACTCGATCCTTCGCGACTGGACATGATCTGTGGTATTTGTACATGTTGATGGCATATCTTTAGCTTACGAATTTGCTTAGCTTGTTCAGTATGATATAGTGCAAGAACTATCGAACGACATTCATACTACTACCTGGCTCGACTCTCGCTCATGCCGTGTGTGCTACTCTGACATCGTCTCAACAATCGAATGGACGACTGCTTCCAGCTCGAGACTGGAGTTGGAGCTGAACGGTTTCGTTGCCTATAACTTGGTTCAAGCACCAACTGCCATGGACAAATCGTTGCAGGCATGAGAAATGAAGCTGAAGTGCCGCGCGAAGTGACGATGGTCACCATCGACGATAGAATCCAGGCTGGCATCATCATCTTCCTTGGCATGGCATTTCCGAGCCGTACCTGATGTGTCACAAAACTCTATCAGACTTCATCTGATGTCGCGCTGCAGTGAAGCAGTCCACAAAACCTTAAAGAAGACATCGGTGAGTATTTCGAACAGAATACCCCTATCAAGATGTCTTTTGGCAGTAACTTCACTTATACAGGCACAAGCAATCCGCCACATGTAACACAAGATGTGCATGAATACAGCTGAGGTGTCGTTGCTCGCGAACCAATCAAGCACGAGCACGATCAACGCCAATGATTTTCCATCTCGAGACAAGCGCCGTTTAATGCGCCCACCCGAGCGCCCGACAGCTCCGGCCCCATTCAGCCGCAGGTTTCCTGGATTCTGGAACCTAAGGAACTCCTCCCGACCCAGATCCGCACAAATCGTGCCCTAGAAGGGTTTAGAAGCAGCGCGCGCATGTCCAGATGAGGGAATCGCAAACCCTAAAGCGTGATGCCCCATCGTGGCTCGACTCCGACATCCTGTTTCGCGCAGCATGTTTCACGGTTCCGATGGGGTGTTCGTGGTCGTGCACAGACTTTGGAGCTTCCGTGACAAGCCACACGTCCACACCACGATCGAGATTGAGCGTAAGTGCAAGTGCTGCCGTGCTGTGAACCGTGTATGTCGCACGGAGTATGTGGCGATAGTCGCAGGTACCGTGGCCTGGATGGCGTGCGTTCTGCTTCTGCTTCTTCTTTCCGCGCAAGTGACCAATCAGCTGGTGTGCGCGTGGGAGGAGAGTGTCGGGGAAGCCTGTCAAACATGCCGACGGCACTCTTTAAGCTTTGTCTGTTGTGGAGGGGATTCCTCTGTACTGAAGTCTGTTTGACGGGTCTGTGAAACAAGCTGCTGTATGTATACCGGTGTCCGTTGTCGTCGTTGCTCTTTCAAGTGTTTCCTTCATTTCCACTGTCGATCTTGCGTGGTGTAGGGATACTCGTCAATCATTTCGTATATCGCAAGTATGGAGTCTAGCTTGAGATATGGTGGTGGTGTGACTGTTACATCTCAGCATTACTCGGTAGCGACAATGGGGAGGTCTTCCACAGCGTCAGTCATCGATACTACAAATTCACGAAGCATATACGCAGCTGGGTCTGCTGGGCTTCGTGAGGATGGCCGCCCCATCGCAGTGCGGCCCTCACGGTACTCTCAAACAAGTACAGCTTCGACCTCCTCTTCCGCAAGCACTACACAACAGCCAATACTAAAGACTCGAGAATCACTCAGCTCGGTTCGATATGCTAGAGGTACTACCCAATCATCTATTGATGTTTCATCTACCAATCCCGAACGATACTACATACGCAACTCAAGAGGCACAGTCCCAACAACCCAGGCATCACTACCAGCAAAGAATGCTCTTCCGGCGACAGTGTCCGGCCTATCTAAAGATATCAAGCCCAAGAAGAAGTCCTCCTGGTTCTCCTTCGCCCCATTCTCCCGCCAATCCACCCAAGCCATCCTGAAAGCTCAAGCCGAGCAAGAAGAGGAGGAGAGCCCACAACAAGTACACGATGTCCTCCGCCGAAACGACTCTCCTGGCACTTCAGTCAACAAGTGGATGGCCACCTTTGAGGAACAAAGTGATCGGGCCTCATCACTGGGCAGCACCAGCGCCACGAGCTCCTCTGTCCCGGCGATACCGAATGCACACAAAGCCACAACTTCGTTGACATCCCGGCAATCGACCAGGAAGAGTATGGCCAGCAGCAGACAATCTAGTAAATCCAACATGTCGAGCCAGGGTGGACGGCAGAGCAGGACTGGACACAGTCAAAGCATGCTAGATGTCCGCAGCGAGACAGCAAAGGGTGTTATGCCAGAGAGCGCACCAGAACCAGCTCGTGCCGCAAGTCCAAGTCCATCGCAGTACACACGCTGCACCTCATTCTCCAGTACGCATGCTGCCGACGTCGACGTCGTCATCTGCGACGCTGCCGCGACGAGTTACTTTGTCGCTGGAAGACCGAGGAGTGTGTATGATCACCGCATGCTCATACAGGACGAGCCCACATCACCAACAACATCATCGATACAACAAACAGTAGTGCGCAAGCCAGTCGCCGTGACTGTAACCCGCCCCCGCCCACAAGTCCTTCAACTCCAAGGCCCTAGCAAATCCAAATCCCGCTCCCAATTCTTCCAGCACCGGTCAAACTCACCCGCGAGTTCCCTCTCCTCAGTCCCCTCGCTCACGGCCTCCGCCGGGACGCCGAACTCGCTCACGCCACCAACAAGCCCCGGCACGCCTGATACTGCCTATGTTGGTGAAGCATTCCACATGGAGGGAGAATCGAAGCGCGCACAGCCGTCCTGGCTGGGTCTGGATGCAGAGGAAGCGAAATTAGGGCATTTGGTGCCCTTCGATAAGTCTGTGGTCATGAATCAGAAGATGGGCACAGTAGCGCAAAGACCAGCGTTACCACCGAGGGAATCGAGCTTGCAACCGTTCTTGGCGAAGAAGGCGGTGGTGGTTGCGACTTCGACTTTTGTCTCTGCGCCCACTGCCATCATTACCACCACGGAAACAGCAGAAACAGCAATAGCAGGAGCGATCGCAGAACTAGTCGGAGGTGTATTAGCAGCAGCAGCAACAACAAAGCCCCGCCCCCAAACCAACCGCACAAGCACAACAAGCACCATCTCCAGCACAACCTCCTCCGCCCTCTCCAGCCTCAGCCTCGCCACCAGCGGCCTCGCCCCCTCTCCCCGCCCA